>ERZ1031449.422-NODE-422-length-10736-cov-9.019380_pt1 | contig 10736 bp, 10 predicted proteins | sample MGYA00516705_ERZ1031449 | MGnify/ENA primary metagenome ERZ1031449 (study PRJEB33719, sample SAMN04261152) | wastewater metagenome | biome: rural village; feature: human; material: feces | host: Homo sapiens | place: El Salvador | collected 2013-01-14 ... | reverse complement strand
GAGGCAGGCAAGCCTGTATATTGTATCTATGTAGCCATCGGTCAGAAAGCTTCTACTGTAGCTGCATTGGTACAGAACCTCAAGGAGCATGGCGCTTTGCCATATACTATTATTGTAAGTGCTACTGCTGCTGATCCTGCAGCCATGCAATACTACGCACCATTTGCTGGTGCTGCTATTGGTGAGTATTTCCGCGACCGCGGTTACTCAGCCCTCGTAGTATATGATGACTTGAGTAAGCAGGCTGTGGCTTATCGTGAGGTATCCTTGATTCTCCGCCGTCCATCAGGACGTGAGGCTTACCCTGGTGATGTCTTCTATCTCCACTCTCGTCTGTTGGAGCGTGCAGCTCGTATCAACGACCAGCAGGAGGTAGCTGAGCAGATGAACGACCTTCCTGAGTGCCTGAAGGGCAAGGTAAAGGGTGGTGGTTCTTTGACAGCCCTTCCTATCATTGAGACTCAGGCTGGTGACGTTTCAGCATACATCCCAACCAACGTGATTTCCATCACCGATGGTCAGATCTTCCTGGAGACCGATCTCTTCAACCAGGGCTTCCGCCCAGCTATCAACGTAGGTATCTCTGTATCCCGTGTAGGTGGTTCTGCTCAGATTAAGAGTATGAAGAAGGTGGCTGGTACCTTGAAGATTGATATGGCTCAGTATCGTGAGTTGGAGGCTTTCTCTAAGTTCTCCAGCGATATGGATGCTGTGACAGCGATGACCTTGGACCGTGGTCGTAAGAACGACCAGTTGTTGGTACAGCCTCAGTATCGCCCTATGCCAGTAGGCGAGCAGGTGGCTATTCTCTATTGTGGTGTTCATGGTTTGATGCACGACGTGCCTATGGATAAGGTTCGTGAGTGTCAGGATCAGTTCCTCGATGCTATGCGCAGCCAGCACGCTGATGTCATAGAAACTTTGGCAGATGGTAAACTCACCGACGACTGCATCAAGGTTGTCGAGGAGACCATGGCAAATGTAGCTGGACAATATAAAGTGTAATAGCCTATGCCGTCATTAAAAGAGATAAAAACTCGTATTGCTAGCGTCAATAGCACCCGTAAAATTACGAGTGCTATGAAGATGGTGGCATCCAGTAAGTTGCATCATGCTCAGGTTGCTATACAGAACATGTTACCTTATGAGAATATGCTAGAACATATTCTCAAGAGTTTCTTAGTCAGTACTCCTTCTGTTCAATGTGAATTGGAAGTAGAGCATAAGTTGGTTAAGCGCGTTGCTCTTGTGGTTTACAGTTCGAATAGTTCGCTTTGCGGTGGATTCAATTCCAATATCATTAAGATGATGATGCATGCTGTGGATGAGTATAAAGCTCAAGGCATTGACGACATTACGGTTTATCCTATCGGTAGAAAGGTTGCTGAGAAGGCGCAGAAAATGGGACTTCATATTGCAGGTGATTTTACAGAACTTGCTGAAAAACCAAATTCCAGTGAATGCGCTGCTATTGCAAAGGAACTGGCCAAGAAATATGTGGCAGGTGAACTGGACCGAGTTGAAATGATTTATCATCATTTCAAAAGTGCTGGTTCTCAGATTCTTACCCGCAAGACATTTTTGCCAATCGACCTCTCTACGGAGGCTATTGGTGAAGATAACGACCGCGACCTGACTTCCAATGTAGCTACGGCCAAAGCTCAGGAATATCTCCGCAAAAAACAGGAAGATCAAGAGCGCCTGACTACAGAAGCAAAACCGCTGAATGATGATTTCATCGTAGAGCCGGATTTGAATACTGTACTGAGCGTGCTGATTCCTAAGCATTTGCATCTGATGATATTCACAGCTTTGCTGGATAGCTTAGCCAGCGAACATGCTGCTCGAATGGTGGCTATGCAAACTGCTACGGATAATGCCGATGAACTCTTGCGCGAACTCAACTTGCAGTACAACAAGAGTCGTCAACAGGCCATTACAAATGAATTGCTTGATATTGTTGGCGGTAGTGTCAACAACTAATAGATATCTTAAGAAAAACCCCTCATTGACATTTGTTGATGAGGGGCTTTTCTTGCTTTCAATTTGATACTTTTACCTACTCATAAGAACAGTTAAGTTACAATCAGAAAACGTTTACGCTTCTTTTCGTTGAAAAGTTTTCTGAATATTTTGCGGTTTTTAAATATTGTATTATCTTTGCACTATCAAACTGAATTGCCAACTCGACTTTGCAATCTATGCCATAACCTAATGGAAGAATCATTCGCATGAATCGTTATGGAGTGAAAGAAAGAAGATAAGCTATGTCGAAGAAGTTGACAAAAACAAAGATCATAAATCATGAGCAACAAGATAAAACATGCAGGAATTGTAGATTCGGCTGAAAACGGATGCGTGAAAGTTCGGATTCTTCAGTCATCAGCCTGTAGTGGCTGCAAGGTAGCAGCACATTGCAATGCCTCTGAAACCAAGGTAAAGCTGGTGGAAGTATTGAATTCTGACTTTTCTAACTATCAGAAAGGCGACTCCGTGACAGTAGTTGCTGATACATCTGTAGGATTCACGGCAAGTCTCTATGGTTATCTTTTGCCTTTAGCTGTCATGGTGGTGACATTGATTGCAATACTGTCACTCACAAAGTCAGAAGGCGCAGCCGCCTTGTCGGCGTTGGGTATTTTAATACCTTATTATTTATTGGTCTATCTGTTTAGAAGCAAACTCAAAAAACGGCTGTCGTTTGAGATACAGTCGTAAGACAAACAAGAAGAATACTTAAAAACGAAACTATCAAGAATTAATAACAAACAAATACAAACAATTATGAATTTCATTATGATTGCAGTCTTGGTACTCGGAGCCATCGCGTTAATTGCTGCGTTGGTACTCTTCGGTGTATCCAAGAAATTTGCCGTCGAAGAGGATCCTCGACTGGGCCAAGTGGGTGAAATCCTACCTGGTGCCAATTGTGGTGGTTGTGGCTTTGCTGGATGTTCCGGTATGGCTGCCGCTCTTGTCAAGGGTGCAGACGCTGGTTCTATCGAAGGGCTGATGTGTCCTGTTGGTGGAGCTGAAGTCATGGGCAAAGTGGCTGATCTCCTTGGCATCGCAGTGGCCAACACTGAGGCTAAGGTAGCAGTGGTTCGTTGTAATGGCTCTTGCGAGAATCGTCCTCGCATCGCCGAGTATGATGGTTTGCACACTTGTGCAGCTATGAATTCCTGTGGTGCTGGTGAAACCGGCTGTGGATTCGGCTGCTTGGGTTGTGGAGATTGTGTCGCAGCTTGCCAGTTTGGGGCTATCGCTATCAATCCAGAGACAGGTCTTCCTGAGGTCGATGAAGAGAAGTGTACGGGTTGTGGAGCATGCTCCAAGGCTTGTCCTCGACACATCATTGAACTTCGCAAGAAGGGTCCTAAGGGTCGCCGTGTGTATGTACAGTGTGTCAACAAAGACAAGGGTGCCGTAGCCAAGAAGGCTTGTAGTGTAGCTTGCATCGGATGCGGTAAGTGTCAGAAAGTCTGCAAGTTCGAGGCTATCACCATTGAAAACAATGTTAGCTACATCGACTTCAACAAGTGCCGCATGTGTACCAAGTGTGTTGACGAGTGCCCAACTGGTGCGATCGTCAAAGTCAATTTCCCTGTGAAGAAAGCAAAGCCTGCTGCAGAAACCGTTGTTTCAAAGCCAGAAGCAAATTCAACTCCTGCTGTAGAGGCTAACGAAGTATAGAAGGAGGAACAAGCATGAATTTGAGAACATTTAGAATAGGTGGAGTTCACCCAGAAGAGAACAAGATTACTGCCGAGATACCTACCCAGGTGGCAGCTCTTCCAAAACAAGCCATCTTCCCATTGGGTCAGCATATCGGTGCGCCAGCCAAGCCTGTCGTTGCAAAGGGCGACAAGGTAAAGGTCGGTACCTTGATTGCCGAGGCAGGAGGCTTTGTGAGTGCTCCGATTTATAGTTCCGTTTCAGGAACCGTTTTGAAGGTAGATACGTCTATTGACGCTACAGGATATAGGAAACCTTGCATCATCATCAATGTTGAAGGCGATGAATGGGAAGAGGGAATCGACCGCTCCGACCAGTTGGAAAGCATCGAAAACCACCCAGAGCTCACGCCTGAGGAAATCGTCAACCGCATCAAGGTGGCTGGTGTCACCGGTATGGGAGGTGCAGGTTTCCCAACTTTTATCAAACTATGTCCTCCTCCTGGAGCCAAGGCTGAGTGTGTCATTATCAATGGTGTGGAGTGTGAACCTTATATCACTGCAGACTATCGCTTGATGATGGAACACGCTGACGAAATCCTTGTTGGCTTAAACCTCTTGATGAAGGCTGCCAAGGTGGAGAAGGGTTATATTGGTATTGAGGACAATAAGCCTGCAGCCATTCAACTCTTTGAGCAGAAAACTGCCAATGATCCTCGCATCGAGATTGTTCCTCTCGCCAAGAAATACCCACAGGGTGGTGAGAAACAGTTGGTGGATGCCGTCATTCGCCGTCAGGTTCCAGCACCTCCTGCCATCCCAGTAAATGTAGGTGCTATCGTACAGAATGTAGGTACAGCCTTCGCTGTTTATCAAGCTGTCATGAAACACAAACCTCTCTTTGAGCGTTACACCACTGTGACAGGTAAGCAGGTGAAGAACCCTGGTAACTTCCTCGTTCGTATGGGTACACCATTCTCTCAGATGATTGAGGCATGTGGTGGTCTGCCAGAGGGCGACAACAAGGTATTGGCAGGTGGTCCAATGATGGGTAAGGCTGTCATCAGTCTTGACGTGCCTGTCACCAAAGGTACCAACTCCATCACCATTCTGACAGATGCAGAGGCTCATCGCAAGAAGGCGCAACCATGTATTCGTTGTGCGAAGTGTGTGGAGGCTTGTCCAATGGGCTTGGAGCCATACTTGCTCGCTACATTGAGCGTGATGAAGGATTATGAGCGTTTGGAGGCTGAGGACATCACCTCATGTATCTCTTGTGGCTCTTGCCAGTTCACATGTCCTTCTCATCGTCCTATCCTCGACAATATCCTTGCAGGTAAGGGTGCTGTGATGGGCATCATCAAGGCTCGCAACGCGAAGAAGTAATTCAACAGAGTCTTCCCAGCGAAGGCTCTATCAAAAGAATTTAATAACAACCATATTCATAAAATGGGAAAATTAATAGTATCATTATCGCCACATGCCCATGGTAATGAGACGGTGGAGAAGAACATGTACGGAGTGATCATCGCTCTTGTACCTGCCATCCTCGCATCCATCTATTTCTTTGGCTTGGGTTCAGCTATTGTCTTGCTAACCTCTGTGGCAGCCTGCGTATTCTTTGAGTGGGCAATCACAAAATATCTCTTGAAGACAGAGACCACATTGCTTGATGGTTCTGCCATCATCACGGGTCTCTTGCTTGGTATGAACTTGCCTAGCAACCTTCCTCTTTGGATTATCATTATCGGTGCCTTGTTTGCCATTGGCGTTGGCAAGATGACCTTTGGTGGTTTGGGCAACAATCCATTCAATCCAGCGTTGGTTGGTCGTTGTTTCTTGCTCGTCAGCTTCCCAGCACAGATGACTTCATGGCCTGTAGCAGGACAGATGTTGAGCTATACAGACGCAACAACAGCCGCAACTCCATTGGCTATCATGAAGACAGCCATCAAGACGGGTGATAGTTCCGTCTTGAATCAATTGCCAGATTCATTGAGCTTGCTCTTCGGTGCAACTGGTGATGGATTTGGTGCCGGTACCACAGGTGAGGTTTGTGCCATCGCCCTCTTGCTTGGTTTGGCTTACATGCTTTGGAAGAAGGTCATTACATGGCATATTCCAGTGAGCATCATCGCTACCGTCTTCGTATTCAGCGGTTTGATGCATTTGGCTAATCCTGTATATGCTAATCCATTCTCTGTCATCTTGAGCGGTGGTCTGATGCTCGGTGCCATCTTCATGGCCACTGACTATGTCACCTCACCAATGACTCACAAGGGACAGCTCATCTATGGTGTTTGCATCGGTCTCTTGACCATCATCATCCGCAACTGGGGTAGCTATCCAGAAGGTATGTCGTTCGCTATTCTGATCATGAATGCGTTCACACCTCTTATTAACACATACGTTAAACCAAAGCGCTTCGGTGAGAAGCCAGCTAAGAAATAAGGAGGAACATGACATGCAGAAATTAGAATCATCATTGAAGAACATGGTTCTCGTGCTCGTAGGTGTCGCACTCGTTGTAGGTGCTGTGCTTGCATACGTCAACCACCTTACTTCTGGTCCTATCGCAGAGAAGGCTGAGAAGTCTTTGGCTGCTGGCATCAAGAGTGTGATGGGTACAGAGGAATTGCAGGTTGCTGAACCAGAGGAAGTCAATCAGACGATTGATGGCAAGGAGGTAAGCTTCACCATTCATAAGTGCTCTGATAAGAGTGGCAAACAGTTGGGTGCTGCTGTAGAGAGTACGACAGGTGGTTTCGGTGGCGACTTGAAAGTGCTTGTAGGTTTTGATCCAGAAGGCAAAATCTTGGGTTATACTGTACTTCAAGCATCAGAGACTCCTGGCTTGGGAGCGAAGTGTACCACATGGTTCCAGAAAGACGGAAATGGTAGTGTGATAGGCAAGACTCCTAAGGATGACGACCTTCACGTGAGCAAGGACGACAAGAGTGGCAATGCGGTAGATGCCATCACCGCCAGCACCATCACGAGTCGTGCTTTCTTGAAAGCCATCAACCAAGCTTACGCAGCCTACGCTCAGAAGAGTGTGGATGGCGAGAGCGGTGCCTCAAAGGTGAAAGGTAACGCAAGTAACGAATCTTCTAACGAAAAGAAAGGATAAGCCGATATGAGTAATATGAAAATTTTGATGAATGGACTCATCAAGGAGAATCCAACCTTTGTGTTGTTGCTTGGTATGTGTCCTACATTGGCTACTACCACAAGTGCCATCAATGGTTTATCCATGGGTTTGGCCACTATGGCAGTGCTGATTTGCACCAACTTCGTTATCTCTTGCATCAAGAAGATTACTCCTGACATGGTGCGCATCCCTGTGTTCATCGTTGTCATCGCAGCCTTCGTTACCATCCTTCAGATGGTGATGAGTGCGTATGCTCCTGATAGCATCAACCAGGCCTTGGGTATCTATATTCCACTGATTGTAGTAAACTGTATCATCCTGGGGCGTGCAGAGAGTTTCGCAGCCAAGAACTCTCCAGTGGCTAGTTTGGTAGATGGCGTAGGTTGTGGTTTGGGTTTCACCTTGGCATTGACCTTGCTCGGTTGTGTACGTGAGATTTTGGGAGCAGGCAGCGTGTTTGGCATCGGTTTGTTGCCAGAGACGACCAATATCTTGGTATTCATCTTGCCTCCAGGAGCCTTCCTCACATTGGGCTATTTGATTGCAATATTTAATAAGGTAAAGAAGTAAGGAGGATTGATATATGGAATATTTATTGATATTTATCTCAGCGATATTCGTCAACAATATCGTCTTGTCTCAGTTCCTCGGTATCTGTCCATTCTTGGGCGTATCGAAGAAGATTGATACCGCCATCGGTATGGGTGGTGCCATTGCCTTCGTCTTGACCTTGGCTACCATCATCACATGGCTCGTGCAGAAGTATGTGCTCGACCCATTCGGTTTGCAATATCTCCAGACCTTGTCGTTCATCCTCGTGATTGCGGCATTGGTGCAGATGGTTGAGATCATCTTGAAGAAGGTTTCTCCAGCCTTGTATCAAGCACTGGGTATCTTCTTGCCATTGATTACTACCAACTGTGCCGTTTTGGGTGTAGCCATCTTGGTCATCCAGAAAGACTTCAATCTCTTGGAGAGTGTGGTATATGCTTTCTCTACCGCTCTTGGTTTCGCCCTCGCACTCATTGTGTTTGCTGGCATCCGTGAGCAGCAGGCTTTGGTTCGCATCCCTAAGGGTATGCAAGGCATGGCAATCGTGCTCGTTACAGCTTCCTTGCTGAGCCTGGCTTTCATGGGCTTCTCTGGAGTTGACGGAGGCTTGAAGGCTTTGTTCGGTTTGGAATAATGCCAAGTGCAAAATATTCATTATGTTTGCTTGACAACAAAAAGCTAGTAAGCAGAACATATTTTTAAATGTATAAAAGAGGGTGTGTCACAAGTATATGGCACACCCTCTTTCGTATAATTGATTAATTTGTAAGTATTCTCATCATATCATCCCAGATACTTCATGAGAATCTTGGCGTTACCAGAGTCACGAAGTTTGGTGATGCTCTTCTCACGGATTTGGCGTACACGCTCACGGGTAAGCCCCATCTTGTCGCCAATCTCCTCCAATCCTTTCTCAGGCTCACCGATACCATAGCAAGCACAGACAATTTGCTTTTCTCTATCTTTCAAGACCTTGTCGAGCACCTGGCGTAATTCCATCGCCATGCTCTCATGATCCACATGCTTGTCGGTACGACTGTCATCTCCACTCGCCATCACGTCCACCATGGAGTTGTCATCGTCATCGCTGAAAGGCGCATCAATGCTGACATGATGTCCACTCGCCGCCATGCTTTGGGAGATTTTCTCCTCATCCACACCAGTACGCATAGCCAACTCTTCCACGCTAGGACGACGCTGGTTTTCTTGTTCAAACTTGTTGATTTCATGGTTGACTTTGTTGAGGGAACCCACTTGGTTCAAAGGTAGTCTCACGATACGGCTCTGTTCGGCAATCGCTTGCAGAATGCTTTGGCGAATCCACCAAACAGCGTAAGAGATGAATTTGAAGCCACGGGTTTCGTCAAATCTCTCGGCAGCCTTGATGAGTCCTATGTTACCTTCGTCGATAAGGTCGGTGAGCGTCAAGCCTTGATGTTGATATTGTTTGGCAACGGACACGACAAAACGCAAGTTGGCTTCTACCAACTTGTTCTTTGCACGCTCTGCAGCTTTGCCACCTTTTCTTATGACTTGCGCCAACTCGATCTCCTCGTCGATGGAAACCATAGGAGCACGACCAATCTCAACGAGATACTTATCCAAGGCCTCGCTGTTGCGATTGGTAATACTTTTCTGAATTTTAAGTTGTCTCATTCTATGTTATATTCCCTTACCTTATATGATATACTCACCAAATTAACGCAAAATTACGTAAAATGTTGCAAGGTTGTTATTTCCTATAACATAGTTTAACATAAATGTTTTGGATAAATCGCCGAGTTTTACTATAAGGCATGGTCTTTCACAAACTTGTCGTAGGCATCCTGATAGCCATTAAACACGTTGATATCGACTTTGCCGTGGATGCCAGCAACTCTTCCATCTGGGCATAACTGCCAATATACTAGGCGAATATCCGGTTTATACTCTCCGTATCTAGCTATCCAAATGTGATAATTCTGCTTCAAGTCGGGAGCTTGGTTGAGATAACGATTCACGAAAGTTTGACTGATATATAAAATAGGTCTTACGCCTGTTTGTCGCTCCACATAGTTTAGCCAAGTGCGAACTCTTGCAAAGAGAACGCCCATCTTCTTGATTTGTTGGGGTGTAGGTTCGACATCAAGAACAGGTGGGAAATCGCCTTTTCTCACAAAAGTATGCTTGACAAAATGCTGTGCCTGCTTCAAGGCAGGTGAAAGTGTAGAGAAGAAGTGATAACTACCCACCTTGAAGCCATGGGCGCGAGCTACCTGATAATCCTTGCGATAATATGGATTGAGGAGGGTAGTACCTTCTGTACTCTTGATATAGATGAATCGGATGGGATAGTTGACAGTACCACTCACTCTCTTCTTACTGATGTTGCCTAGATGAGTAATGCGCAGCTGAGACCAGTTGATAGGATATTTCTTTTTACCGATAACATGCTGATATTTCGAAATGTCTATACCATAGATTCTGTCGGAGCTATAGACTAAGCGTTCGCCTTTATAGGCATCGTTCACCCATTCTCCTACACGCAAAATTTTACGTCTTGCCACCGAATAACCGAAACCATTTCTCTTGCCATGTTTCCAGTTGCCCTCATAATAGGTACCCTTTGCCAAGTCAATCCACTTTCCGTGTCCATTGGGGCATCCCACACTATCCACTTCTCCCTCATAATTGCTGAGAGAGTCGGTATGGAAATAAAGTTCCGACATGCTTGGCTTCCATAGGATGAGACTGAGATTCGCCAAACTGGTAGCCGTAGCCATGGGAAGTGGACTCACCGCATCAGGCGTTTTCTTGGACGCAAGTTGGAACATGTTGTTACCAAGGATGTTCAACTTGCCGTATTTCGTCAAGACATTCCGTTTACAAACGATGCGAAGCTTTCGACCCTTAGAAATATGGGTGAGCGAATCGAGCATTTTCTTGGCTGTATCACGGAGAGCAATCTCTCGTTGCGTGTATTGTGAAATCATATTATAGCCTACATCCGTAACATTATGGGAATGAAGGTAATAGTTGAGTTCGTTTACCTTCCACTTTGAGTCGGAATAGACACTGTCTAGTGAGTCTGTCATACATTGCAAGACCATACGGCAGTCGGCATCGAAGTATTTGTTTTTCCATACAGATGGGGCGATGTTGGAAATGACGATGCCTTTGCCAATAGGAGCCAACTTATATAGGTAAGAGAAATAACCCTTGGCTGTGACTGTGTCATGTTCAAAATCAAGCACCATCTTGCCATCTTGCATCAATTCATAATAGGTGACAACCTTAACGTCAACCCAAGCTTTCTGTACTTTTTCTCGGTTGACATAGAAAAACAGATAATAGTATAATCCACCTGCCAACAACAAAAC
>ERZ1031449.421-NODE-421-length-10748-cov-4.362387_pt1 | contig 10748 bp, 9 predicted proteins | sample MGYA00516705_ERZ1031449 | MGnify/ENA primary metagenome ERZ1031449 (study PRJEB33719, sample SAMN04261152) | wastewater metagenome | biome: rural village; feature: human; material: feces | host: Homo sapiens | place: El Salvador | collected 2013-01-14 ... | reverse complement strand
CACAAAGGAGAATGTACAGAGTGCGATAAATGATGCCTTGAAGAATGCAGGTATCACGGATGTTACAGCACAGGTTGGAGATTTTAAGAAGCAGGCTGCCACATCAAAGGCTGATGGCAGTGTGAAAGCTGTTATATCATTAAGCTGTGGTACAGCAACGGATACTGTGAATCTCGATAAGACGATTGCTAAGCTGCCAAAGACCGATGCAGAGAAGGTGGCTGAGGCAAAGGTGGTTGTTGAAGCTGCTATAAGTGCGGTGGATGCGACAAATGAGCTTACTCAGGCCAATATTCAGAAAGCGGTAGATGACGCTTTGAAGAATGCTGGTATCACAGAGCCTGTTGTTACGGTAGGAGAGCTCACTATAACAGCTGCCACAACGGCAGATACTGGAAGAGCAACAGCCGTAATTAGTATTAAGTGCAATAATGCTAGTGATAGTGTTACATTTGATAAAGTGATTGCAAAGCTTCCGGCGCCTACTCCAAGTGTGCCGGACAAACCATTTCCGCCGACAAGCAGCAGGCGTTGCTCACACAGTTCACCGACTTGGAAGGCCTCGCCTACCAGCAGAGCCAGGGCGGCGCGATCGCCGGCAAAATCGATGCGCTGAACGCGGACCTCACCGCCACCGCGCAGACGCTCGATGGCAACGCGAACCTCGCCGACCCCAAAACCTACGCGAAGCAGCGCGCCGAACAGACCGCCGCGGAACGTAAGAAGCTCGACGCGGCCAAAAAGAATTCCTCCAAAGGCAAAGGCGACCGCACGTGGAGCGAAGTCGCCAGCGAAATGAACGTCATCCTCGACAAGGCATACAAGGCCGCCATCTCCGGCAAGGGCGCGGAAGGCTCCAGCCTCGTCAACAACGCGTACTACCAGTACTACGAAAAGCTCGGCTTCGAAAAGAACGTCATGAACGCCATCTCCGGCGACCGCGTCTCGCAGGTGGAATACCAGTTCAAGATGACCCGCAAAACCATGCGCGACGGCGGTTCCGACAAGGAGATCAAAAAGCTTGTCGACGACCTGAAAAGCTGGCTCGTCGAAGACGCGGCCACCCTCGACGGTGGCGCGGCCGGCAACGTCAACGCCTTCACCAAAGCCATCACCAGCTCCGCCGGACAGGCGTTCCTCATCCTGATCCGCGAGGGTCTCGAAGCGCTGCTGGTGGTGGCCGCCGTGGTGGCCTACCTCGTCAAATCCGGCAACCAGCGTTTCACCAAGTGGATTTACCTCGGCGTGCTCGCGGGCCTTGCCGGCTCCGGTCTGGTCGCCGTGCTCTTCACGTTCCTGTTCGGCGGCTCCGGCCCGGTCCAGGAAATCAGCGAAGGCGTGTGCGCGCTGATCGCCATGCTCATGCTGCTGTGGACCAGCAACTGGATGCTCAACAAAAGTTCCGTGGAAGCGTGGAACCGTTACATCCGCACCAAAACCGAGTCCGCCGTGGCCGACGCGCAAAACAAAGTCGCCGCCGGCGAAGGCGTGGGCCTGGGTATGGTCGTTTCGCTCGCCATGTTGAGCTTCCTAGCCGTGTTCCGTGAAGGCGCCGAAACCGTCATCTTCTACGAATCGATCTACTCGATGAGTCGCGATGCGCAAGGCATGTGGATCGGCGGCATCGCCGCGGGTGTGGTGCTGCTCGTCATCTTCCTCGTGCTGCGCTTCACCTCCGTAAAGATTCCGATTGGCCCGTTCTTCCTCGTTACGTCGATCCTGATGGCCGTGCTGGTCGTCATCTTCGCCGGCGGTGGCATCCATGCGCTCATCGAAGGTGACCTGATCGACGGCCACTATCTGTCCAGCGTGCCCACAAACGACTGGATCGGCCTGTATCCGTACGTCGAATGCCTTGCGGCACAAGCGATCGCGGCGATTGCCGTACTCGCGCTGTTCGCCGTCGGCTTCGCACGCAAACGCAAGTTGCGCACGCCTGACAATCGCAAGTAATACGCAAATTTTCCGAGATTTACCGATATTTTTTCCACATCCAACAACAAAGGAAAGAGAAATGAAGAACAAGAAGATCGCCGCTCTGCTCGGCATCCTGCTGGCCGGCTCCATGGCCTTCTCCCTGTCCGCATGCGGCAATTCCAACGATTCCGCCGCTTCGGACAAGTCCAGCGCCTCCGCGTCGGCTTCAAAGGCCGACGACTCCAGCAAGGACGATTCCAGCGATTCCGCCGGTTTCGAAGAGATCCAGGTCGATGAGAAGCACTCCGACCAGGAATGCGGCCCGCTGACCGTCAACGCCGTCTACTTCCAGCCGATCGACATGGAACCGTCCGGCATGGGCCTCAAGGCCGCCGATGCGAGCTTCCACCTCGAAGCCGACATCCATGCCAACCAGAAGGGCACCGAACTCGGCTACGGCAAGGGCGATTTCGTGCCGGACCTGACCGTCAACTACGACATCATCGACAAGACCTCCAACGCGTCCGTCGCCTCCGGAACCTTCATGCAGATGAACGCCTCCGACGGCCCGCACTACGGCGCCAACGTCAAGCTCGACAAGGCCGGCGCGTACAAGCTCGTGCTGAAGATCGAATCCCCGGAGAAGAAGGGCTGGATGCTGCACGTCGATCCGGAGACGGGTGTGAAGGGACGCTTCTGGACGGAACCGATCGAGGTCACCTTCCCGGACTGGAACTATACGCCGCAGGAGTGGTGATCTCCTAGCGTAGCCCGTTCGCGGTTTCGGTATGCATTACCCGACACGCTCAAGGCCGTTCGGCCAAGCTTACGGTCGGGCAATGCATACCGAAACCGCTCTCTCGCGTTTAGGGGGATGGATTCACTTCTGCGATTGTGGAGGGGGTCCGGGAAATCCTCGCATTTTAGGGGAGGGATGAGAGGGGTGGGACTCTTTGGGATGGGGCGGAATGGGAATCGTTGGGCTCTTTGAGTTGGGTTTTTGGATGAAAGGATTTTGGGATGCTGCTGCAGTTCGTGACGGTGTTGCAGGGGGTGTTGGCGCCGGCGCTGCTCGTCATGGCGTTGAGCGTCATGCTCACCGTCGGTGAGGGGCGTGACAAGCCTCTGAGCGCGTACTGGCGGCTGGCCGGTTTCGTTGTTGGATTCGCCGGCGCAGTCGTATTCGCCGCGCTGCGCGCCACCGCCGTCATCACGCAACGCACGTTCGTCAACTATCCGACCCTGTGGTGCTGCGTGATCCTCGACGTGGCCGTGTTCGTCATCGTCCTGTTCGCCTGCCGCATCACCGCCGACTGGCACAACCACCGCGCGCTGCTCGACATCGCGAATCTCGTTGCGGCGCTTGCGATCGCGGCCACCACCTTTCGTGCGCTGCCCGACGTGATTCTGCGACTGACGATCTTCGTCGAGCCGGGCGATCCCATCTTCACTTCCGACATGCTGTTGCGCGCGCTCGGCTTCGCTTTGGGCGCGGCCGTCGCAATCATCGCCGCGCTTATCTTCCGCACGATGCGTTCCACCGCCGTCCGCTGGTCGTTCACGACGGCGGTGCTGCTGTTGGTCGCGCTGTTGTTCGCACAGCATTTCACCGACCTTGCGCAGATCCTCCAATCCAAACGCATCGTCAGCTTCCCGACCGCCGCCTTCCTCGCGCTCGTGTGGGGCATCAACCATCAGCGCAGCCTGACCATCGCAATGGCGCTCGTCTTCGCCATTCCGGCAATCGCCAGCATCGTCATGGGCTTCAAAGTCAAGCCGACCGGCGCCAACGAGGCGATCGCACGCACGCATATCACGTTCCGCCGCCGCGCGAAAGCGGCCGGCGCGTTCAGCCTGGTCGCCATGATCTGCGTCACCGTGGCCCTGACGTACGGCGTCGCGCAAACGCAGAAAGTCGTCACGCTGTCGCCGCCGGAAGACTACTCGCTCGCCGACGGCGTGGCCACTATCAAATTCAGCCAGATTTCCGACGGCCACCTGCACCGCTTCGAATACCGCGCGAAGGACGGCACCTCCATGCGATTCATCATCATCAAGAAGAACGGCGGCGCGTACGGCGTCGGCCTCGACGCGTGCGACAACTGCGGCGATGCCGGCTACTACGAGAAGGACGGCAAAATCATCTGCAAGAAGTGCGATGTGGCCATCAACCTCGCCACCATCGGCTTCAAAGGCGGCTGCAACCCGATACCGTTCGACTACCAGGTCAAGCCGGGCAAAATCGTCATCCAAACGTCCACGCTCGACGCGCTGTCGAGCCATTTCCAGTGAGCGCCGAGAAAGGTAAGGGGGTGCCATGTTCTTCCTGAAAATGATCTCTCGCTCGTTCAGCCGGCAGTTCAAACGCCGTCTGCTCATCGCCGTTACCGTGTGCCTGTCCGCCACCGTCAGCGTGGCTATGCTCGGCGTGGTGTTCGACGTGGGCGACAAGCTCAACGCGGAGCTGAGCACGTACGGTTCGAATATCGTCGTGCAGCCGAAGTCCGACGCTGTGGTGAGCGATTTGTACAATACCGGCGATTCTGCTGGCTCGGCTTCGGGTAGTTCGTCCGGTTCGGACGGGGGTTCCACTTCCGACGGCTCGGCTGCGGCGGACAGCGCCGACCCGACCGCGTTTCTGAAGGAGTCGGACGCGCAGAAGATCAAGACCATCTTCTGGGCGTTCAACATCACCAATTTCGCGCCGGAATTGAACATCCACGCGGATGCGGGGTGTGTCGGTTCGGGGGCTGGTTCGGCTGGCTCTGCTGGAACGGCTGGTGCGTCAGGTGCGGCTGCTTCCGCGGCGAAATGCAAGGCGACCAACGTGCCGATCGTGGGCACGTGGTTCGCGAAAACCCTGCACATGGACTCCGGCGAGTCCACCGTGGCCGGCATGAACGGCATGCGCTCATGGTGGAAAATCAACGGAACCTGGCCGAAAGACGACAGCGAGCAGGCGATGGTCGGCAGCGCGCTCGCCGCGAAACTGGGCGTGAACGTCGGTGACAGCGTTACGCTCGACAAGACGATCGCCGTCGGTGCGGGCGACAATACGAACGGAGGTACCGGGAAAACCGGCAAATCCTCCACCGAACGCAATCGCGTGAAAGTGAAAATCGTCGGCATCTTCGATTCGGGCGATTCCGACAACAGCGCCATTTATATGCCGTCCATCGCCGCGCAAACGCTTGCGAATCTGCCGAATTCCATCGACAAGATTGAAGTCAAGGCGCTCACCACGCCCGACAACGACCTCGCGCGCAAGGCGTCGAAGAATCCGAACGCGCTCACGCAGGACGAGTGGGAGACGTGGTATTGCACCGCGTATCCGTCGTCGATCGCGTACCAGATCGAAGAGGTGCTGCCGGGCGCGGTGGCCAAGCAGGTGCGCCAGGTGGCCGCGCTGCAGGGCGATGTGCTGAACAAGACGCAGGCGGTGATGGTGCTGATGACCGTGCTGTCGCTGGTTGCCGCCGCGATCGCCGTGGCGAACCTGATGGCCGCGTCGATTGGCGAACGCGGTTCGGAATTGGCGCTGTTGAAGGCGATCGGCGCCACGGACGGCGCGGTTTCGCGCCTTATGCTCGCCGAAACGGCGGTGATTTCGCTGGTTGGTGCGATTGCCGGCGCGCTGCTTGGCTCGGGCGTTGCACAGATCGTGGGGCACGTGGTGTTCGGCTCGGGCATCACCATGCGTCCGATGGTGTTCGTGTTGGTTTTCGTGTTGCTGGCGGTCACTGTGCTCGTGGCCTCGCTTTCGTCGATTCGGGCGATTCTGGGCTTGCGTCCGGCGGAGGTGCTGCATGGTAGGTGAGTTGTGCTTGGCTTTCGTAGGGGGTGTGCGATGACGAATCGCAAGATGTTCTTCACCATGCTGTGGGGCGCGGTGTTCCGCCGTCGCTCCCGTGCGATGATGGCCGTGATCGCGTCGCTCGTCGGCGCGGCCACGCTGTTCTGCCTTGCATCCGTGTGCGTCGCGGTGCCGCAGCAGATGAACGAGGAAATGCGCGCGTACGGCGCGAACCTGATCGTCACGCCCGCGTCCGCAACGGGCAAATCGCAAGGCATCGATACTGCAACCGTACGCAACGTGACGGCGCTCATCGGCGCCGGACACAGCGTGAAATCAGCCGCATACCGGTATGAGAGCGTGCGCATCAATTCCGCGCCGTACACCATCGCCGGCGTGGACGTGAAAGCCGTCCGCGCGCTCAATCGCCATTGGAACGTGACGGGCGATTGGCCCGGCTCGGGCAACGTGATGGTCGGCCGCGACGTCGCCGACGCGCTCGGCGTGAAGGTCGGCAGCCGCATCACCATCGGCTACCGCGCCGCCGACGCGTCTGCTTCAGCGTCTTCTTCCGCGTCCGCAAAATCCGATTCGGACGAATCAACTGAAACGGCAGAATCGTCCGCGCAAGGCACGCAGAGTACGCAAACTACGCAAGGCGAACAGACCACGCAAGCCACGGAAAACGGCCGCGTCTCGTCCGACATCATGGATAACAACGGCACCGAATTCCGTATCGCCGGCATCGTCGACACCGGCGGCAACGAGGATTCCATCATCTACGCCACCACCACGGACGTGGCTAAACTTGCCGGTTCCAAGCGTGGTGCCGACGTGGTCGAGTATTCGGTGAATGCCATGGGGGATGGGCTGAACGCCATCGTCAACAACATCAATCGCAGTGCCGACAAAAACCCGAACAGCGCCGTCAAAGCGCAGACCGTCACCAGAATCACCTCGTCCGACACCCGCATCATCGCCATGCTGCAGACGCTGTTCTGGATCGTTTCGCTCGTCGTGCTCGTGCTGACGCTCGTCGGCGTGGGCACCACCATCAGCTCCATCGTGAGCCAGCGTCGCAACGAAATCGGCCTGCGCAAGGCCCTCGGCGCCGATTCACGCGCCATCGGCGTCGAATTCTACGTGGAATCCGGCATCTACGGCTTGATCGGCGGTCTGCTCGGCACTGCTATCGGCTATGTGCTGGCGCGTGTGCTGTGCGCCACCGTCTTCGGTCGCGCGATCGGCTTCGACTGGCTGCTCGGCGCCGGCTCGCTGCTGCTAAGCGTGGCGATCGCCGTCATCGCCTCCATTCCGCCGGTCCGCCGCGCCACCCGTATCGACCCCGCCATCGTTTTGAGGGAGGAATAATCATGGACAACGAACATATGCTGCTGGAACTCGACCACATTTCCAAGATTTACGGCGATCTGCACGCTGTAGACGACCTGAGTCTGACCGTTCCGCAAGGGCAATGGCTGGCGATTGTCGGCTCGTCCGGTTCCGGCAAAACCACGCTGATGAACATGATCGGCTGTATGGATACGCCGTCGAAGGGTTCCGTCATGCTTGAAGGCCGGCGATTGGAGGATTTGAACGCCCGCCAGCTCGCCGACGTGCGCAAGAACATGATAGGACTAGTGTTCCAAAAGTTTTACCTCGTGCCTCATCTGACGGCGGTGGAGAACGTGATGGTGGCGCAATACTACCATTCCGTGGTCGACGAGAAGCAGGCGATGGAAGCGCTGGAACGAGTGGGATTGAAGGAGCGTGCGCATCACCTGCCCGGCCAGCTGTCCGGCGGTGAGCAGCAGCGCGTGTGCATCGCCCGCGCGCTCATCAACTGCCCGAAGCTGATTCTCGCCGACGAGCCGACCGGCAACCTCGACGAGAAGAACGAGAAGATCGTGCTCGACCTGTTCCGCCAGCTGCACGAGCAGGGCACCACGATCATCGTCGTGACGCATGACGCGCTCGTCGCCTCCTGCGCACAACGCGAGATCATGCTCAACCATGGTGTGCTCGTCGGCGAACAGTGGAACGACGAGGAGGCGAAACGTGCGTACGAGGCGGCCGGTGGCAAGCCTGCGCACACCGGTTCCGCCGAGGAAGGCGCGCAGAACGGGGGTATTGCGATTTCGTTCGCCGACCCCACGAAAGCCGCGAAAACCGGCGATACGGACGCGGCCAACGTTGCCGTTGCGGCTGGCGTTGCCGACGATACGGACGTAGAGCCCGACGTCACGAAAGGGGAGCAGGCATGAGCACCGCACAATCGAACGCAGTCAAAGTCATCGCGCTGTCCGCGGCGAGCATCGCGCTGCTATCGGCATGCGGCGAGCCGAAAGCCACGCCGATGGACGACGAATACGCCGGCAATTCCGGCGAAAGCGTGCAATCGCAGGAAAATAAGTCGAAAACCGACGGCAAGGCGGCTGACAATACGGCCGGCGGCGACGCCACCACCAAAAACCATGCCGATGACGCGAATTCCACGACGTCCAGCAAGCAGGACACCGGCAACTACGCGGATGGCGATTATTCGGTCAACGGCCAGTACGGGCCGGTCGGCGAGGACACCATCGACGTGCATCTGACCGTTAAGGACCAGAACGTGACGGCCGTGAAGATCGTCGGCCATCCGTTCACGTCCATCTCCAAAAAGCATCAGAACGACTTCGCCAAAGCCGTGCCGGACGCGGTGGTCGGCAAGCCGTTGAAGGACCTTAAAGTAGACAAGCTCGCCGGCGCCAGCTGGACCTCCGAAGCCTTCAACAAGGCGTTGGAAGTGGCGCGTCAGGAAGCGTCAATCCAATAGCCCATTCCTTCTGAAACCGACACGGCATGTCCGTCTTGCGTCGGTGCGGACGGTTTTCCTGTGGTTACCGTGCGGATTCGGCGCATACATTCGGCCAGAGCAACGTGGCCATGTTCTCGGCCCAGGAATCAGACTTGCGTTCCTTGCCGGATTGCCGTTCCCCTCCGGCTTCCTGCCCCGCCAACGCTTTGCAAGCCAGCATGGAACCCAGCACCGTGCTGAACAGGAACGTGTAGTCCAAACGGTTTTGAAACACTCCGTCGGCGATGCCACGTTCCATGAACCCCACGAACCGTTCTTCGGCCGGCGCCAGCACTTGTGCTGCGATCGCCTTCAGCGTGGCGTTGTCGGAAGACAGCACCACACCCACGGCTTTCAATCCGAGTTCGCTGTCGAAGCAGTCCTGGATGCGTCGCAGCATGGTGGCCAGTCCGCTCCGCGACGGCTTCAAATCGTTGAAATTCGGTAGTCCGGCAACTTCCGGTTGGATGCGTTGCAATAAATCGTCGGCGTTTCGGTAGCGTCGGTAGATTGTGGTCTTTGCTACCCCTGAACGTCGTGCGACCTCTTCGATGGTCACCGCTCCGATACCATCGGAAATCACTATCCCCAATGTGGCTTTCATGATTTTGCGGTCGGTTTGCTCCCGTAATCGCTCACGTCGGCCACGTGCTGTGCCGACGTCTTCCTGCGTGGTTTTTTGCACCGTCTTTCGCGTGCCCTCTTGCGTGGTTCCGCCCATCATGCCGCGATCACTTTCGTGCTTTCCAGCTTGCTTACGTACCAATGGTTGAACTTGACCAGTGGAATGCGCAGTAACAGGCCTATCAGCAGCAGCGGCGGAATGAACAGCAGTAGCGCGCCAATCGCAAACCAGTAATCGTTACTGTAGATTCCGCCGATCGCCGCGCGCATTGCTGTGATTGAATGCGTCGCAGGCAGGAACGGGCTGATGCCGCTGATGATTTTCGGCAGCACGGCCAGCGGATATGCGCCGTTCGCTCCGGAGATCTGCATGACGAGAAACAGCACGCCGATGGCTTTGCCGACGTTGCCGAAGCTGGCCACGAGCGTGTAGGTGAAGAACGAGAACACTAGGCTGCTCACCCAGCCGGACAGCATGAACAGCAGCGGATGCACCGCCTGGACATGGAGGAACAGCAGACTGCCTCCCAAGGAGAACGTGCTCTGCAATAGTCCGATCACGCCGAACACACCGTAATGTCCGAGAAACAGCTGATGCGGTTTCGGGTCGCCGAGTTCCTTGCGCACCTTACGCGAGACGGTGGTCTTGAGCGTCACTGCCATGAGCAGCGAACCGACCCACAGTGGCAGGATCGTGTAGAACGGTGCCATCTGCGAACCGAAATTCTTGACTGGGAACACCGCGTTGCGTTTCACTTTTACAGGGGCTGCAAGCGCGGCGAAATTGAAGGGGTTGACCAACATGCGGAAAAACTCAACGAACTGCTTCGAGTGCCATTCGATTTCTGTAATCCGTCAATACCTGTCACTTATTCCTATATGCCCTGCACCGACAAAGATGGGAAGCAAAACCGAATCCTTCTAATGCACATCCCTGCCAGTATGTTTTTACATACCAATCAAGCGGATGAGGCATTCATGCGTGTAGGCGACAAGAGCCGCAAACTGAGTTTTGACGAGAGGGTGCAACTGATGTATGACAAAGGCGAACGCTTCTTCGAAGACACGGCTGTTCATGGAGCCACGACTGACGACATCAACATAGAAGCAGTCGCAGAATACATTAATTTGATAGGTTACACCAAAAGCCCTCAACAATACCTCCAAGAGAACAATGGTTTTGTTACGACCAAGAAGCAAGGCCAAGAAGCAGTTAGTACAGCTTGCATTCTTCTCTTTGGCAAGAATCCTCAGAAGTTCTTCCCCCGTGCCCGCACACGCTTCATTAGATACGACGGCGTTGATGAAAAAGTTGGTGCAGAAATGAACGTTATCAAGGATGTCACTTTCGAAGGCACCATCTTGAATCAAGTTAAGAAAACCATTGAATTTATTGAAACCCAAGTAAGGGAGCATACTTTTTTAGGACAGAATGCCCAATTTATCACAAAGCGTGACTACCCCGAATTCGTTATTCAAGAGATGGTGGTAAATTCCTGCTGTCACAGAGCCTACAGCATCAAAGGAACGGAAATACAGATAAAAATGTTTGATGACCGCCTCGTATTCGAGTCT
>ERZ1031449.412-NODE-412-length-10819-cov-4.839836_pt1 | contig 10819 bp, 9 predicted proteins | sample MGYA00516705_ERZ1031449 | MGnify/ENA primary metagenome ERZ1031449 (study PRJEB33719, sample SAMN04261152) | wastewater metagenome | biome: rural village; feature: human; material: feces | host: Homo sapiens | place: El Salvador | collected 2013-01-14 ... | reverse complement strand
GTGGTTCTTTTTTGCCATAAAAATTCCAACTTTTCCGAGAGGTATCTTCATGGTTTTTTGCTTTTTTTCACGATAAAATAGGATCATCAAAGAAATAGTTCTTTGAACAACAAAAAAATTGGGAGGTTACACAATGAAAAAGAAAATTTTAGCAGCAGTAATGGCAGCAACCATGGTATTTAGTCTGGTAGCATGCGGCTCCTCTGATGCGGGCAGCAGCGCAGCTACCGGAAGTGCAGCTACGGACACCGCAAGCGCCGGAGCTACAAGCACGGATGCATCCGGAGATCTGATCAAGGTCGGTATCATTAACAATGACCCTAACGAGTCCGGTTATCGTACTGCAAATGATAAAGATATGAAGAATACTTTCACTGAGGCAAACGGCTACGAAGCATCCTTCGCATACAGCTTAAAGAACGACGAGCAGATCACCGCAGCACAGAAGTTCATCCAGGATGGCGTTGACTACCTGCTTCTGTCCGCAGCAGATACTGCCGGCTGGGATTCCGTATTGAAGGACGCACAGGATGCAGGTATCAGAGTTATCCTCTTCGACCGTACCATTGATGCAGATGAGAGCCTGTATGAGGCATCCATCGTATCCGATATGGCAAAGGAAGGCCAGACCGCAGTTGACTGGTTAAAGAGCCAGAACTTAAGTGAATATAACATCATTCATTTACAGGGTGTTATGGGTTCTGCAGCACAGCAGGGACGTACCGGTGCCCTGGATGACGCGGCAGCAAACGACGGCTTCAATCTCGTAACACAGCAGACCGCTGAGTGGAACGCAGAGAAAGCACAGCAGATCGTACAGTCCGTGATCGATGCAGGTACTCCTTTCAACGTAATCTACGCTGAGAACGATGATATGGCTAAGGGTGCGGTAGCAGCTCTGGATAAGGCTAATATCTCCCACGGCGTAGGCAAAGACGTTATCGTTATGGGCTTTGACTGCAACAAGTGGGCTCTGGAAGAGCTGAAGGCAGGCAACTGGAACTACGATGGACAGTGCAATCCTTTCCAGGCTTCCTATATTGATGAGATCATCAAAAAGCTGGAGAACGGTGAGACCATCTCCGAGAAGACCATCATCATGGACGAGAAGGGCTTCGATGCGACCACCATTACTCAGGAAGATGTAGACAACTACGGTATCTAGTCTGACGTAAATGACCAGAAGCGCGGCGCATGCTAGCTCCGCGCTTCTTTTATCAAAGATCAAAGAAGATTAAGGGGTGAAACTTTTGGACAATAACAAAGTATTGGAAATGAGAAATATTCACAAAAGCTTTCCCGGTGTACGAGCTCTGAAGGGTGTGGATTTTCATCTGAACAAAGGTGAGATCCATGCATTGATGGGAGAAAACGGTGCCGGAAAGTCAACCCTGATCAAGGTGCTGACAGGTGTCTATAGCAAGGATGAAGGACAGATCTTCATCGACGGCAAAGACAAGGCCGTGTCCATTCACTCTCCGCAGGAGGCACAGAAGCTGGGCATCAGTACTGTATATCAGGAGATCACACTCTGTCCGAATCTGTCCGTGGCAGAGAATATGTACATAGGACGTTCCAACAAAATCTATCAGAACTGGAAGAAAATGAATGAGGACGCAGATAAGATTTTACAGAATCTGGATATCCCTGCGAAAGCATCCCAACAGCTGGCAAGCTGCTCTATCGCTGTACAGCAGATGGTGGCCATCGCCAGAGCTGTAGATATGGATTGTAAAGTATTGATCCTGGATGAGCCGACCTCCTCTCTGGATGAGCAGGAAGTAGAAAAGCTTTTCGGTCTGATGCGTGATCTGAAGGCCAGAGGTGTGGGTATTATCTTCGTAACTCATTTCCTGGATCAGGTATATGAAGTGTGTGACAAGATCACTGTCCTGCGGGATGGCGGACTGGTAGGCGAATATGCCATCAAGGACTTGCCCAGAGTACAGCTGGTATCCAAGATGCTCGGCAAGGAGCTGGATGACCTGTCCGACATCAAGGGTGAACAGAAAGCAGATCAGAAAGCGGAAAGCACAGAGCCCCTATTCGAGACCAAGGATCTGTGCAGTGACGCCGGGATCAAGCCTTTTGATTTCTATATCAAAAAGGGTGAGGTCAACGGATTTACCGGATTGCTGGGATCCGGCCGAAGCGAATGTGTCCGTGCTATTTTCGGTGCCGACCGTATCATTGGCGGTACAGTGAAAAAGAATGGCAGACAGGTGAAGATCACTAAGCCGCTGGATGCCATGCGTCATGGCATTGGTTATCTGCCGGAGGATCGTAAGCGGGACGGTATCGTAGGTGACTTGTCCGTAAGAGAGAACATTATCCTGGCACTACAGGTGCTTCGTGGATTCTTCCGACCGATCTCCCGGGCGGAAGCTAATAAATTTGCAGACGAATACATCAAACTGTTGGATATTAAGACTGCATCCGCCGAGACTCCCATCAAGTCACTGTCCGGCGGTAATCAGCAGAAGGTAATTCTGGCCAGGTGGCTTCTGACCCATCCGGAATATCTGATCCTGGATGAGCCTACGAGAGGTATCGATGTCGGCACCAAGGTGGATATCCAGAAGCTGGTATTGAAGCTGGCAGGTGAAGGCATGAGCGTGACCTTCATTTCTTCTGAGACCGACGAGATGCTCCGTACCTGTTCCCGGCTGGTAGTCATGAGAGATCGCAGGGTGGTAGGAGAGCTGTCCGGGGAGGATCTGACCCAGACCAAGATTATGAGTACGATTGCCGGAGGTGAGAGTAAAAATGAGTAAGGAAAAAACAGTGGAAAAACAGAATAAAAATTTCCTCAGCGGATTGCTCCGGCAGCAGATATTCATTCCCATTGCTGCCCTGATCATCCTGGCGGTGTTTAATCTGATCGCGGATCCCAGTTTTTTCAAGATCACATTGGGATATAACAGCGCAGGAGATCCGGTGTTGTCCGGCTACCTGATGACCATCCTGGATTATGGCTCTGAACTTGCTATTCTTGCTATCGGCATGACACTGGTCACTGCCGCATCCGGCGGACAGGATATCAGTGTGGGTGCGGCCATCGCTATTGCAGGCAGTGTGATCCTGCGGGTACTGTGCGGTACCAATTCCAGACCCGATACCTTACAGGCTCCCATTATCGTAGCTTTTCTGATCGCCTGTGTGGTGGCAATGCTCTTCGGCGCATTTAACGGTGTGCTGGTAGCGTATTTCAAGATCCAGCCCATGGTAGCGACGCTGATCCTCTATACGGCAGGCCGTTCCATCGCTGCATGGATTAACAACAACGAGCTTCCTATTGTAAGTGATCCGACCTTCAGTTATTTCGGCGGATTTATTCCCGGAATCCCCATTCCCACACCGTTTTTCATTGCGGCAGCGTGCGTACTGGTGATCTTCCTGGTATTGAAGTTCACGACACTGGGGCTTTACACCCAGTCCGTTGGCATCAATGAAAATTCCTCAAAATTAAATGGACTGAATCCCACATTTATTAAGTTCCTGACCTTCGTGATCTTAGGACTGTGTGTGGCGGTGGCGGCACTGATCAAGGTAAGCCGTCTGTCCTCCATCAACTACTCTGTGATCGCAAAGGACATCGAGATGGATGCCATTCTGGCAGTAGCACTGGGCGGCAACTCCTTAAGCGGTGGTAAGTTCAACATGGCAGCGTCAATCCTGGGTGCCTATGTTATTCAGTTCCTGACCACCACCTTATACAAATTTGACGTACAGTCGGATGCGCTTCCCGCTTACAAAGCAGTGGTAGTTATCCTGTTGGTGGTATTAAGCACGCCAAAGGTAAGAGAGTGGCTGTCCGCTGTTGGCAAGAAGCTGAAGCAGAGTAAGACCGTAAAGGAGGTTGGCTGAAATGGGTAAGAAGTTAAAAAATATGACAGATACCAATCTGCTGCTGACCATCACAATTGTAGTATTTTTTGCAATGTATATCGGAGCTATCGTGTTCCAGGGAAAAGGCTTTTTAAAGCCACAGACGTTTTTCAATATCCTGAACGCCAACGCAGCTCTGATCATACTTTCCTGCGGTATGAGCTTAGTCATGATCACTGGTGGAATCGATATCTCCGTCGGTGGCGTGGTAGCACTGGTCAGTATGAGCTGTGCGGTATACCTGGACTTTGGCGGAGGCAATGTATTCATTTCTATGCTGATCGCCGTTGCTATCGGCCTTGCCTTCGGTATCGTACAGGGCTTCCTGGTAGCGTACCTGGATATCCAGCCCTTTATCGTGACACTGGCCGGGATGTTCTTTGCCAGAGGCATGACCACCATCGTAAATACTAAGCCCTTCAATGTGGCGAATGAAAACTTCACTGCACTGAAGGAGACACGTGTGGTCGTTCCGGGGATGGGATCTGTGAACAAGCTGGGAAATTATGTAAATGCCTATGTGGAAATCGGTGTGATAGCAGCACTGATAGTAGTCATAGTGATGTTTGTCATGCTCCGCTGGACGAAGATGGGCCGCAGTTTCTATGCCGTGGGCGGCAACAGCCAGAGTGCACTGATGCTGGGCATCAATGTTAAGAGAACGAAGTTCCTGTCCCATCTGCTCTGCGGACTGTTGGCAGGCATCGGTGGCTATGTATACTTCCTGCATGTAGGAAGCGGCTCGGCTTCTCATGCGACAGGCATGGAAATGAATGCCATTGCATCCTCTATCATCGGCGGTACAATGTTGACAGGCGGTGTTGGTAATATCATCGGAACCTTCTTCGGCGTATTGTCCTTAAGCACCATCCAGAACATCGTATCCAGTGCAGGTCTGGATCAGGCATGGTGGACCGGTATCACCATTGCAGCTATGCTGTGTCTGTTCCTGGTGGTACAGAGCGTGGTGATCGCCAGAAAAAAGAAAATGCTGCAGAAATAAATAAGAGTAGTTTCCTTCTGCTGGAGGAAGGAGAAGAACGAAATGAAAAGAGCGTGGCTGATGTGCAGCCACACTCTTTTTCCGCTAGTAAAAGTAATCCACCGGATATTAAGGGGGTAAAAGTTATGAAAAAGACGAAGGTAAAAAAACAAAAGAATCCGAAAAAACAGGGATGCAGCCTGTTCCTGCTGCTGATGCTGCTGGCACTGGCACCGGTAGTTCTGGCAACAGTGATCCTCAGCACCACATCCTTACATCTGACCAGAACGAATCTGGAAGGCAGTGTACAGACCACACTGCATGTAACTGCGGATAATCTGGCAAAATACTGTAAGGAAAATGAGATCACGGCAATGAATGCCAGCGGTTATTACGAGTACCTGGACAGCCTGAAGGAAGAAGACCTGGAGATGGCCATTCTTGCAGATGGCATTCCGGCTACCACATCCATTAAAAATGAAAATGACTATCGTATCCGTGAAATCCCCATGGATCAGGACCTTGTGTCAGACGGTGGGACGGAGGGTTATTATGATAAAAATGTAGTGATAGAGGGAAATGCTTATTATGGTTATTATATCCCGATTATGAATGACGGACGGATCACTGCGGTAGCTTTTGCGGCGGAACGGAAAAATGACATCACCGATGCTCTGTGGGAAATCGAGGTTGTATTTTTGATCTGCGCAGTGGGGATAGTGCTTTTGTTTGGTGCCATCTGCTTTTTCCTGAGCAGAGCTCTGTCGAGCAGGATGAAGGAGACCGGCAACAGGGTGGATGCCCTGGCAGAAGGTGATCTGAGTGCCAGAAAAGAATCCCACAGTATCGTCCGTGAAATCCGTAATCTGTTATTGAATACCTCACAGATGCAGCGTAATCTGGCGCAGGTCATCGGCGGTGTGCAGGAGGTATCCGGAGAACTTCTGAACAGTGTACGGCAGGTGGCAGAGGGAAGCAATGCTACCATGGAACAGGCGGAGCAGATCAGTCAGGCCGTGGATCAGCTGTCCGCCGCAGCAGAAGAAATGGCGGAAAATGTGCAGAACATCAGTGACCGCATGGACGAGATTGGTGCGGCGGTCAACGACATCAGTGCCAGTGCCGGACAACTGCAGAAGGATTCGGAGGAGATGCAGGACAACAGTAGAAAAGCCGGAGAAGGTATGGAAAAGATCATGACCGGTAGCAGCCGTTCCGTGGAATCCGTGGATACTATTACGTCCAAGATCCATGAGACCAACGATTACATTGAAAAAATCGATGAAGCGGTAGCTCTGATCTTCTCCATTTCCGGACAGACAAATCTCTTAAGTCTGAATGCCTCCATTGAGGCCGCCAGAGCCGGAGAGGCAGGAAGAGGATTTGCAGTGGTAGCGGAAGAAATCCGTAAGCTGTCGGAGCAGAGTGCCGCCGGGGCCGAACAGATCAAGGAACTGGCACAGGGGATCACGGAGAAATCCGGTGAGACTGTGGAACAGGCGGATGTGGTAAAGGATATCATCCGGGAGGAACAGGATTACATTATTGCAACCAGAGAGCAGTATCAGCAGTTAGAGCAAAGTATCAGACATTCTGCGGAAGAGATCCGCAAGATTGCCGGAGAGACCAGACATCTGTCACAGCAGAAAGAGGATATTCTGGGCAATATCGGCAGTCTCAGTGCTATCAGTGAGGAAAATGCAGCCAACAACCAGCAGGTAAATGCAAACATTGAGGAAATCCTGACGCAGATACAGACAGTGGGCGCAAACTGTGATAAAATGAAACAGATCTCCGGGGAACTGGAGAACTCTGTGGCGTATTTTCACACAGAGAAAGAACCTGCTGGAAAATGAGAGAATGACAGAGTGGTTTCCGGGTGGGAAGAATGACAGAACAGGATGACATTACAGATATGAAAAAATGCAGAACAGGAAGACGATGGATGATAGGTCTGTTGCTGGGGCTGGGAATTATACTGGCCGGATGTGGCAGCAGACGAAGTACTGCGGATGACACGGTGACATCGGAAGAGATACAGATGGATCGTATCGTTGTTGGCTTTTCCCAGCTGGGAGCGGAATCCGACTGGCGCAGTGCCAACACGGAGTCCATGAAAAGCACTTTTACAAAGGAGGCAGGGTATGATCTGATCTTTGAGGATGGGCAGCAGAAGCAGGCCAATCAGATCCGGGCTATCCGCACATTTATCCAGCAGGAGGTAGATTATATCGTGCTGGCACCGGTGACGGAGACCGGTTGGGATACGGTGCTCAGAGAGGCGAAGGATGCCGGGATCCCGGTGATCATCGTGGACCGGAAGGTGGATGTGGAGGATGACAGTCTGTTTACCTGCTTTGTAGGGTCTGATTTTGAATTGGAGGGCCTGAAAATGTCAGAGTGGCTGAATTCCTTTTCTGTTAACAAGGGAATTGCCCCACAGGATATTCATATCGTAAATATTCAGGGAAACATCGGTGCTTCTGCTCAGATCGGACGGACCAGGGGACTGGAACAGGGCGTGGCAAAATACGGTTGGGATCTGTTGGACCAGGTATCTGGAGAATTCACCCAGGCCAAAGGCAAGGAGGTCATGGAGGCTTTTCTGAAAAAATATGACAATATCAACGTGGTCTATTGCGAGAACGATAATGAAGCCTTCGGAGCCATGGAAGCCATCCGCGCAGCGGGCAGAACCGTGGGCAGTGACCTGGCGGCAGGAGAGATCATGATATTGTCCTTTGACGGTGTCAGCACGGAATCCATGGACTGCGTACTGAAGGATGAGATCACCTGTATCGGAGAATGCAATCCGCTACATGGACCAAGGGTAGAAGCACTGATCCGGATCCTGGAGGAGGGCAGGATCCCGGAAAAATTCTCTTATGTGGAAGAGGGACTGTATGCTCATGATGATACTGTGGTCTCTGTGACGGTAGATGATAAGATTTACTGCGTACAACAGGTGGACAGAGAACTTTGCAAAGAGAACGCATATTAAAAAATCTGAGGTAACGATCCGAATGTCACAGACATGGGATCGTTACATTTTTTTGCGGGAACTATAAAGTAATTGCAATTTAGTCCGATACATATTGTGAAACACGAATCACATTCGGGAAGGAGGAGTCGATATGCGTATTGAAGCGTATACACAGGTACAGCAGCTGTATCAGTCTCAGAAGCTAAGCAGAACACAGAAGACTAAGACAGCCACACACACGGACAGACTGCAGATCAGCAGCCAGGGCAAGGATTTCCAGACCGCTAAGGCAGCAGTGGCCGCCGCACCTGACATCAGGGAAGAGTTAACGGCTCCCATTAAAGCAAGGATCCAGAACGGTACTTATGGAGTGGATAATGCAAGCTTTGCGGAGAAGCTGCTTCAGAAACAGGAAGAAATGAGGTAGTTCTTTGGCTAGTTTAATGGAAAACCTGATAGATGTATTAGGCAGAGAGAGTACGGAGTACGAGGCTCTGCTTCAGTTATCACAGCGTAAGACACCGATCATAGCAGGCGGTGATCTTGCAGAATTACAGAAGATCACGGACGAGGAGCAGGAGCTTGTAAGCAGGATCCATAATCTCGACAGACAGAGAGCGGGGGTGACTGCGGATATAGCCGATGTATTGAACAGGGATGTTAAAGAGCTGAAGCTGCCCAATCTGATCACCATGTTATCTGCACGCCCTGCGGAACAGCAGGCACTGGCAGAAGCACATGACAGACTGCAGGCAGCAGTCCGGGGACTGAAGCGTATCAACGAGCAGAACAGTGAACTGTTAAACAGTGCACTGGAGATGGTGGAGTTCGAGATGAATCTCCTCCAGGCGGCGAAGACAGCACCCGAGACAGCAAATTACAATCGTGGAGCTTACAATGCAGGAGATACCATGGGCGTTATCGATCATGGCTTCGATGCCAAGCAGTAAGATACAGAGGTGAGAGTTCATGCCATTAATGGGTAGTTTATATATTGGATCGTCCGGATTACAGACAAGTCAGAATGCGCTGAATACCACAGCGCATAATCTTTCTAATGTGGACACCACAGGCTATACCAGACAACAGGTACAGCAATCTAACAGAGCTTATGTCACATTATCTACAGACCCGAAGTCTATTGCCAACAAACAGACGGGTCTGGGTGTCACATATTCCCGTGTAAAACAGGTCAGAGATTATTTCCTGGACAAAACATACCGCAAGGAATCCGGACGCAGTATGTTCTATGAAGTGTCCACGGAAGTCATGGAAGAAGTAGAGAGCCAGCTGGGAGAGTTGAACGGCGAGGCTTTTCAGACGACTATGACCGATTTCTGGACTGCAGTACAGGAGCTTTCCAAGGATCCCAGCAGCTCCGTCACGCAGGGACTGATCGTACAGAGAGCATCCGAATTCGTGCAGAGAGCAAGTGCGGTATATGATGGCTTAAGCTCCTATCAGGACAACCTGAATACACAGATCAGACAGAATGTGGATAAGATCAATAAATACGGCAATCAGCTGCTGACATTAAATGATCAGATCCGTGCCATTGAGAGCGGCGGTATTGAGCATGCCAATGACCTGCGGGATGCGAGAAATCAGATCCTCGATGAACTGGCAGAGCTGACCAATATGAGCTTTTCCGAGGACAGATACGGTAGTGTATCCGTACAGATCGAGGGTGTAGATTTCGTCAAGGACGGAACCTGCTATGAGATCGCCATGAAGACGGACGAAGCTACCGGCTTCGTGACACCGTTCTGGCCCATGAATGCTTCTTATACTACAAGGGATGACGGCACCAGAGTCTATAATATCGACGGCGCGGAAGTGTTTGACCTCTCCATCGAGATCTCATCGGATCTGGGAACTGACATCGGCGGGCTGAAGGCTATGCTTTTGGCCAGAGGAGATCACAGAGCCAACTATACCGACCTGGCAGAGGGAAAATACGACAGCGTATCCCAATCGGTCGTTATGAACATACAGGGTGAATTTGACCAGATGATCCACAATGTGGTGACGAAGATCAATGATATCCTGGCAGAGGCAGCCGGGGTACAGAGCGGAGATTTGGAGCTGGCAGACGGTACGACACTTAAAAATGCTAAATATTGCGCAGTGGATTCCGACGGCTATATGCGCATGGAAGACGGTACTCCGATCCAGTTATTTACCAAGGTGACGACAGACGGCTATCGTAAGGTGACCGGAAAAGACGGCAAGGACTACTGGGTCATGAACGAGGAAAAGGCGGGAAATCCTGAGAGCCTCTACACCATCGGCAATCTGCAGGTGAATCCCACATTACTGCAGGAACCCTCCAAGCTGGGATTCCGACTGGCGGACGGTTCGGAGGATAAGAAAACGGCGGATGCACTGAAGGCAGCGTTTACCGAAGAATCCTATACGCTGAATCCCAACGTACAGAAAAAGACTACTTTTGTAGATTATTATACGGATCTGGTATCACAGGTAGCAAACTCCGGATATGTGTTCCGGAGCATTTATGAGAACCAGGTCAACACCGTGGAAGCAACACAGAGTGCCAGGGAGCAGGTGGTCGGTGTCTCCACGGACGAGGAACTGTCCAATATGATCAAGTTTCAGAATGCGTACAACGCATCCAGTCGATATATCAATGTGATCAGCGAGATGCTGGAGCATATTATTTCCACATTAGGAGTATAGGAGGCGATATAGAATGCCCTCACAATTTTTTGGATTAAATATTGCATATACAGGACTGCTGGCCAGCAATGCTGCCATGAACACCACGTCCAACAATATCGCCAATGTACAGACGGAAGGCTACAGCAGACAGCAGGTAACCCAGCAGGCATCCAATGCCCTGCGGGTATTCCAGACCTACGGCTGTGCCGGCGCCGGTGTAGAGACACTGGCCATCGAGCGCGTCCGCGATGAGTTCTATGACGGAAGATTCTGGGATAACAATGCAC
>ERZ1031449.410-NODE-410-length-10861-cov-5.388580_pt1 | contig 10861 bp, 9 predicted proteins | sample MGYA00516705_ERZ1031449 | MGnify/ENA primary metagenome ERZ1031449 (study PRJEB33719, sample SAMN04261152) | wastewater metagenome | biome: rural village; feature: human; material: feces | host: Homo sapiens | place: El Salvador | collected 2013-01-14 ... | reverse complement strand
CCGGGGAATATGGCGGGGCTGACCTTCACGGAGGATATGACTGCTGCGTCAGGTGTTACCAATGTCGGTATCACGGAAGAGACCTTCGATGTGGAAAATCTGACGGCAGAGCTAGAGATCGGGGAAGTCTATGCGGTCTCCGGGGAAGAGGTAACGGCAGGAGATAAGATTTTAAAGCTTACGGAGGACAGTGTGGAGGAAGCCAGAAAGGAACTGGAGAGAGCGCTGGAGGATGCGGAGCTTGCGTATCGTACCGGAGCCATTGAACATGAGCAGAACCTGATCACCGCGGAGTACACAAGAGACAGTGCTATCCTTACCGGACAGCAGGCGAAGGAAGTCTATGATGAGACGGTAGCAAGTCTGCAGAGTGCTGTGACCAGGGCGGAAGAGGAATTGCAGGATGTCGAGGATGACATAGCGGAATATGAGTCATACGTTAATGACGGTTCCTATAAGAGTTATTTCAAGGTAGATGAATATCAGGCAATCTATGATGAGAACCTGAAAGCATTGACGGATAAACTGGATGAGTGGGGAATCAGCTGGTCCCAGATCACCGGCGGGTCAGCCGGATCTGTGCAAGCAGGTGGAACCGCAGGCAATGTGCTGGGCAGCAGTGGACAGGACAGCAATTCCTCGAATGTGAAAACTCTGGCATCCTTATACAGTATTTTGGAACAGAACCTGAAGGATCTGGAAGAAGCACAGGAAAAATATGAGGATGCAGTCACCAATGCTTCTTTTAACTTACAGACATTGCAGTTAAAGCTTCCCAGCCTTCAGCAGGCAGTCACGGAGGCAAAGGAAAATTATGAGATCCAGCTGGCGCAGGCAAAGCTGACTTACGAGACTTCCTTGTCCAGTGCGGAACGTGCAGAGAGCGATTACAATACTACGGTGGAAAAAGCTAAGTCCGATCTGGCAGCTCTGAAAAGTACTTATGAAGATGCCAAAGAGAATCTGGAACTGTTTGAAAGCAGTGTGGGAGACGGATATTTCTATGCCTCGGAGGACGGAACGATCCTGCGGACCATGGTACGGGCGGAGCAGACTCTGACTTCCGATGCAGTCGTATTCGTTTACAGCAATCCGAAGGAGCTGACGGTCACCGTATCGGTAGACCAGGCGGATATTGCAAAATTGACCGTAGGCGACAGTGCTTATGTGCAGACCTCCGCAGGCAGCGGATATACCGGTGTGATCACAGCCATTGATCCGGTATCCTCGTCTGACAGCCGTACCAGTGTCACTTACAGCGTGACGGTACAGATCAACGTGGAAGATGAGGAGGACAGCTTAAGTGCCAACGAATCCGTCACCGTAGTCTTCGGCATGACGGAGGAAGAGATCAAGCAGTTACAGCAGAGACAGAGCATGCAGGGAGGACAGACGCAGTCATGAAATTGAAAAGACCACATTTTGAAAAACTGAAATCCCTCACGAAGAAGCAGAAAAAGTTGATCCTGGCGGGGATCGCACTGTTTCTGCTGATCCTTGCAGCCTGCTATACCGTGTTCATTGCACCGTTACTTCAGAAAGAACAGTGGATCTACAAAGAAGAGACGGTGGAGCGTGGTACTTTAAAGGTAGGTGTGACGGAGAGCGGCTCTCTGGAATACAACACAAAATCCATAGATTACGATCTGGATCTGGATGTCAGTGATGATGACGAGGATGACAGCGACGAGGATGACGATGATACCGTACAGAAATATCTGAAGATAGAGGAGATCTACGCCGCCAGCGGGCAGCGTGTCACCGAAGGTGAGGAACTTCTGAAATTCACGGAAGACAGCGTGGAGGCAGTTCGGGCACTGTTGCAGAATGCGGTAGTGGAGGCGCAGGCAGACTATGCGGAGGCAGAGAGTACTTATGAATTGTCCCTGCTGGAAGCACAGACCGACTACGATACCCAGAAGATCAGTGCTTCCTATGCGGCATCCATCCGCAATACTTCCGGGACCAGCGTGACGAACAATGTGGCGTCTATGCAGGTGCAGCTGGAGCAGAAGCAGGCGAATACCGCATCTTTGCAGGAGAAACTGACGCAAGCACAGGAAGATTATCAGGATGCGTTGGAGACCTACGAAGAGGCAAAGGAAGGCTATGAAGGTGTCGGAACCGATAATACAGTGAATTTCATGACGATCCAGAACGGTTATCTCAGCGCACGAACAAAATATCTACAGGCAAAATCAGCATTGACACAGGCAGAAACTGCGGTAACAGATAATGAAAATGCCATCACTGAACTTACCAACCAGCTGGCGGCAGCACAGGCAAAACAGAAAATCGACAAGCTGGATACAGAAGAGACCTATCAGGAAGCGGTGATCACCGGGCAGAACGCCCAGACTACCTACAATGCTACCGTGGAAGATCTGAAGGAGACCTTACAGGAAGCGGAAGAGACCAAAGAAAAACGGGAAGAACAGTTACAGGCCTTTGAAGATTTTGTCGGAAGTGATGGTATCCTGTATGCCACAGAGGATGGTGTGATCACAGAGGTCAGCTACGAAGCGGGAGATCGCCTGACGACGACAGGAGCTTTGTTTTCCTATGCAACGTCGGATGACATGAGAATCTCCGTGGATGTGACCCAGGAGGATATCGTGGACCTGCAGGTAGGAGATGCGGTAGATATCACCTTTACGGCATACCCGGAGGATTCCTATACCGGAAGCATTCTCTCCATCAATACCACGGCTACTTCCGATTACAGCAACACGGTAAGCTACACTGTGGAGATCAGCGTGGAAGGTGAACTGGAGCAGCTCTACGGTGGCATGACGGCAGATGTGATCTTCGTCACGGAAGAAAAGGAAGATGTCCTCTATGTATCCCGTAAGGCGATCGTAGAAGAGAACGGCAAGACCTATGTCTATCGTAAGACAGCACTGGGCGGCAGGGAACTGGCAGAGGTAGAGACCGGTATCACGAACGGTGTGGACATTGAGATCCTGTCAGGACTGGAAGAGGGCGATACCATCTACCTGGCAAGTAAAGTCAGCTCCGAGGAAGAAGTCAAGAGTACGGAGGAGACTGCTGATTCCGGCAGCAGTTCTGATACCGCAGTCGGCAGTGATACGGAGTTCGAGATGTCGGAGGATATGCAGATGCCGGGAGGCGGTGACATGCCCCAGGGTGGTCACAGGGGTGGTAATTCCGGCACCTTCGGCGGCGGAATTCCGGGCGGTCACGGAGGACAATAAATCAGGCGGATGGAGCAAATGTTGAGAAACAGACAGGAATGATTGGGAACAGTTATGAAGCAGAATGAAAATGGGAAAAAGATCAAAGAAAATATAAGAAATCAAATGTGCCGGATCGGATCATGGAAAAGCTGGTCGAAAAGGCGCAAGCTCACCACAGGTATCTGCGGTGTCTGTGCGATCGCTGTAGTGGCAGGTGCCATTGGTCTCTCCGGTGGTTCCGATACGGAAGTCATTTATAAAGAGACCACGGTAAAATACGGTACACTGGTCAAAGGTGTGACGGAGAGTGGTTCCGTGGACATTGGTACGGTAGATCAGACCTTTGATCTGGATATGAGTGCCCTGCAGAGAACGGATACTTCCGGCAGCAGTTCCTCCGGCGGCTCCTCCGATAGTACTGCCGGAAGCAGCTCTGGTTCCGGTGGATTTGGCGGCATGAGTGCTTCCGGCGGCGGAGCCCAGGGAGGCTTAGACATGTTTGGGCAGATCTTCAATATGGGAGGCAGCAGCTCTGGCAGCAACGGTGATGATTCTACCCTGACCGTGGCGGAGGTAGTGGTCTCCGTTGGGCAGCAGGTGTCCGAGGGAGATCCCCTGTACCTGCTGGAAGAAGACAGCGTCTCCGACCTGGAAGACGAACTGCAGTCTAATGTTGAGAAAGCAAAAGCGGATCTGGAGGCGGTGGAAGCCGACCAGACCCTGTCAAAACAACAGGCAAAATACACTTATGACAGCAGCACTGCTTACGGCAGTTATATTGATACCGAGTACAGCACTACATTGCAGGAGCTTCAGAATATGGTAGATTCTGCGGAGAGCACGCTGGAGCAGGCGAAGAGCAGCCTGGAAGATTACCGGGCACAGCTGGAGGAAGTAACGGCAGCCTATGAGGATGCGGCACAGGTATTGTCGAACTGTAAATACAGCCTGAACAGTACAAACGCAGCCGATGATACTTACGGATATGTCTATTATGCGCAACTGACGGAGCAGGCACAGTCCACGGCAGATTCACTGGAGCAGCAGAAGGAAGAGCTGGAACAGAGAGTAGAGCAGGCGGAGGAAAATGTAACCACTGCCGAAACCGCCTACAATAAGGCAAAACGGGAACTGGAGCAGGGGAAACTGACCGCAGCTGAGACCCAAAAACTGCGGACACTGGCTTACAATACCGCACAGGAGACCTATGACATTGCACTGGGGTATCTCACGCAGGAATTGTCCGATCAGCAGGAAACCTATAATGAGTCACTAAAAAAATGGAATGAGTTCAGCACTTATATCGATGGTAATGCAGTATGTGCAAGATACAACGGTGTCATCACCGGCGTGGAGCTGGAGGCCGGAGACAAGATCAGTACCGGAACCTCTCTGGTTACTTTATACGATATGGACGAAGTGACCATAACGGTAACAGTGGATGAAGATGACATGACGGATATCTCTCTGGGATCTGCGGCGAATATTGCATTGACGGCATATCCGGAAGATATCTTTACGGCAAAGGTGACGGCTATCGGAGATGCAACATCGGATTCCAGTGGAAATATAACTTATGACGTAACTGTCACATTAGAAGGGGATGTCTCCGGACTGTTCCAGGGCATGACAGGAGATGTGACTTTCGTTACGGAACAAACGGAAGAAGTGCTGTATGTCTCACGCAGAGCCATTATCACAGAGGATGACAAGACTTATGTAAAAGTGAAGACTGCAGATGGCAGCATTGTGAGAAAAGAAATAACGACAGGGCTGTCAGATGGTTCTAATGTGGAGATCTCCGGAGATATTGCAGAAGGAGACACTGTGTTGATCGAAAGCAGCATTACGAAGTAGAGCGGAGACCTGTGGGAAAGTAAGGTCAATGGAAGGGAAGAAGTAGAATATGAGATTATCCGAAATATTACGTCTGGTGTGGCTGAACCTGTCACAGAATAAATTCAAAGTGATCCTGACTTCCATCGGTATCGTTGTGGGATCCGCCACCATAATGCTGGTGCTGGCGATAGGTACCGGTGGAAAAGAAGAAGTGGCGGAGCAGTTCAAGAACCTGAATGCCGGAGCCATTGATATTTCCTGCGACAGCAGTGACAGCGGTGGTTTTAGCTTTGAAATGCCGGGCGGTGGAGGAAGCGTTACCGTCACAAATATGGGCGGAGGCCCCGGAGGAGGTTCCGGCGGCGGTATGTCCGGTGGTCCCGGCGGGGGAATGGATTTCGGCGGATTTTTCGGATTCGGACAGGAGGAAGAGAGCGAAGCCGTGACATTGACCAGTGAAGACGGTGATGATCTGGCAACTTTTGTATCGGGAATCTCTGCAACTACGATCTCTTATTCCACTACAGCATCGGTGGAGGGAGGCGATATGACCTCTGCTTCCTATTACACCATTGCCGGTGTGGAAGACAATTATGCCGCCATCAGTAATCTGGAAATGGCCATCGGGGATTTCCTCACAGAAGAAAACAACGAGAGCAAGGAAAAGGTGTGCGTACTGGGTGCCACCGTGGCAAAGGAAATTTTTGGAAGCGCCTACGATGCCTATGACGGTACAGTCTATATTGATGGCCGTCCCTATATAGTGTCAGGGGTACTATCCGAGATGGGAACTGTGGCATCCGGCATCAGCCCGGATACGGCGATCTATGTACCTTACGAAACCGACATCAAATACATTACCGGTACGAGCATTAGTCCAACCATTACCGTGGTCGCAGAAGATGTGAATCAGGTGGACACTGTAATGACAGGCGTGGAGAGTGCCTTAAAAGAAAGTTATCCCAACACCACATTTACCATCAGCGATGCCGGAAGCAAGATGGAGGCAGCCTCTGCTTCCAACGAGACACTGACATTACTGTTAATCTCCATGGCGGTGATCGTATTTATTGTCGGCGGTATCGGCATTATGAATGTATTGTTTGTATCCATCAAGGAGCGTACCAACGAGATCGGTATTTTGAAAGCGCTGGGCTGTTCCCGGAAGGATATCCTGTTGGAGTTTTTATTGGAAGCAAGCTTTACCAGTCTGGTAGGAGCCGTACTGGGGGTACTGGTGGCTCTTGGAATTACGCCATTCGTGCAGCTGTTCAACGTGAGAGTATCCCTGTCGGTACAGGGAGCAGTGCTGTCATTGTTATTCGGTGTCTTCACCGGAAGTCTGTTTGGCTTCTATCCGGCATATAAGGCATCGAGACTGATCCCCGTAGAAGCTTTAAATCAGGAGTAGTGCGAAAGGTGTAAGGATTATGATGGAAAACGCAATGATCACCATGAAAAATATAAATAAAGGCTATATGCTGGGAGAGGAACGTCTGCCGATCCTGAAGGACATCAATTTTCAGGTAAATAAGGGAGAATACGTGGCAATCTTAGGCCCATCCGGTTCCGGTAAGACTACGTTAATGAATATGATCGGCTGTATGGACGTGATGGACAGTGGGGAATATTATCTGGATGGCATGGCAATCCACGAGACCAAAGAGGACGATCTAACCATGGTGCGCAACCAAAAGATCGGGTTCATTTTCCAGAACTATCAGCTGATCCCGACCTACAATGTCATGCAGAATATTATCATGCCCCTGCTGATGCGTGGCATGACCCATGAGGAAGCAGAAGAAAAGTGTAAAAATACTATCAAACTGCTGGGGCTGGATCACCGTATCGGACATAGGCCTAACGAATTGTCCGGCGGACAGAAGCAGAGAGTATCCATTGCCAGAGCACTGGTGGGACAGCCGGCGATCCTTCTGGCGGATGAGCCTACCGGTGCTCTGGATCAGACCAGCGGCAGAGAAGTACTGAAACTGTTCCGGGAACTGAACGATATGGGCAACACAATCGTCATGATCACCCACGACCTGGGCGTAGCACAGTCTGCGAAACGTATCGTGCGTATTGTGGACGGACAGTTACAGGAATAAGGGATAGTCACTCAGCCAACGGGAAAGAGGCTGGGACTGTTCCAGACCGGATTTCAGGGTACGGTCGGCATCCGATTTATTTTCTGCCGGTATTATCAGCAGAAATTCTTTTCCATCCATAAGTACACCGCAGAATACGGTTTTCAGATCCCGGGAGATAAGAAACATATTTCCCGGGATATTTGTTACAGATTCGGTCAGGCAGGAGTAATAGGCTTCTTCATCGATAAAAGGTGCATAGAATCCCATGTCATCCGCACCTTCCACGAAAAGCCTCTCTCCGTTCATCCAGACATTTCCCGCTATGGCGTCTTCCTGATTCCCCCAGAGGTAATGTAAGGCTTTCCCGTGGATCTCCACCGATACCTGTTTGAAGGTATCCGGTTCCGTCAGACTGACCAGCATTCCGGTTCCGGTATAGTCATAATCCTTTTTGATGGGAGTATGATAATAGCGGATCCCGTAGTCTCCAAGGCAAAATAAGGCAAATACGAGCAGAAAAATCAGAATGCCGCAGAAAACGGTTCTTAATTTTTTATTTCGCATCATGGTTCTTGCCTCCTTTTTATTTTATTATACAATCAGATATCCATACTGGCAATGAGCTGAAACATTTCCTCGGCGGTCATGTGATCTGCGGTGATCACGTATACATAATTGTCAGCTTCATAATAAGCCATGACGTAACCATCCACATAAGTATATACCGTGGCAATGTGACCGCCGATGACATGTTCCTCTTCGGCATCGTATTCATTGTCTAATACGAGTGTCAGGGCATTATTTGCGGAAATTAGCATTTGCTCCCAGATGAGCTGTTCTCCGGCATTGTTTTCATAGAAAATTTCACAAAAAAGAGGACTGTCTCTTCGGTCTGTCTCTGTATAGCCCTCCGGGATGCAGGTCGGTATCGTAGGAGCGAGTACCGCATCTTTTTCCTCGGAAGAGTAGTTATACTGCGTAGCATCCTCGCGCAGGGTCTTTAGTGTCATGAAAAACTTATCCCGATAGGCATCCACACTTAACGTCAGAACCAGTCCGCCACATACGATACCGGTGAAAAAGATTGCAATGCGTTTTAGGAGCTGTTGTGCACCGGTCAGCACCGGATGGGCTTCCCGGCGGATCACTTTTTGCATTTTTTGTTCAAAACGTTTTGAAAATACATATTCCCGATCAACCTGATTTTCTAATGCTGTTATCATGGCATTGTCCACCACAGGCATATGCTGATAGAGCCATTCATCCGTTACTTCCATGGATCTCATTATTTTCCTCCCGTTTATTCAAAGCTTCCTGTATCATAATCTTTCCCCGGGATAATCGCTGCCGGATCGTTCCTTCGGTGATGTTTAATACTTTTGCGATTTCATCGTTGTCCATATTGCCGGAGTATTTGAGGAGAAATACATCCCGGTATTTTACGGGCAGGCGCCTAAGGATGTCCAGTATTCCGTCATCCACATTCGTCTCCGCATAAGTCACCGGGACATTACATTCTTCCAGCTCATCCACATAGATTTCCCGTTGAAATTGATGGTTTCGCTTCCGGTAAATATCTATAGTCGCATTTTTCGTTATGGTAAGCAGGTAGCGTTTCGTCGCCGTGGCGTCGATTTCCCCTATTTTTTCCATGTTTTTCGCAATTTTTATAAACGCCTCATGTACGGCATCTTCCGCAAGAAAAGTATCCTTCAGCACATTCAGAGCTACTTTCATCATAAGGTGCCGATAGGTTTCATAGAGAATCGCAAACTTTTGTTTGTCTTCTTCGGCGTCGATCATCATCAGATATATCATTTGTTGTTCTCAGGCCTTTCTATGAGTCATAACGAAGGTTCCTGTTCCTATTGTTACAAAAACGTAAAAATATTTCAATTGCAGGTTTATATGTTTGTCCCAATAGTATCTTTTGGGTAACCGGGGCACTTTATTGTGCCTGCTTTACGGATCCCGGCGATGGGGGATATAATGATTTCATTACAGGAGAGCGTAAAAAGAGCAGAAACGAGCATAGGAGAAGCAAAATGGGAGAACAGGGGCATGAGGAACCCACCGGACAGGCGAAGATCACGAAAGCCTGCAATCTGCCCTGCCGTTATGTCCTGCATACCGTAGGTCCTATTGTGCAGGGAAAACTGACGGAGAAACATTGCGCATTGCTTCGGTCCTGTTACTTGTCCTGTCTGGAACTGGCATCGGCATACGGGCTGGAAAGTGTGGCGTTCTGCTGTATATCCACTGGGGTATTCTGCTTTCCGAACGACAAGGCGGCGCAGATTGCCGTATAGACGGTACAGGAGTATTTGGAGGAGACTCCTGACAGCAGTGTCAAAAATGTGATCTTTAATGTGTTTAAGAATGAGGATTTGCAGATCTATGAGAGAATTCTTCGGTCGTAGATTTTCGATTACTCTAAATGCAGAGAAAAACTTGCACCCGGCAGATTGCTGTGATACATTGGCTGTAAAAGAAATACAAGAGAGGAAAAGAAAATGGCAGGATATCTGATTAAGGATACCACAAAAGAAGAGCGGGAGCAGATCGTTGCGGAGTCTCTGGGATATATGGAAGCCAACTGTGATGGCTGTACTTCGGGACTGGCGGAAATGTATCAGGCATACATCGACGGGAAGAAGGAGCTTCGGGACATCAACATGGAATTTCATGCAGGTTATGTATCCGGAGAGGAAGTGCCCGGCCGCAGGTCTTGTCCCATGTAATAATAGTGTGCGGGAAAGATGGATTTCCGGCATAAATAAAATGTTATCTGCAAAAACTCTTAGTAACAGAATGCGAAAGGCAGGAAAGAGAAATGCAGATGAGAGACGATCTTGGAATTACAACAAAACTGGAAAATGGCAAGGCTTATCTGGAATTTGCCCTGCCGGAAAAGATAGGGCGTTTGCTGTCCGCATTACAGATTGAGATCTGGGAAGGTGCGGAGGGCAAACGCCTTGTTTTTCATGGGGAATACTCATCAGAAGAAGCTGATTCCATGACGGCGTTGCTGCTGCGGCCGCATCTCTGGGACGGCATGCGGGATCCCTATGTCTATCTGGTGAAGGCGCAGGGAAGATTCAGAAGCGTGGAGTATGGAGAAAAGATGGGTGGTATGGAGAAGGAGGAAAAGTTAGATCCTGCTGAGGATATAACCGGGGAAGTGGAAATGTATTGGCGGCAGGAACTGACCATTTATGACGTGCGTGTCGTAGAAAAAAAGGGAATTCTACTCAATGAAAAAGAGTTCCTGCCACATGAAGTAGTCTACCGGCTTCCCCCGCAGATCAGTGATGCCGGGACGAGAGTGGAGCAGGTACGAAGAGATCTGGAACGGCTGGTCCAGATGGGGGTAAATGTGATCCGGCTGGAAGGAACCGGGACCGGGGCAGAGGGGGTGAACTGCTCCGAAGTGAGAACGTTTTACAGCCTGTGCAGAAAGCGTGGATTCCTCACTGGGGACCTGTGGATAAGACCGGAAAATCTCCCAGTGTACCGTGGATTACCCGGAGAAACGACATGCCAAGCACTCCTGGCGGCGGACGGCAGGACACTGACAGAGCGATACTACTATTATCAGGCAAAATGGAGCAGCGAACCGGTGCTCTATCCGGTACTTTCCACCCTGCATCGTCAGGAGAACGGGCTGGTCTCCCTGACAATTTACAGCAATCAGAAAAAAGTGGTGCTCTATGTGGAGGGGGTACTTTTCTTATT
>ERZ1031449.409-NODE-409-length-10865-cov-5.723219_pt1 | contig 10865 bp, 7 predicted proteins | sample MGYA00516705_ERZ1031449 | MGnify/ENA primary metagenome ERZ1031449 (study PRJEB33719, sample SAMN04261152) | wastewater metagenome | biome: rural village; feature: human; material: feces | host: Homo sapiens | place: El Salvador | collected 2013-01-14 ... | reverse complement strand
AAAATGAATATTTATGCAAAAGCCATACTTCGTTAACGGAAGAATTGTAAGCGTTTTTGTGTTAAATTGTCACTTTGTACCCCTTCTAATGGCGCTTTTTCTCGCAATTTGTTAAAAAACAGTCTGTTATTGTAACTTGACTGCATATTTATTTTGTTATATAGAGAAAATTTGTTAATTTTGCACCCGTATTTAAAAAAATTATAGTCTTTAGAAGATTTATGAAGAGAAGATTTCTTTTGTTTTTGACTGTAATGCTGATTAATGTTATGGCAGCATTCGGTCAAACCAAGATTTCCGGAACAGTAATCTTTCAGGATGACGGAGAGCCTGTTATTGGCGCTACCGTGCTTGTTGATGGAAGCAAGTCGGGAACAGTAACCAATATCGATGGCCAGTTCACATTGGAAGTACCCGCCGGAAAGAAAATTCAGGTTAGCTATGTGGGTATGGAGACACAGGTCCTTACTCCTAAGCCAGGTATGAAAATCGCTTTGAAGAGCAACACCACCATCGACGAGGTCGTTGTGACCGGTATGTCTAAGATGGACCGTCGTACCTTTACAGGTGCTACCGACAAGGTGGATGCTAAGGATGCCCTCATTGGAGGTGTGGCCGACGTGAGCCGTTCACTCGAGGGACGTTCTGCCGGTGTGTCTGTGCAGAACGTGTCTGGTACCTTCGGTACCGCTCCTAAGATTCGTGTGCGTGGTGCCACCTCTATCTACGGTAGCTCTAAGCCGCTGTGGGTTGTTGACGGTGTGATCATGGAAGACGTGAGCGACGTGAGCGCCGACGACCTGTCGTCAGGTGACGCCGAGACTCTTGTGTCTTCTGCCATCGCAGGTCTTAACTCAGACGATATCGAGAGCTTCCAGATCCTGAAGGATGGTTCGGCTACCTCTATCTACGGTGCCCGCGCTATGGCTGGTGTGATTGTTGTTACCACAAAGAAAGGTCGCAACGGTCAGGCCCATATCAACTATTCTGGTGAGTTTACCACACGTCTGAAGCCCAGCTACAGCAACTTCAACATCCTGAACTCTCAGGATCAGATGGGTATCTATAAGGAAATGCGCGAGAAGGGCTGGCTCAGCCTTACTGACGTGCTCAATGGCAGCGACTACGGTGTCTATGGTAAGATGTTCGAGCTTATCAACACTTACAACGCCGCAACAGGTCAGTTTGCTCTTCCCAACACACAGGAGGCACAGTATGCTTACCTCCAGGAGGCAGAGATGCGCAACACAAACTGGTTCGACAAGTTGTTCAACAGCAACCTCGTACAGAACCACTCTGTAAGCCTTAGCGGCGGTACAGAGAAGTCAAACTATTATGCTTCTGTATCGGCAATGGTCGATCCGGGATGGTACAAGGACAGCAAGGTTAACCGTTACACCGCTAACCTCAACGTTACACACCACATCATCGACAACCTGTCGTTGAACATCATCAGCAGCGCTTCTTACCGTAAGCAGCAGGCTCCTGGCACTCTGAGCCAGAGCGTTAACGCCGCTTCAGGTGAGGTGAGCCGCGACTTTGATATCAACCCCTACTCTTATGCTTTGAACTCATCGCGTGCGCTTGATCCCAACACTTACTATCAGGCAAACTACGCGCCGTTCAACATCTTCAACGAGCTGGACAATAACAAGATCGACCTCAACGTGGTTGACACCAAGTTCCAGGCTGAGTTGAAGTACAAGCCCATCCGTGACCTTGAGCTGTCGGCCATCGGTGCCATCAAGTATGCTTCTACATCACAGGAGCACAAGATCACTGAGAACTCTAACCAGGCCAATGCTTATCGCGCAATGAAGAACACAACCGTGCGCGACAACAACAACCTGCTCTACAAAGACCCCGACAACGCTTACGCGCTGCCTATCACTGTGCTGCCTCAGGGTGGTTTCTACAAGCGTACTGACAACCGCATGCTCAGCTACGACTTCCGTGCTACCGCCAACTACAACCACACCTTCAACCGTGATCACATCGTGAACCTGTTCGGAGGTATGGAGTCGACCAACATCGAGCGTTCACGCTCTTGGTTCAACGGTGTAGGTATGCAGTATTATGCTTCAGAGGTGCCCTTCTACATCTACCAGTTCTTCAAGAAGAGCCAGGAGGAGAATATGGACTATTACACTCTGAGCAACACCAACTCGCGCAGTGCTGCCTTCTTCGCTAACGGCACCTATTCTTATAAGGGCAAGTACAACTTCAACGGAACCATCCGTTACGAGGGTACCAACATGCTCGGCCGCAGCCGCAGCGCCCGCTGGGTGCCTACATGGAACATCTCTGGATCGTGGAACATGCACGAGGAGAACTTCTTCAAACCTCTGCAGCCCACATTCTCTCACTTGACGCTGAAGGCTTCTTACAGTCTTACCGCTGACCGTGGTCCTTCAAGCATCACCAACTCGACATCTATCTTCCAGGCATACAACCCCTACCGTCCTTTCTCAAGCGACAAGGAGAGCGGTATCGCACTGTACCAGACTGGTAATGACGAGCTTACATACGAGAAGAAGCACGAGCTCAACCTCGGTATCGACGCTGGCTTCCTCAACAACCGCATCAACGTGACCTTCGACGTTTATCGTCGTAACAACTACGACCTGATCGGTGTTGTAACAACCCAGGGTATCAACCGCGAGGTTCCTTCATACGGTAACGTGGCTTCAATGAAGTCGCACGGTGAGGAGCTCAGCATCTCTACAACAAACATCAAGAACAAGGATTTCAGTTGGACAACCAACTTCATCTACTCACACGCTGTGAACGAGGTTACTGACCTTATGTCAAAGGCTTCTACAATGAATTACATCCAGGGCAGCGGTTTCGCAAAGAAGGGTTATCCCGTGCGTGCCCTCTTCTCTATTCCCTTCGTGGGCCTGAGCGAGGACGGCTATCCTATGTTCATCAACGACAAGGGCAACGTAACTGTTGGCGACATCAACTTCCAGGAGCGTGAGAACAACGACTACCTTAAGTATGAGGGTCCGACAGATCCCGTTTACACTGGATCACTCGGTAACATCTTCACATACAAAGGCTTCCGTCTGAACCTGTTCATCACCTATTCTTTCGGCAACGTTGTGCGTCTTGACCCTGTGTTCAGCTACCGTTACACAGACCTCTCTTCACTGACCAAGGAGTTTAAGAACCGTTGGGTGCTCCCCGGTGACGAGAACATCACTAACGTGCCTGTGCTGATCAGCAAGCGTGAGCTGCAGGACAACTCAGACCTGATCTACGCCTATAACGCATACAACTACTCTACAGAGCGTATCGCTAAGGGCGACTTCATCCGCATGAAGGAGATCTCACTGGGTTACGACTTCCCGTCAAAGTGGTTCAAGAACATGGCTCTTAACAGCCTCTCTCTCAAGATTCAGGGTACCGACCTGTTCCTTATCTACGCTGACAAGAAGCTCAACGGACAGGATCCTGAGTTCTTCCGCGCCGGTGGTGTGTCTGCACCTATGCCTAAGCAGTTCACTCTTACCGTCAAGGCTGGATTCTAATTATTGCAAAAGGAAAGATTAGAAAGAAAAAAATGAAAAAAGCAAAATTATATATAGCATTATCGATGATGGCTGCCACCGTGGGATTCACATCTTGCGACAGCTATCTCGACAAACTGCCCGACAATCGTATGGAGCTTTCGTCTCCCGACGATGTGAGCAAACTGCTCGTAAGTGCTTACTCTAAGACGTCGCCCGTGTATCTGCTGGAGATGTATTCGGACAACACTAACGAGTATAACAACACTGCTTGGACAGCAATGAACCGCTTCCAGGACCAGGCTTACGCTTGGAAGGACATCACAGAGACCGACAACGAGTCGGTAACGAACATCTGGGATAGCTACTACAGCGCTGTTCGTACCTGCAACGAGGCCATCGGCTTCATCGAGAAGCAGGCTGACCAGAGCAAGTATCAGGCACAGCTGGGCGAGGCTCTCGTAGCCCGCGCTTATGCTGAGTTTGTGCTCTCTACCGTGTTCTGCCGTGCTTACAACCCCCAGACAGCTGCCACTGATCTCGGTCTGCCTTACCCCACAGAGCCCGACTACAAGCTGCTCGTGGAGTATGAGCGTGGCACACTGGCTGAGCTGTATGACAAGATCGACAAGGACCTGCAGAGAGGCATGCCTTTGCTTTCTAACACATACGACCATCCCAAGTTCCACTTCACACCTGCTGCTGCCAACGCTTTCGCAGCTCGTTTCTACCTCTTCTATCAGAAGTATGACGAGGCTATCAAGTGTGCCAATGTGGTGCTCGGAACACAGCCCAAGACCAAGCTTCGCGACTGGTCTGCATGGAACGCTTTGTCACCTAACTATCAGGTGCAGCCTAACGCTTATGTAAGCACAAGCAACTCTGCAAACCTTCTGTTGCAGGTTACTTATTCTTACTGGGGCGCTATCAGCGGTCCTTACATGGCTGGTAAGAAATATGCCCATGGCTCACGCATCAGCACAACTGAGACATTGGAGAGCACCGGTCCTTGGGGCAAGAGCGACACAAAGGCTGGTTACACTCTCTTCAAAAACAACGACCTCGCCAACATCTGTCTGCGTAAGATTCCTATGATGCAGGAGTACAATGCCGACCACACAGCATATTATCCTCACACAGAGTTTTCAGTATTCAACACCGACGAGACTCTTCTCGTGCGTGCTGAGGCTTACGCTCTGAAGGGCGAGTATGTGAATGCTTTGGCTGACATCAACACCGAGCTGTCTAAGTTTATGCCTTCGGCAACTGCTCTGACAATAGATGGCATCAAGGAGTTCTACAACGGCCGCATCAACGCCGCCGGCAAGCCTGTAGGTGGTCTCGACTACTACACTCCTGAGGATCCTACCATCCGTCATGAGCTGCATCCTATGGGCTTCACTCTGGAGAGCGACACTCAGGAGCCTATGATCCAGACAATCCTTCAGCTCCGTCGTCTCGTCACCATGCACGAGGGTCTGCGTATGCAGGATGTGAAGCGTTATGGCATGACCATCTACCGCATTCGTCTGAACAAGAGCAACGAGCTTGAGGCTGTCACAGACACAATGGATGCCAACGATCCCCGTAGCGCCATACAGCTGCCTGTTGAGGTATTGAGTGCTGGCATGCAGGCTAACCCCCGTAACACTACAACAAAATAAAAAATGTAAGTGAGATGAAAAATAAGTTTTATATCATATTGCTTGCCTTCGTCGCCAGCTTCGCACTGATGTCTTGCTCCGACGATGATCCAAGCTCAGACACCATCTTCCCCACCACTTCGCCCACACGCGACGCGTTTGACAAGTGGCTGCTTAACAACTACACTTATCCTTACAATGTGGATGTGAAGTATAAGATGGAAGATATCGAGAGCGACCACAAGTACACTCTTGTGCCTGCCGACTCGGCAAAGAGCGCCAAGCTCGCCATCATCATGAAGTATCTGTGGTTCGATGCCTACACTGAGGTTATCGGTCCCGACTTCATCAAGGAGAACATGCCGCGTATGATCCACTTCATCGGATCGGCTGCTTACAACAGCGAGGGTACAATCGTGCTCGGTACCGCTGAGGGTGGTCTTAAGATCACGCTCTACATGGTAAACAGCCTCACCGACAAGATGCTGACCGACTACAACACGATGAACGAGTATTATTTCCATACGCTTCATCACGAGTTTACCCACATCCTCAACCAGAAGATTCCTTACGACCGTAGCTATGACCTCATCACAGAGAGCGGTTATGTAAGCGGAAACTGGTATCTGAAATCAGATAAAACCGCACATCAGGCTGGTTTCGTGACACCTTACGCCATGGCAGAGCCTGTTGAGGACTTCGCCGAGATGCTGTCTAAGTATGTCACCGTTTCTGAGTCAGAGTGGCAGGCAATCATCGACGATGCCAAGAACCCTGACAAGGAAGAAGGTGAGCAGGATGGTGCCGACTACATCAACGCTAAGCTCGATATCGTGCGCTCTTACATGCAGGACGCATGGAACATCAATATCGATGATCTCCGCGATGCTGTGTTGCGCCGTGCTTCTGAGTTGAACACTATCGACTTGGATCATCTCAATTAATTTCTCGCGTGGGCTTCGCCTTTCTTCTGAAAAGCAATGCTGCCAAGCATGCAGGGCTTGATCTATGAAAACAAAGAACAAGCGAAGCCACGCCCGACTTTAGTTTGGAAAACAAATTTTTTAAAGAGAACAAAACAATGAAAAAGATAATTTTAGGAGCAGCACTCGCCTTCGTTTCTATGTCGCTGACTTCTTGTCTGCACGACAACGAGGACCTGTTCGACAAACCAGCTGCTGAGCGCATGGAAGAGGCTGTAAAGGCAGACAAGGAACTGCTCGAGTCGGCTTCAAACGGTTGGCAGATGCACTTTTACACTGGCGAGCAGTATACCGGTGGCGGCTACACCATGTTCATGAAGTTTAAGAGCGGAAAGGCTTATGTGTCTTCTGACATCGCTCCAGGTAGCATGGTTACATCATCAAGCTATGACGTGATAAGCGACCGTGGTCCTGTGATCACCTTCAACACTTATAACATGATCATGCATTACCTCGCTTCTCCTTCAATGAGCAACGTTGAAGGCGAGCAGGGCGACTATGAGTTCGTAATCACCAAGACCACTCAAGACTCTATCTATGTGAAGGGTAAGAAGTGGGGCAACAAGTTTGTCATGACTCGTGTTCCCGCTGACGTGTCTTGGGAGGAGAGCATCAACAAGATGCACGCTATCGTTAACTCAATGCGTTTCGCATACCTCCCCGAGGGTACAGCATCTGCTGATGATGCCGTGATGTTTGATCCTTCACAGCGCCGCGTTTATGTAGGTAGCGATATCGCAGGTGTGCCTTTCTATTTTAACCCCGATGGTATCGGCTTCAAGGATCCTGTAACCATCGCCGGCAAGGAGGTTAGCGAGCTGAAGTATGATTCTGAGACTCTGGGTCTCAGCTCTGACGACAACGCTCTGAAGCTCAATGCTTACACACCCGAAGGTTACCGTCCGCTTGACGATTACCTCGGATCTTGGAACATGAGCTATCAGGCTTTAACCGAGTCAGGTTCTATGGTTGACGCTGTTCAGACATTCACCCTTTCACCCATGGCTGACCTTATTGATCAGAAGTCGCAGACTCAGATGCTCGGTCAGTTCAAGATTGGCGATTACGACTTTAATCTTGTGTTCTTCTATTCACCCATCAACGGTTATGCCTACATTAACAGCAACATGATGTATCCTTCTCCTCTTGACAAGGCTCCTTACATCTGTGTCGTTCCTGGAAAAATCGTAGAGGAGAACGGCAAGCAGTATTACAGTTTGTGCGATGGAAACATCAACTTCGTTCCTAACGGTGATGGCTCTTGCGCTGTGTCGTTCGATGACCCTGAGGCAACAATGATCTTGATGCTCGGTATCAACAGTAGCGGCAAGGTTGCAGATATCGTGTACTCATGGGATAATCCTACCGACTTCGTTTCTGCTGCAACAGGTGCTAAACCCGTAAACCCAGCAAAGCTTTTTCTTAACAAAAACATTAAATTGAAGTAATAAGATGAAAAAGATATATGGATTAATGGCTCTCGCCATGGGCGTTGCCACTCTGTTCTCTTGCAGCGACGACGACAAGTCGGCTGCAGCTACAGGTGTGCAGGTAACATCTGCCGAGTCAACAATCAAGGCTGCTGGTGGCTCTGCCAATGTAGAGGTGGACCAGAACATCGCTTCTGCCTATTCTACAGAAGGCTGGCTGACAGTAGAGTTCGACGGCAACAAACTCAACGCTACTGCTGAGCGTAACAACTCGCGTGAGAGCCGTTACTCAACAGTGGTTATCAAGGCTTCAGAGAACGACTCAACCATCGTTAGCGTGTCACAGCTCGGAACCGTGTTCGGCTATTCTGACCCCGCAGGTAACGTGGTTATGGACAACGCAGGTGGTAAGGCTCAGCGTTATGTGCAGCACAACGCAGAGTTTCATGTAGCTAAGGCTCCTGAGTGGGTTACCACATCGGTGAAGGGCGACAGCGTTTATCTCGACATCGCTCCCAACACCACTGGTGACATGCGTAAGGGTCAGGTGTGCATGGAGAGCGGCCACTATGCCGACACGCTCTATGTAACACAGGCTTCGTTCGAGGAGGGTATCGCAGGCGACTATAGACTTTATTTCTACAATGCTGTGTTTGACCAATCAACAGGTAAGATCACTGGCTTCCAGAATGTTTATGTTCCTGCTTCAGTCTACTCGTTCGGAAAATCATGCACTATCTCTCTGCCTCAGCAAGGCTTCTCATGGGATTGTACTTACGACAAAGACAATCTGGCTCTGAACTTCAACAGCGCAAAGCAGATTGGTGTGTTTTCTAAATATTATCCCGTCTACATGGTGCTCTTCAACCAGGATCTGAAGTATAACTGGAGCACAGAGCCCCAGGCTTCTTATGCTTTCGACATGGAGGAGATGAATGGTCAGATGGTAAAGTATGGAACTCTTAAGGGCACAGTGCTCGGCTCGCCTGTAATGGGTTGGTTGTCAGTGCTCGCTCAGGGTAAGCCTCTGTCAGACAACACTGCTATGCAGGTGCTCTACCTCTGGCTTGATCCTATGCTCATCGAGGATACTACTTCTGAGCAGGAAGCTAAGGCTTTGACACAGCTCACTCCTCTTAAGGAGGCTCGCCTCATGAAGCAGGCTAAGGCTATGATCTTCAAGAAGCACCTCTCTGGTAACTTTGACGGTGAGTTCCCCACCATCAATTTCAAGAAGTAAAAAGAAATCTTTCTCTATAATAGACTATTAATGTTCAGTTTAAGCTTTGGCCCTCGGGCCTTCGCTTAAACCACATTTAAAAAAGGATACAAAAAATCCCTTGCAGCTTTTGGTGGCTGCAAGGGATTTTTTGTAGATGGAAGTTAACGGGAGATTGAAGGAAGATAACGGGAGTTAGAAGGAAGTTAACGGAAGTTATCGGACATATGCTTTATTTCTTGAGTTCTAAAGCTATTGTCCGTTATCTTCCGTTAACTTCCTTCTACCTCCCGTTATCTTCTCTCGCGAAGCGAGTTTCTTAGTTATGAACAAGTGTGCCGATGGGCTCGCCGTCCATAACCTTCTTCAGGTTGCCCACAACGTCCATGTTGAACACATAGATGGGGAGGTTGTTTTCCTTACACATGGTGGTGGCGGTGAGGTCCATGACCTTAAGACCACGGGTGTAGATCTCGTCGTAGGTAATGTCGCTGAACTTGGTGGCTGTGGGATCCTTCTCAGGATCGGCGGTGTAGATGCCGTCGACGCGTGTGCCCTTAAGCATAACGTCGGCCTCGATCTCTATGCCGCGAAGCGATGAGCCGGTGTCGGTGGTGAAATAGGGTGAGCCTGTGCCGGCAGAGAAGATGCACACATAGCCTGCCTCCATTGCCTCGATGGCTTTCCACTTGCTGTAGAACTCGCCGATAGGCTCCATGCGGATGGCGGTGAGCACCTTGGTCTTAACGCCTACAGCCTCGAGAGCCGAACTGAGAGCCAGGGAGTTGATTACTGTTGCACACATGCCCATCTGGTCGCCCTTCACACGGTCAAAACCTTTTGATGCACCGCTGAGACCACGGAAGATGTTGCCACCGCCGATGACGATGCCTATCTGCACGCCCATCTCGCTAACCTCTTTAATCTGGTCGGCATACTGTGAAAGACGCTCTGGGTCGATGCCAAAGCTCTGTTTGCCCATAAGGCTCTCGCCGCTGAGCTTTAAAAGGATTCTCTTGAATTTTGTCATGTCTTTTATCGTTTGCTTTTTATTGTTTGCTTTTTATCGTTTGCTTTTTATCGTTTGCTTTTTGTTTTTTGCTTCTATAAGACGAAATGCACTTCTTTGAACATGTATTTTCGTTCCTCGCCCTCTTTTGTTACGAGCGTCAGTGTGCCATTGAGGTCAACGCTCTTAATGGAGGCTTCAAAGGTGCCGTTCTTGTCGCTGTAGGTGTGAAGGCCTTCGCGACGGTAGAGGGCGTTGTGATACATCTCGCTGATGGTGTCGTAGCGTCCGTCGAGTACCATCTGATAGTAGCGCTCAAAGGCTTGCAGCACCTTGTCGAGCACCTCGTCTTTTGAGAACGTGCGCCCTGTTATCAGACAGAGCGATGTGGGGTTGGGTGCCGAACTGAGGAACAGCGTCTGGTTGACGTTTATGCCTGTGCCGAAGATGCACTGCTTGACTTTCTTTCCTGAGAGAGCGGTCTCTATAAGGGTGCCGCTGATCTTGTAGTCGCGCCAATAGACATCGTTGGGCCATTTCAGCGTGATGTCTGACACGCATGCGCCGAGCGCCTCTCTAAGGGCGAGCGCTTCTGCCATGGACAGGACAAACTGCTTGTCGGCATCCACACCCGTGGGCTTTATGAGCATTGAGAACAACAGGTTCTGACTGTTCTCGCTCTCCCATGTGTTGGTGCCTTGACCTCGTCCGTTGGTTTGATATTCGGCTGTTACGACAACGAGGTCGCTGTCTGTACAGTCGGTATACTGACTCATGAAATTGTTGGTTGAGTCGGTCTCTCTCAATCTGATGATGTTTGTCTTCATATTAATTTTTTTGTGCGGCGAACATTTCTGCCTCCGCGTTATCCTGAAATGTTTTTAGAGCTTTTTTTCTACTTGCTCTTCTCCTCCTTTTTTATCTCTATTTTGCTCTTAATATTTCTTCTTTTCCTCCTCTTCATCCTTTTATCTAACTGAATTTTCGCATGTATATTATGGACATCTATCTACGGTAAGCGTCGCCGAAGGCGGCGAATATCCATAACCGCTGGTTGAGCTGCCGAAGG
>ERZ1031449.406-NODE-406-length-10914-cov-6.431808_pt1 | contig 10914 bp, 7 predicted proteins | sample MGYA00516705_ERZ1031449 | MGnify/ENA primary metagenome ERZ1031449 (study PRJEB33719, sample SAMN04261152) | wastewater metagenome | biome: rural village; feature: human; material: feces | host: Homo sapiens | place: El Salvador | collected 2013-01-14 ... | reverse complement strand
CGAATTAAAAACAAGCAAAAGACAACTTATAAAAAACAAAAGACAGCAAGCAGTTTTTCATCGGTATGGTTACGGAGATTGGTTTCCTTTATAAGCAGCAATCTTCATGGCCTCAGCTCTTGCCGGTTTGCCCGTCTCTGTCATGGGCAGGCGGTCTAAGACTATGAAGACATGAGGTTGCTCATATTTTGAAAGCCGCGCCTTGCACGCGGCTTTTATTTTTTCCAAAATTTCTTTTTCTTCCAAGGCTTCTTTTCCTCCAAAGGCTTCTTTTCCTCCCAAGGCATTCCTTTCATCCAAAGTTTTTGTCCTTTCTAAGGCATCATTTCCTTCCAAGGTATCTATCCCATCGTGTTTTATCTCGGCAAGCAACACCACGGTCTCGCCAAACTTGGCGTCGGGACGTTTCGTTATAATGAACGGCACGTCCATAACAGGCTGTAGCTTTGCCTCAATTTCCTCGATCTGCATTTTTATTCCACCGCTACACACCACGTTGTCTTTTCGGCCTCTTATGCGGAAGTGTCGCCCGTCGGGAGCTATCTCTGCAATGTCGTTGGTTACGAGCGTCGAGGCACACACGTCTGGAGCATTTATAATGAGACACCCCTCGCTTGTGGTGCTGACATTCACGTTAGCAAACGGCTCATACCACGAGCTGGCATCCGGCCCACTAAGACGACGTAAGGCGATGTGTGACAGGGTCTCCGTCATGCCGTAAGTGCTCCACACAGCGTTAGGAAAAGTTTTCAGAGCAGCTGCCATCTCCGCGCTCACAGCCCCACCGCCAATGATGAGGTGTTTTACCTGTCGCAACAAGGCACACTCCTCCTCCACCGCCATGCTGTTGTAGACCTGCATGGGCACCATGGCAGCAAACACAGGAGCCTCTTTCAGTCCGCGCAACGGATGTCCACACGGTTCCACTTCAACAAGGCGTAAACCGCAGACGAGCGACCGCACCACCACCATCTTGCCAGCGATATATTGGAGCGGCATGCACAAGAGAGCGGTGTCGCCCTCCTTAAGATTGAGAAAGCGGCATGTCATGCGTGCCGACGCCTCCATGCGCCGTTTCTCCACAAGCATGGGTTTAGGCTTGCCTGTGGAGCCACTGGTGTGAACGAGCAGCGTTGGAGACGGCGAGTGCCAGTCGGCGATAAATTCGTTGAGTGTCATTGTTATTTTTTGGAATTGATTATTGTCTTGCAAACACGTCACTTGCGACATGCAAACACGTCACTTGCGAGTCGTAAACATGGCAGATAGCAAGGCTAAACATGGCAGATAGCACAACCAAGCATGGCATTATCCCACTCTCCACAGTTTGTCGCCTCTAATCTCCAGCGGCATGTCTATGTTGTCGGTAAAGAGCAATCCTGTGCCAAGGCCTTGAGGCATGGTTATGGACGGACCATAAACGTCAGAGGCAAACTGGGCGATTGCGTTAAGCCCGACGTTGCTCTCAAGAGCGCTTGTTATCCAAGAGCCTATGCCACGTTCCTTTGCAAGGTTTATCCATTCGCGCGAGCCAGCCATGCCTCCATGCAGAGAGGGTTTGAGGATGACATACTGCGGACAGATGGTGTCGAGCAGATGCTGCTTCATGGACAGCATGTTTACGCCAATAAGCTCCTCATCGAGAGCAATGGGCAGAGGCGACTCCTTACAGAGGCGCGACATGTCAGCCCACTGGTGTTGGCGTATGGGTTGCTCAATGGAGTGGATGTCAAAACGTGCGAGCTTCTCAAGACGCTCCATGGCGTTGTCGGGAGTGAAGCCGCCATTGGCATCGACGCGCAGCTCTATCTGCTCCTTGGTGAAAGCAGAACGAATGTGGCGGATAAGGTCAAGCTCCTTGTCAAAGTCGATTGCCCCAATCTTCAGTTTCACACATCTGAACCCGGTCTTCATTTTATTCTCCAACCGCGCGAGCATCTCATCATAGCTACCCATCCACACCAAGCCGTTAATAGGAATGCCCTCCTCGCCGCGTGCGAAAGGCGTGTCGAAAAGCACGTCGCTTCCGCTTTCAAAGCTGAGCAGAGCCGTCTCCAGGCCAAACAAGATAGAAGGATAAGGGCGCAACATGTCGTGGTTTATCTTGCCCGTAAGGCCGAACATGTTGCACACCGAATAGAGAATGCGTTCATACTCGGGTATGGCATCACAGCTGAGGTCTGGCAACGGTGCACACTCTCCCACACCCTTGCGGTCGGGCTGTTCGGGCGAGGTTAGGGTTATGAACCACGACTGGCGTGTGGTGTAGATGCCCCTCGATGTTCCTGCAGGCTGTTTAAAATGCAGCGTGCGCGGTTCTATGGTCACATGATAAGTCATTAATTTTTCTTTTCTTTATAATCTAATAACGGAAGCTTATGAAAGCCTATGGCAGCTTATGGCAGCTTGGGATATTTTTTAAAGTCGGGCTTGCGCTTCTCAAGGAACGCGCGACCACCCTCTTGCGCCTCATCAAGCATGTAATAGAGCATGGTGGCGTCGCCAGCCAACTCCTGAATGCCTGCCTGTCCGTCGAGCTCAGCGTTCAGTCCGGCCTTGATCATGCGCAGAGCGAGAGGCGAGCGTTCCATCATGGTCTCTGCCCACTCCACACACTCATCTTCCAGCTTGTCGAAAGGCACAACCTTGTTCACCATACCCATGCGTTCTGCCTCCTCTGCCGAGTATTGGCGACACATGAACCATATCTCGCGGGCCTTCTTCTGGCCAACGATGCGTGCAAGGTAGCTGGCTCCGAAGCCTGCATCGAACGAACCCACCTTGGGACCTGTCTGTCCGAAGATGGCGTTGTCGCTGGCAATGGTGAGATCGCACATGAGGTGCAGCACATGACCGCCGCCAATGGCGAAGCCGTTAACCATAGCGATGACAGGCTTAGGCAGCGAGCGAATCTGCTTCTGCACATCAAGAACGTTGAGACGTGGCACACCATCGTCGCCGACATAGCCGCCACGGCCTTTGACGTGCATGTCACCACCAGAGCAGAAGGCCTTGTCGCCAGCACCTGTAAGGATGACCACACCTATGCGTTGCGCCTCGCGACACCAGGCAAACGCTTGCGACATCTCCCATGTGGTGCGGGGTGTGAAGGCGTTGCGATAACGCGGACGGTTTATTGTAATCTTGGCTATGCCGTTATATTCTTCGAAGAGAATCTCCTGAAAATCGAAATCCTCAATCTTTTTCCATTCACGGTTTGAACAATTCATATCTTTTTTCTTTGTCTTTTTTACAAGGTTTGTTTTTCAACTTTTTCTTGCAAGGTTTATATTCTGCAAGCTTTTCTCCTGCAAGCTTTTCCTGCAAGGTTTTCTGCAAAGTTTATTACTTACAAGGAAAAATCAAGATGTTTATTTTAAAGGTTCAAAATACTCTCTCATGGCCTTCGCATCCTCCGCAGCATCGGTAAACACCTCAAGCACCATGGGGCGGTCTGCCTGTTGTGTGAGCAAGGTCACGACGCCCACCTGCATCTCATCCATGTTGGTGGCCTTAAGGTAGCCGATGTCGTTCTGCGTGCAGATGCCGCGAGCCTCGGTGTTGTGGGCAGCAGCCACCATGTCGTGGGCGGCGGGACTGTCGTCAAGACCTGGCAACGTACTGAAGATTCCGCCCTCGTGGTTGTTAAGCAATATTATGCGCAAGTTGCCACGCAAGCGACCATTCCACAAAGCGTTCTGGTCATAGAAGAAGCTGAGGTCGCCAATGACGCACACCACCTTGTCGGTGGTTCCGAGAGAGAAGCCGGCAGCCGTAGACAGCGAACCTTCTATGCCGTTAACGCCACGGTTGCACCACACACGATGTGCAGCGTAGATGTTGGCAAGCCTCACAGCCGAGCTGTTGGCATAATGAACATGCAGGTCTTCATAAAGGTCCTCAAGCTGACTTTCAAAATATCTCACCGTTGCCATCTGCGAGAAGGGCGGCTCATAGCTTTCGGCGTGTGCGCCACAACGGTCGAGCAGTCGTTGCCAACGTGAGCGGAACGCTTCGTGCTCAGCACTTAGGTTTGTGGCAGCCACGAGAGTCAGCAAGAGAGCGTTGGTCTCTTCCATCGGACATTCCACGATGTCGGTAAGCGACATCAGCGGGTCTGACACCTCAAGCACATTGGGTGTCACGACCCACGTCGGCGCCTTTGCCTGACGAAGGAAACGGCGCACGGCCTTGCTTACTACGGTGCCTCCAATGTAGACAATGGCGTCGGGCGCAAAGCGGTCTGTGCTGTCGGGCGCAACGACTTTGTCGCCATCAGCAGACGTGAGCACACGCACAGCCTCATCGCCATGTGTTATGTTGTAAGACGGGCTTGACAGAGGCTCTGCCAACACCACGCAACGTTGGGACAGGCTGCACAAGGTGTCGGTGGCTACAGCCCCGTCGGGCAACTGCCCCAGCACCACCATAGGACGCTTGGCTTGAGCGAAGGTTTTGAATGTGTCTACGTTGAACGTCGTTGGCAGCGTATGCGCCTTGAAGGGCGTTGTCTCGGGCAGCTTCTCCACGTCAAACAGGAACAGCGGTTCCGTCACCGGCACGTTTATGTGGACGGGAGCACAGCCCTTGCAGGTGGCAAGATGGAGAGCCTCGTTTATCAGTCGGCCACACAGCCATCTTTCCTCTTCATCATGAGGCTCAGGCAACTGCACCGACCGACGCACCATTGGTCCGAACGCTCCCTGTTGCGGCAGCGTCTGTCCATCGAGCTGTCCTATCCACTGCTGCGGCCTGTCTGCCGACACCACGATGAGCGGCACATGCTGATAAAAAGCCTCAGCCACAGCAGGTGCAACGTTCAGGAGCGCCGACCCCGAGGTCACACACACCACAACAGGTCGCCCTGTGGCTTGCGCCAAGCCAACAGCATAGAACCCGGCAGACCGTTCATCGGTGACAGGGTGACATGTTATCTGCTCTGCCTCATTGAGGTTATGCACAATTGGCGCGTTGCGGCTACCAGGACACACCACGGCATCGGTTATGCCTTTGGCAATAAGCAACGACGTTAAAAGGTTTATGTTTTCTTTATTGCTGTACATCTTCTTAATTGACTTTTTTATCTTTAAAGACCATTCTTGGCGTTTTAAGAGACCGTTCTTGGCTTTTTAAGACCATTCTTGGCTTTTTAAGACAGTTCTTGGCTTTTTAAGACCGTGCTTGGCTTTTTAAGACCGCTCTTGGCTTTTTAAGACCGTTCTTGGGCTCAGCTTTCAAAGAGCCGTCTCATCGTCTCCATTTTCGCTTCTGTCTCGTTCCATTCGTCCTCTTCGTTGCTGTCGGCAAGCAGTCCGCCGCCAGCATAAAGCCACAGGTCGCGGCCCTCGAAGCGCATGCAACGGAGCGACACATAAAGACTCGTTTTGCCGTCTATGTCCATTGGTCCCGCAAAGCCGCTATAATAAGACCGTGGCATCTGCTCGTTGCTCATGATGAACCCGAAGGTTGGCTGCTTGGGCATGCCACAGACAGCAGGTGTGGGGTGAAGGGCGTTGATGACACACCCGATGCTCCGGTCGTCATTGATGCTGAAACTGAAGTCGGTGCGCAGGTGCACAAGGTCGCCAGCTCGTGTGGTGTAAGGGGCAGAAGAGGTCACGTTGTCTGAGAACTGTTCGATCTGCTCCTCAATATAATCGGCCACATATCTCTGCTCAAAGCGGTTCTTGTCGCTCCACCTTATGTTTTGTGCAGAGGTGCGGGCACCGGGAGTGTCGAAGTCGAGCATATCGTTGCCAAGCTTCATCGTTCCCGCCAACGCCATCGTGTGCCACTCCTGTCCGCTGCCTTGAAGCAGAATTTCAGGCGTAGCCATGAGCCATGTGCCGCAACGAGGAGTCTGCACAAGAGCCACAAACATGCGTGGGTAACGTCTGCAAGCGCAGAAGAACATCTCTTCAAGGTCTGCCTCGCGCTGCGCCACCATGTGCGAGCAGCGGGCCAACACGATCTTGCTGAACGTTCCGTTGGTGAGCTGTGCGTGGAAGTTGCGGAAGTCTATGCCATAGCGTTGTCGCTCCAAAGCGCCATCCACCACCTGCGCGTCAAAAGCGTCAAGCGACAAAGAGCCTTGAGGCACATCGCCCCAGTCTACCCTGTCAGGACGAATCACGATGACGGGGCGGTCTTCTGACGGCGCAAAGGGAGCCATCACAAAGCCTCTCTGCACCCCAAGCTCCTCACACGACATCAACACGTCGGGCTGTCCGCCTATCTGTTCAAGCTTGCAGAAGCGTTGTTCATGCGGATAACGGAACAGAGCCTTGGCAACAGCCAGGCCCTCATCCTTTGCCTCAATCATTTCTCCTCCTTGCCCTTCATTATAAAGTTGGTGACCTGTACCGACGACACGAGGTCCCCATTCTCGTTCTTTATCTCTATGTGCCACACATGCAGCGTCTTGCCACGGTGCAGCAGTCGGCCATAAGCCGTCACGGTGTCGCCCTCAAGCACAGCCTTGACATGCTCACCGCTCACGTTTATGCCCACGCATATCTTGCCTGGACACAACACCATAGACCCCACGCCAGCCACGTTCTCAGCCAGCGCGAGCGATGCTCCCCCGCTGAGAAAGCCAAACGGCTGTCTGTTGCGCTCATCCACCTTCATGCTTGCCACACACATGTCGGGTTCGGGTGTGGAAATAAAGTTCATTCCGAGGGTGTTTGAGAGACCGTCGCTGCGGCGCAGTTTTTCTTTTATTGTTTCTAAGTACATTTTTCTTCGTCTTTTTCTTAATCAAGCAAAGCCTGTAGGCTCCTGCTTATTTAATTTTGGCTACTAAATTACAAAAAAATATGCAATCAGCATTATTTAGCCATGATTTTTATTTTTTAATTGGTTTTATTTCATGCAATCGTTTTTTTCCATTACTTTTGCAAGATAAGAACATTCACTCAGAACATAACTAACAAAAGACACATAAAATAAGGATATGATAAAGAGCGACTGCATTGTGATTATTCCGACCTATAACGAGAAGGAAAACATCGAAAAGATTATCCGCGCCGTGATGGGTTTGGAAAAAGCATTCAACATTTTGGTTATCGATGACGGATCGCCCGATGGCACCGCCAACATCGTTAAAGGGCTGATGGCAGACGAGTTTAAGGACCGTCTGTTCATCATTGAGCGTAGCGGCAAGCTCGGCCTTGGCACAGCTTATATTGCAGGCTTCAAGTGGGCTCTGGAGCACGGCTACGACTACATCTTTGAGATGGATGCCGACTTCAGCCATGATCCCAACGACCTGCCACGCCTCTATGCTGCCTGTCACGACGAGGGTGCCGATGTGGCCATCGGCTCGCGCTATGTGAGCGGTGTCAACGTTGTCAACTGGCCCATCGGCCGCGTGCTCATGAGCTATTTCGCTTCCAAGTATGTGCGCCTTGTCACGGGCTTCAGCGTTCACGACACCACAGCCGGCTTTAAGTGCTACAAGCGTCGCGTGCTCGAGACCATCCCTCTCGACAAGATTCGCTTCAAGGGCTATGCCTTCCAGATAGAGATGAAGTTTACGGCCTACAAGATTGGCTTTAAGATTAAAGAGGTGCCCGTCATCTTCGTCAACCGCCGCGAAGGCACAAGCAAGATGAGCGGCGGCATCTTCGGCGAGGCCTTCTTCGGTGTCATGCGTCTGCGCTGGGACGGATGGTTCCGCAAATATCCAAAGATGCCGAAAGAGGCATAAATCAAACAACGCGGCTTTAAAGCGTAACCATAGTCTTTACTTGCTGTTTACGCTATAAAGCCGCGTTCTTGAATTAAGGAAGCCGCGTTTTCGAATTAAGGAAACCCCGTTCTCGAATTAAGAAACCCCCGTTCTCGCATAAAAAAGGGAAAAGCTCAAAGAAAAACAATCATTTTCACATAAGAGCGGTTCTAAAAACCTAAACAAATATGATGGGCAACCACACATATCGTTTTTTTCTTATCGTTGTCCTTGTTCTAACGATAACGTGCTTGAGCCATGCCACGACAAGCTCTAATCACAACTTTCCGGGCTGTAGCCATAACCTGTCAAGCTTTGCACAGGCCCTATCTGCCGACACGGTAAAGACAAAGGAGCAGGAACAGCATCAAAAAGAGGCAAAAAAAGCAAAAGAGCAGCATCAAGAAGAGGCAAAGAAAGCAAAGAAGCAACGCATGGTGTATCTGCAAGGCACATCCAAAGACTCGTTCACGAAGGCCATGCTGCAAGCACACATAACGGTTATGGATGCCGACAGCGCCGTGATAGACACCACAACAGCTTGGCGTTGGGACAACGAGGGCGGATGGTATATGCAAGTGCCAGCCCGCGCAGGCATGCTCATCATCAAAGGCGAGTGTGACGGCTATGAGACAAGCTTTCTCAACTTCAACATCCGAAGCATTGGGCGCAACAGTTCGTTCAAGGTGCCACCCGTGTTGCTGAAAAAGAAACTTAACGAAGACATCTATAAAGATGTAGACCTCGATGGCGTGGTCGTAACGGGCACGAAAATAAAGATGACCTACCGCGGCGACACCATAGTCTACAACGCCTCTGCCTTCAATCTGCCCGATGGCTCAATGCTCGACGCCCTCATTCGCCAGATGCCGGGTGCCGAACTGAAAAGCAACGGCGACATCTACATCAACGGCAAGAAGCTCGACTATCTGCTTCTCAACGGCAAAGACTTCTTTAAGGGCAAAAACAAGGTGATGCTCGACAACCTGCCCTACTACACCGTGAAGGAGCTAAAGGTCTACAACAAACAGACAGACAAGAGCGAGATGTTGGGAGAGAATATAGAGAAGAAAGACTATGTCATGGACGTGAGCCTCAAGCGCCAGTATAACCGCGGACTGATGGCCAACGCCGAAGTTGCGGGCGGCACAAAGGAGCGATGGATGGCACGACTGTTCTCTCTCTATTTTGACGACCACACACGTCTGTCGCTCTTTGCCAACGCCAACAACGTGAACGAGACACAGACGCCTGGCACTGAAGGCGACTGGCAACCATCAAACAGCCCGCAGGGGCAGACCACCACACGCCTTGTAGGTCTGCATATCGACACAGAAGACAAAAACAAGGTGGTGACCGACAACATCGATGCCACCGCCACATGGACCGATGCCGTGGACGAGATGCGCTCGGCAAGCGAGTCGTTCGCATCGGGCGGCAACATCTTCAGACGCTCCATGAACCTTAACCGACAGAAAGATTTCAGGGCAAGCCTGCAAAACAACATGCGCTTGAGAACAGGAAATATAGGCATGACATCATGGACATCGCTCGACTATAGCAACAGCCGCAACAACGCCAACAGCCGCAAAGCAACCTACGACAACGACCCGTCACGGTTTGGAAGCATAAAAGAGGTGCTCGACTCCACATTCTTTGCCGACACCAACCCTCTGCTCTCCATGCTTACCAACCGTTCACAGAGCATATCGCTGGACCGCTACCGCTCGTTCAGCGCCAGCCAAGACACATGGGCTTTTTACAAGTTGCCATGGGGCGACCGCTTAGAGATAAACATAAACGGCACATACAGCCTGTCAAAACCAAGCGACAGCCACACCATGACACGCAACGACTATGTGAAGACCGGCGAGAGCGACACACGCAACGTCTACTCCGACCGCCACAACAACACCTATTCTTACAACGCCGCCTTAAGCTATTCGTTGACCCTTCCCGTAGGCCTCTACATCAAGCTTCAAGGAGGCTACAAGCAGTCGCTCTCTACAAGCAACAATCTCAACTATCGTCTCGACCGCTTCGGCGGACGATGGACAGACCTTGCCACAAGCATGCTCCATGAGCTGCCGTCAACACGCGACTCGATGCTTCTTGCCCTCGATTTCGACAACAGCATCCACCATGCCGACCTCAAACGCTCATACACCACGCAAGCCGTGCTCAATTTCAACAACAGGAGCAACACGCTGTTTGCGAGCATGCTCCTGCCGTTGAGATGGCAGCACGAGCGCCTCAGCTATCAGCAGGCCGCTCTCGACACGGTAGCCACACGCCGCAACGTGCTGTTCATGCCAGGCATCAGCGTGTTCTGCAACAAAGAAAAGGTGCAATATAGCGCTGCGCTGTTCCTTTCGTCCACGCTGCCGCCGATGACCTCCCTCATGCCCGTGAGCAACGACCTCAACCCGTTGGCTGTGCGCATAAGTAACCCCGGCCTCAAGCGCACGGACAACATGAGCTTCAATGGCGACATCAGCTTCAACCAGAAGCGACATCAGCAAAACATATCGTTTGGCTTCGATGCAAACATAAGCCGCAACAGCTTAGGCACACGCACCACCTATAACCGTGCAACGGGAGGCTACACCTACATGTCGGACAATGTGAAAGACGGCAACTGGTCTGTGAACGCACGCAACGGCTTCACGCGCACCCTCGACAAGGCCGACCGTCTGACCATAGATAACCGATTGTCATACAACTACAGCCGCAGCACCGATTTCGACATCGCCTACGACGAGGCATCAACAGCGTTGAGCCGCGTCAACACGTCGCTGCTCGGCGAGAAGCTGTTGCTCACCTACCGCAAGGGCAATTTCAGCGCCTCATGCAGCGGCAACCTGTCATGGCGCCACAGCACAGGCGACCGCGACAACTTTGAGACCATCAACACCTTCGATTTTTCTTATGGCATGACGCTCTCCTGTCGCCTGCCTCTGTCTGTCACCCTCGCCACAGACCTGCGCCAATACAGCCGTCGTGGCTACGGCGAAAGCTCCATAAACACCGACAACCTGGTGTGGAACGCCTCGCTCACCCGCACCTTCGGCAAGGGCAAATGGGTTCTCAAAGCCGAGGCTTTCGACCTCTTGCATCAGCTCTCCAACACCACCTACGCCGTCAACGCGCAGGGACGTACCGAGGTGTGGCGCAACACCATA
>ERZ1031449.405-NODE-405-length-10928-cov-8.490113_pt1 | contig 10928 bp, 3 predicted proteins | sample MGYA00516705_ERZ1031449 | MGnify/ENA primary metagenome ERZ1031449 (study PRJEB33719, sample SAMN04261152) | wastewater metagenome | biome: rural village; feature: human; material: feces | host: Homo sapiens | place: El Salvador | collected 2013-01-14 ... | reverse complement strand
GTCTTGCCAGATACACCCTTGCGAACGAGGTTCACACCGTGACCCATATCCTTTACATCATCTACTGATGCTACGGCAAATACGTGGGTCTCATCGTGAGCGAAGTATGGATCGGCCTTGATTTCGGCTGTTACATCCTCAAGCTTGGCACCTTCTTCCAACTCTACGTATACCATACGGCGGTGGATACCCTCACCCAATGGGATGGTTACAGAGAGCGCTTCCTTTACGCCCTTCTTGCCACGAACACAAACTGAGTGACCCATGCTCATACCAGGACCGAAGTTGGTATATGTCAAGCCCTTAGGAGCAAGGCTCTCCATCAGAACACGTACGATAGAATCAGAACCTGGATCCCAACCAGCAGAGATAACGCTTACCTTGCCAGCCTTCTTGCAGTTCTCCATCTGCTTGGTACGGTAGTCGAGGATGCTGGTGTGGATATCGAAGCTGTCTACGGTGTTGATACCGAGGGCAACGATCTTCTCTGCATACTCAGGGCAAGAGCGGGTAGGGGTTGCGAGGATAGCAACATCTACATCCTTCAACTTGGTGATGTCATCTACTACTTCATAGTTTGCCAACTCAGCTGGTTTGTCCTTGGCACCCTGGCGACGTACAATACCTGCAATCTCAAAGTCAGGAGCTGCTTCGAGTGCCTCAACAGTAAACTTACCGATGTTGCCGTATCCTACTACGGCTGCTCTAAATTTCTTCATTGTCTTATTTCTTTTATTTTGTTGTTTTAATTTCTTTTATTTGTTGCGGTTTAGTCATCCAACGGATATGTTTTCCGCTTTTCATTCTATTTCCGGTTGCAAAAGTATAGCTTTTTCTTGAAATACGTGACGTTTTAATAGATTTTTAACTCATAAAAGTTGCAAAAAGTAGTAAAATCATAGTTTTTAGGTATGAATAAGCGGAGATTTGTAAGGTATCTGTAGCAAGAGCCTTACAGTTTCGTTATTTTGTTGCGAAACATCATACATCCCCTTTCCGATACCTCCCGATGTGCTTTGAACTACGTCCTGACGTAGCTTTTGCTGCGTCCCGACGTCTCTGGCTCTGCGTCGGGACGTATGACATGCTACGTCGGGACGTAATTTTATGGAACTCTATTACAATAATCCCGCCCTTCGCACGTTATTAATATATTAATTTAATTAGGAGAAAAAGAAAATGATAGAATATATTCATGGCGATCTGACAGAGTTGACACCTGCGCTGGCTGTTGTTGAGACTGCGGGGGTGGGCTACGGACTCAATATATCGCTCAATACATATACTGCCATTCAGGGCAAACAGGAAGTGAAACTCTATGTTCACGAAGTGCTGGTGGCTGGTGGAAGAGATGACTCTTTCACCCTTTTCGGCTTTGCTACCAAACAGGAACGTGAACTCTACCGCCTCCTTATCACCGTTTCAGGAGTAGGTGGAAATACAGCCCGTATGATTCTCTCTTCACTCTCGCCACGCGAACTCTGCGAAATCATCTCTACAGGTAACGACAAGGTGCTGAAAACCGTGAAAGGTATCGGACTGAAGACAGCACAGCGAATCATCATCGACCTGAAAGATAAAATCGTGAGCCTTGGCATTGCTGACGAACTGCCAGCCAGCGGAGGCAATGTGGTGATGGTGAACAATGACGTAAAGGATGAGGCGGTAAGCGCCCTCACCATGCTCGGCTTCTCGCCGGCACCATCTGCCAAGGTAGTAGTAGATATCCTCAAGGCACAGCCTGATCTCCCGGTAGAACAGGTTGTGAAACTGGCATTGAAGCAAATCAAATAAGTTAGGAGTTTTTTATCGATGAAACAGAAGCAAAGATTCATATCTTTTCTATTGGCTTGGCTGATGGTGGCAACCTTCGGCTATGCGATAGCTTTGCCTCAACTTCAGGACGATAAAAAGAAAACCCATACCAGCACAGCCCAGCCCGTGCAGCTCGATGAAGATACCATTCCCGATTCGCTGCTGCATACCCGCTGGCAGATTCAGCGCACCCAACCTTACTCCCTGAGCGACCTCTATCAGAGTCCGCTCGACCTGAAACGTCCTGATAATCTGCAATATCAGGTAGTCTACAACGATACCATCGACCGCTATATCATCGGCAACCGCATGGGCTCAACCTGGCTTTCGGCTCCTATCATGCTCACTCCGAAAGAGTATCTTGCATGGACCGAACAGCAGCAGCGCAACAGCTACTTCCGCAAGCAGAACGATGAAATCTTCCAGGCAAAAGGCAAGGAGAAGTTCGATTTCTCAGATATGCACTTCGACTTGGGACCTGCCGAGAAAATCTTCGGTCCTGGTGGCATCAGAGTGAAGACTCAGGGTTCTGCCGAACTCAAGTTCGGTATCAACAAGAAAAACATCGACAATCCTTCGTTGCCTATCCGCAACCGAAAGACGACGATGATGGATTTTGATGAGAAAATCAATCTCAACGTCAACGGAAAGGTGGGCGATAAGGTGAACATGAACCTGAATTACAACACCGATGCCACCTTCGATTTCGATGCACAGAACATGAAACTGAAGTACGACGGCAAGGAAGATGAAATCATCAAACTCGTTGAGGCGGGCAATGTCTCCTTCCCTTCCAACTCTTCGCTCATCAAGGGTGCCAGCAGTCTGTTTGGTGTTAGAACCGATATGCAGTTTGGCAAACTCAAGCTGCAGATGGTGGCTTCGCAGAAGAAGAGTGCATCGAAAAGCGTATCTACCAGGGGCGGTGTGCAGCTCACTCCTTTCGAACTGAATGTAGCCGATTATGAGGAGAACCGCCACTTCTTCCTCTCCCAGTATTTCAGAAATCATTATGATGCCTGGATGCAGAAACTTCCTAATCTCACCACGGGCATCACCATCAACCGTGTGGAGGTGTGGGTTACCAACAAAACCGGCAATACCACCAATACCCGAAACATCGTAGCCCTGACCGACCTGGGCGAGAACCAGAAACTGAGCAACCCGATGTGGGCGGCGAGCGGACAGGTGCCTTCTAACCAGGCGAATACAGAGTATGCGGCGATGACAGGGCAGTATGCTGCTGCCCGTGACATCGATCAGGCTGCAACCACTCTCGATGGAGGCGGACTGGTTGGCGGAGCCGATTATGAGAAACTGGAGAGTGCCCGTCTGCTCAATTCTTCTGAGTATACAGTCAATACCGCCTTGGGTTATATCTCATTGAAAACCAGTCTGCAGACCGACCAGGTACTTGCCGTAGCCTATGAGTATACATCGGGAGGCGTTACCTATCAGGTGGGCGAGTTTGCATCCGATCTCAGCGATACCAAGCAGGCACTCTTCGTGAAATCGCTCAAGAATACCAGTAACAATCCGCGACAGGGCAACTGGGGGCTGATGATGAAGAACGTTTATTATCTGGCTTCTACCGTAGAGAAGGAGAAGTTCCGCCTGGATGTAAAATACCAGAGCGATACCACCGGCGTATATCTCAGTTATATCCCTGAGCAGCAGGTGAAGGAGCAGCCTATCATCCGTGTGCTGGGCGCCGACCGTCTGGATAACAACAACAAGGCACACAGCAATGGATATTTCGATTATGTAGAAGGCTATACCATCTCTAATGGACGCGTGTTCATTCCGAAGGTAGAGCCTTTCGGCAGTTATATGCGTGATTATCTGGTCAAGCGGGGCGTGGCTGCCGACAAGGCTGAAAAGTATGCCTTTACCGAACTCTATGACAGTACGAAGACTGTAGCCAAGCAGATAGCCGAAAAGAACAAGTATCAGATTGTGGGACAGTTCAAGGGCTCTGCAGCCAATGTCATCTCGCTCGATGCCTACAATGTGCCACAGGGCTCGGTGGTCGTTACGGCAGGCGGTATCACCCTGAAAGAGGGCACCGACTATTCGGTAGATTACAGTGCCGGCGAGGTGACCATCCTGAACCAGAGCATCATCGATGCCGGTACGGCTGTCAACGTTTCTCTGGAGAGTAATACCGATTTCGGACAAACCCGAAAAACGATGTTCGGACTGAACTGGGAGTATGATTTTACCAAGAACTTCCAGTTGAGCGGTACTATCCAGCACCTCTCCGAACAGGCGCTTACTACCAAGGTATCCATGGGCTCCGAACCGCTGAAGAACACCCTTTGGGGCATCAATCTCAACTGGCGCAAGGAGAGTCAGTGGCTCACCAATGTGCTTGACAAGATACCATTCCTGCACCTCACCCAGCCATCGCAGATATCCTTTACAGGAGAATTTGCCCAGCTCATTGCCGGTGAGGCAGGCGGCACACAGGACAATGCATCTTATATCGATGACTTCGAGGGTACGAAGACCACCATCGATGTAACGACTCCTACCTCCTGGTTTATATCCAGTGTGCCTTCGCTCAATTTCAAGGACGATTACAGCGACAAGACCGGTCTGAGCAGCGGCTTCCACCGTTCGCGTCTTGCCTGGTATACCATCGATCCGCTGTTCACCCGCCGTGGAAGTTCGCTCACTCCGGGACATATCAAGGGCGACCTCAAGCAGTTGAGTAACCATTATGTTCGCGAGGTCTATACCAAGGAGCTCTTCCCATTGCGCGACCAGAGCAGTTATCAGGGCGCTACCAATACCCTGAATGTACTCAATCTGGCTTACTATCCAAGCGAGCCGGGACCATACAACTTCAATGTAACAGATTTGCAGGCAGACGGAACCCTGCAGAATCCGCAACGCAACTGGGGCGGAATGATGCGCAAGCTGGATACCAACGATTTCGAGCAGGCAAACATCGAATACATCGAGTTCTGGATGCTCGATCCGTTCATCTATTCCCGTGAAGAGGCTGATGCTGCCGATTACGGTGGCGATTTCTATATCAACCTGGGTGAGGTGAGCGAGGATATCCTGCGTGATGGCAAGAAATTCTATGAGAGTGGCATGCCGGTAGATGGCAGCAAGAGCTACACCTATACCCAATGGGGTAAGATTCCTACCCAGAGCACCGTGACCTATGCCTTTGCTACCACCAGTGGCAGCAGAGCCTTGCAGGATGTGGGTTTCAACGGACTGACCGATGCCGAGGAGCAGGAATTCTACAAGAGTGCTTATCTCGACCAGATTCAGGGCAAGGTGAACCAGGCGGTATTCGACAGCATCTTTGCCGATCCGGCACGTGATGACTACCACTATTTCCGCGGTTCCGACTGGGATGAGATGCGTGCTCCTATCTTGCAGCGATATAAGTATATCAACAATCCTCAGGGCAACTCGCCTGACAGCGACAGCCGTTCTGAGAGCTATGATACTTCTTATAAGTCAACGCCGGATGTCGAGGATATCAACCAGGATTATACGCTCAACGAATATGAGAAATACTTCCAGTACCGTGTCAGCATCCGTCCGGAAGATCTCGTGGTGGGTAACAATCATATTGTAGATAAGCGTGAATACAGCCAGACCTGGCGTGATAATACCAAGTCTACCGTTACCTGGTATCAGTTCCGCATACCTATCGATGAGTTTGAGAGCCGTCAGGGCAACATCAACGATTTCTCCAGCATCCGCTTCATGCGTATGTTCCTCACCGGTTTCAAGAAACCTATCGTGCTGCGTTTCGGTACCTTCGACCTCGTGATGGGCAAGTGGCGTACCTATGATCAGCCGCTCGGCGCAGCCAGTGGCGGAACCCTCGATGCAAGCAGTGTGAGTCTGGAGGAGAACGGCGAGAAGACACCGGTCAACTATGTATTGCCTCCGGGCATCAAGCGCGAGCAGGATCCTAGTCAGCCTCAGTTGGTTGAGGCGAACGAGCAGGCGTTGAGTCTGGTGGTCAAGAACATGAGCACAGGCGAGGCGAAGGCGGTTTACAAGAATTCTACCCTTGATCTGCGCCAGTACAAGCGCATCCAGATGTTTGCCCATGCCAATGCCCTGGAGCAGAATACCACTCGTCTGCAGGATGGTGATCTCTCAGTCTTCATCCGTCTGGGTAGCGATTACAAGAACAATTACTACGAGTATGAAATCCCGCTGAAGCTCACCGAGCCACGCTCCAACTACAACCGCTATGTGCTAGCCGACTGTAAGGCGGTATGGCCTGAGGAGAATATGCTCGATGTGCCGCTGAGCGTCTTTACGGCATTGAAGAAAAACCGCAACAAGGCGAAGGCACAGGGTGTGGCTTCTTATCTCGCTCCTTATTCCATGATGGATGCAGAACATCCGCAGAACAAGATTACCATCGTGGGTAATCCGAGTCTCGGCGAGGTGAAGACCATGATGCTGGGTGTGAGAAACAATTCTGCCGACATCAAGAGCGGTGAGGTATGGATAAACGAACTCCGACTCAAGGAACATAATAATTCGGGTGGTTGGGCTGCCAATGCCAACCTCAACGTACAACTCTCCGATCTGGGTAGCGTGAATGCCACCGGCAGATACATCAGCGAGGGATTCGGCGGTCTGGAAGATGGCGTGGCAAGTCGCACTACCGATAATTACGGTACCTACAGTGTGACCACATCGCTCGAAATGGGTAAGTTCTTCCCTGACAAGGCGAAGGTGAGCATACCTTTATATTATAGTGTTACCAAGGAGAAGACCACTCCTAAGTATAATCCGCTGGATACCGATATGGAGTTGAAGGATGCCCTCGATGCCGCCGGATCCAAGCATGAGCGCGATTCTATCGAGAATATCGCTGCCACCAAGATTACGCAGACCAACTTCTCCATCTCGAATGCCCGGGTGGGTATCGCTACCAAGCGCCATCCGATGCCATACGATCCTGCCAACTTCTCATTCACCTACAGTCACCAGCATCAGTATACTACGGGTGAAACGACGATGTATGAGCGCAAGGACAACTGGCGCGGAGCCTTGGATTATTCGTGGAGCCCGGTTTATAAGGCATGGGAACCATTCAAGGGACTGAAGAACAAGAGCAAGTGGCTCGACATACTGAAACGTTTCGGACTGAACTGGCTGCCGCAGAACATAGCCTTCAATACCGAGATGACGCGCGACTACTACGAGTTGCAGGAGCGCGATATGGAAACCCTGATGAGTGGAGCTGCCGGAGTAGACTCCAAGTTGCCGCTCACCTTCAGTGAACAGTTCCTCTGGAACCGTGAGTTCTCCATCAACTGGGATCTGACCAAGAACCTGCACATGAACTTCCAGAGTGCTACCCATGCACAGATAGAGGAACCATATACACCGGTCAACAAGGATCTTTATGCCGACCAGTATCATGCCTGGAAGGACTCCGTATGGACCAGCATCCGCCACTGGGGTGCACCGCTCGACTACAGTCAGAATTTCCAGGCATCCTACAAGGTGCCTCTCAATCTGCTGCCTGTCTTCGACTGGGTGAACAGCGATGCCTCTTACAATGCCAACTATTCTTGGGAGCGCGGTACAGAGGATGAGGAGGGTAACTCGTATGGAAACACCATCAATACCCAGCGCGAACTGACATTGAACGGAAACTTCAACCTGGTGAAACTCTACAACCATGTGCCTTTCCTGAAGAAGGTAAACGATAAGTTTGACCGTACCCAGAGTAGGGCACAGATGCAGCGCAAGAAGCAGGAAAAAAAGAAAAAGAAGCAGGAAGCAAAGGAACAGGCGGCTGATCCGAAGAAGGCGCTGCCTAAGAACAAGCGTGCCTTCGAACGGGAAATCACCCTCCTGCCTGATACCACATTCAAGATACGCCACGGCAAGAATACCAAGCGACTGATTGTGAATGCCAAGACGGAAGACGGCAAAGTGTTCCCGCTTAAATATAAAAAGGTGGATAATAACCAGATCAGAATCATCTCAAAGGTAGATACCGCCATGAAGGTGAAACTCTCCGTACTGGCTAAAGAACCGCTTGAAGATAAGAAATGGTACAAGGGATTGCAGTTGGCTAGCCGCCTGGCAATGATGGTGCGCAACGTGAGCATCAACTATCGAAGCAGCTATCAGCTCACCCTGCCGGGCTTCTTGCCTAGTGTGGGTGATGCCTTCGGACAGAAGAAGGTGGGACAGATGGCACCGGGTCTTGACTTCGCCTTCGGTATGGTTGGCGACGATTATATCGAGAAGGCTAGAAACAACGACTGGCTGCTCTGCAACGACAGTATCGCAACACCTGCTACTACCAGCAGAACGGATAATCTTACGTTGCGTGCCACCCTGGAGCCTGTCAAGGATTTCAAGATTGATCTCTCTGCCACACGTACCAAGACCACGCAGAAGAGCATACAGTATATGTATGAAGGAACGCCAACCACCCAGAGTGGAGCCTTCCAGATGACTACCATCTCGCTGGGTTCGGCTTTCGAGGGAATGGGCAATGCCAATTCGGGGTATCGCAGTAAGACCTTCGAGAAGTTTGTCAACTCGCTGGCTGGTTTCAGAGATAGGGTAGAGGCTCAGTATGCAGGTACCGTTTATCCGGCTGGTTCGGCTCTGGCTGGCGGCAAGTTTGATGCTTCCCGCACGCCGGTCAACCAGTATAGCAGCGATGTCATGATTCCTGCCTTCCTCAAGGCTTATACCTCGATGGGTGGCAATTCGCTCTCGGTATTCCCGGCTTTGAGCCGGATGTTGCCAAACTGGACCATCCGTTACAGCGGACTGGGACGTCTGCCTTGGTTCAACGAGCACTTCAAGAGTGTCAACATCAACCACTCTTACAAGAGCGTCTTTGCGGTTGGCAGCTACAACAGTTACAGCACCTTCCAGGAGTATATGAACGGTCTCGGCTTCGTGAGTGATGCCACTACGGGCAATCCATCTCCAAGCAGCATGTTCAACATTTCGCAGGTAAGTATCAACGAGTCGTTCTCGCCATTATTGGGTATGGATGTCACATTCAACAATAATATGACGGTGAAGGCAGAATATCGCCAGACCCGTGTGTTGAACCTCAGTATGACGAGTGTGCAGCTGAACGAGGCATTGAGTAAGGACTGGGTAATCGGTATGGGTTACCGCATCAACAACTTCGATGTTTTCGGTTGGGGCGCCAAGGCCTCCCGTTCCAAGTCGAAGGGCGGCAACAAGAATGCAGCCAACAAGAATGCGGCAACCACCAAGACGGTTCAGAATGGAACCAACCATGATCTGAATCTTCGTCTTGACTTCAGTTTCCGCAAGCAGGCAGCCATCGTTCGTGATATTGCCTCAATGGTAAGCAGTGCCAGCAGCGGCAACAATGCTCTGAAACTGAGCTTCTCTGCCGATTATACCTTCAGCAAACTCCTTACCATGAGTTTCTATTATGACCGTCAGACCAACACCCCGCTCCTGTCGAGCAGCAGTTATCCTACCACCACACAGGATTTCGGCCTGAGCATCAAGTTCTCGCTGACGAGATGATGTTTTTATCGCCCAACTGCGGTGCAAAGGTACAATAAAAAAAACATTGCTTTATAAGAATGGGGTCATGTAAATCGGAATCAGGAGTGTTTGCCCATCTTTCTGCAGATCTTTTGTGTAAACCAAGTACGGATTTACTATCCTGTTGGAGAATTTTTGACGGAAAGCATCAAGCGAGGCATGCGTTTTGTATCCAGACGACTTGACCTCTATAGGGCACAACTTACTGCTGCGTGACAACAAAAAGTCGATTTCGTAAGAATGCGTGGCATCTTTTGGAAAAGTATAGTAAAAGAGCCTGTTGCCTGAGGCTCTCAGCATTTGGGCAACCAGATTCTCAAATACGTATCCCATGTTGGTGGATAGCTTGTCGCTCAACAGTTTCTGGTAGATGATGTTCTCCGTATAATCCTTGTCCCAGAAAGCCAAAGTTACGAATAGTCCCGTATCGCCTATGTACAGTTTGTACTTGTTGATGTTGGCTGTCAGTGGCATTCCTACATTCGGATCATCCGTGTGGTACGCAATGTTAACAGTCTTGCTGTCTTCTAAGTTGAGTATCAACTCATCTATTTTCTCAGCAGCCATTCTTCCTACAGCAGAAGTAGGCTGATAGCGGAGCTGGTTCCTGCTCAATTGGGCTGGGATAGACATGAATAGTTTGGATATTTTGCCCGATGGGTCTATCTTTCTGAAATCATCAGCATATAGTTGGAGAATCTGTCGCTTTACGGTATCTACTTGCTGTAGATTGTTAGTGTTAAGATAAGCATTGACAGCTTGTGGCATTCCTCCTACCAACATATATAGGCGTAGCTCTCTCATCTTCAATCTGTTGACTCCCTCGCCTAGAGATATTTTCTTATCGAAAACTTGACGCAGCAGAGGCACGCTAGCCGTGTCCCCCATGGCCCATCTGAACTCTTCGTAATCCATCGGAAACATCTCGATACGATGTTCTTCGCTAGGGATGCTAATGTCCTTAGTGCTCTTATGTATGCTGATAAGTGAGCCAGTCTCTATATAGTCATATCTACCGTCTTTTACCAAATACTTGATGGCTTGTCGGGCTTTCGGACATTGTTGTACCTCATCGAAGATGATAACCGACTTTCGCTCATGCAATGTTTTATTGTAAGCATTCTGCAGGAAAAGAAAAATGAAATCCATATTCATAAGATCATCAAAGAGTGCTTTCACTTCCTTGGAAGCCTCATTGAAATCTATCATAATATATGATTCGTATTCATTCTTGGCAAATTCTTCTACGATAGTTGACTTTCCAATACGGCGAGCACCCTCTACAAGGAGGGCTGTACTTCCCTTGGAAATTTCCTTCCATTCAGCCATTTGGCTATATATTTTTCTCTTGAATACCCTATTCTCCATATTTTCAATGTTTTATGGGTGCAAAGATATATAAAAAATATGTTTTACCAAAATCTTTTTAGCAAAAATATGTCGTTTTACCAAAATTTATTTTCGTGATTTATATCGTTTTACCAAAATCTTTTTAGCAAAAATATGTCGTTTTACCAAAATCTTTGCTGCAAAAGTGTGGTCATCAATGTCATTAG
>ERZ1031449.401-NODE-401-length-10996-cov-5.802303_pt1 | contig 10996 bp, 9 predicted proteins | sample MGYA00516705_ERZ1031449 | MGnify/ENA primary metagenome ERZ1031449 (study PRJEB33719, sample SAMN04261152) | wastewater metagenome | biome: rural village; feature: human; material: feces | host: Homo sapiens | place: El Salvador | collected 2013-01-14 ... | reverse complement strand
TTATATAAACTTAAATATCAGAGAATTATAAATTATTCAGTAAACACTAATTAAAGAGATGTTACGCGTCTAAGCGCTTAACATCTCTTAACGTTAATTAAATTTGCTGCTTCGCAAACAATAAAAACAAGCAAACAGATGGCAGAAAGCGAGAAATTTTATACTTTTGCAGAAATTCTCCACTATTATGGTCTATAAATACGATTTTCTAATTATCGGTGCCGGAGTAGCCGGCATGAGCTACGCCCTGAAGATAGCAAGGGCGCATAAGGGAAAAATTTGTCTCGTCTGCAAGACAACTCTCGACGAGGCCAACACCAAGTTTGCGCAGGGCGGTGTGGCAAGTGTCACAAACCTTGAAGTAGACAATTTCGAGAAGCACATCGAGGACACGATGATTGCCGGCGACTACATCAGCGACCCTGCCGCTGTTGAGATGGTTGTGCGTAACGCTCCTGAGCAGATAAAAGAGCTTGTCAACTGGGGCGTAAACTTTGACCGCAAGGACGACGGCAAGTTTGACCTCCACCGTGAGGGTGGACACTCTGAGTTCCGCATCCTCCACCACGCCGATGACACGGGTGCAGAGATACAGCGAGGGCTGATGGAAGCCGTGCGCAACCACCCCGACATCGAGGTTAAGGAGAACCATTTCGCAGTGGAGATTATCACACAACACCACCTTGGCATTGAGGTGACGCGTCGCACCCCCAACATTGAGTGTTATGGAGCCTATGTGCTCAACCCCGAAACAGAGAAGGTAGATACCTATCTGAGCAAAGTAACACTCATGTGCACCGGTGGCTGCGGAGCCGTTTACCAGACAACCACAAACCCCGTCATAGCAACGGGCGATGGTGAAGCTATGGTTTATCGTGCCAAGGGCGAGGTTAAAGACATGGAGTTTGTGCAGTTTCACCCCACCTCCCTCTATCATCCCGGCGAGACCCATCCCGCCTACCTCATCACCGAAGCCATGCGCGGTTATGGCGGCATCCTGCGCCTTCCCAACGGTGAGTCGTTCATGGAGAAATATGACAAGCGTCTGTCGCTTGCTCCACGCGACATCGTGGCCCGCGCCATTGACAAGGAGATGAAGATTCATGGCATCGACCATGTGTGCTTGGATGTCACACACAAAGACCCAGAAGAGACCAAGCACCATTTCCCCAACATCTACCACAAGTGTCTGTCGTTAGGCATCGACATAACAAAAGAGTATATCCCCGTTCGCCCTGCAGCCCACTACATGTGCGGTGGCATCAAGGTTGACCTTAACGGCGAGTCGTCTATCCATCGTCTCTACGCCATCGGCGAATGTTCATGCACAGGCTTGCATGGCGGCAACCGTCTGGCCAGCAACTCGCTCATCGAGGCCGTTGTCTACGCCGATGCAGCAGCAAAGCACAGCTTGAAAGTGGTCGACAATTACGATTTCAACACCGCTGTGCCCGAATGGAACGACGAGGGAACATTGACAAACGAGGAGCGCGTGCTCATAACACAGAGCGTAAAAGAGGTTGGCGAGTGCATGAGCAATTATGTGGGCATCGTGCGCAGCGACCTCCGTCTGAAGCGCGCATGGGACCGTCTCGACCTTCTCTACGAAGAGACCGAAGACCTGTTCAAGCATGTTAAGGCAAGCCGCGACATCTGCGAGCTTCGCAACATGATAAACGTGGGCTATCTCATCACCCGTCAGGCGATCGAGCGCAAGGAATGTCGCGGTCTTCATTACACCATCGACTATCCTGTCCACGCCTACGACAAGAAAGACTAATGCTTGCCACAAGAAAGACTAATGCTAACCACAAGCAAGAAGCAAGCATTGCCTTAATGCGATAAAAGACAAAAGGCTGTCTGGAAACAAACCATTCCAGACAGCCCTTTTTTATTATAATGGCTATTAGCCACCGTAACCATGGCACTTGCGAACCGTAACCATGGCACTTGCAAACCGTAACCATGGCAATTACGAGCCGTAACCATGGCACTTGCAAACCGTAACCATGGACCTGATGCGGAATCATCTTTATCTAAATCAGATGTCTTTATCACATTACAAATGTACAAAAAAGCCAAACACCTACAACATAAAAATAAAAAATATTTTTTGTCATAACCATACAGAGCATCACAATGTATAAGTTTGACAACCTTGACAGACCGACACAAGCACAGATTTTTTATAATAAATCAAGATTTACAAAAAAAAATTACCAATTTTACGAATAAAACGCTAACTTTGCAATGACAGAACGCCGCCTATATGGTTGCGCAATGTTACTTTTCTGGAGCGTGTCGTCAGCATGCCACAAGGATGCAACACATGCTAAGAAGGACGTTTTGGAATGACGTCGCCACTTCCAACATCAAACTTCGCAACTTTGATATTCCAAGGAAGAGCCGACAATTCAAGAAACGTCCATGTTGGTGTATTATACCCTTTCCCCCGTCAGACGGGGCGAGAGGTCTATAATATCGCTCAACGTGGGCTGGATCTTGATTGTCTTATCTCTTGGAGAGGCAATGCGAAGGCCTGATGTTGGGGTAAGACACTAAAAGATCAAGGTCTTCCCACGTTTTCTCTTTACCAAGATTACGGATACCTATTTTCTCGCACTTATTTAACACCAAAAAGACATATGATACACATTGGCCTTGAAATTAAAGCCGAACTGGAGCGGCAAGAACGCTCCGTTAGCTGGTTTGCACGCAAGCTTTGTTGCGAACGCACAAACGTGTATTCGATATTCAAGCGCAAGAGCATCGACACCGACATGCTTACACGCATATCTCGCATTTTACAACGCAACTTCTTCGAACTCTACGACAACGAGGTAGACAAGCAACAAAAATAACGCTACAGCCATAAACCTGCCACAACACAAGCTTCTAAAACAGCCGTAACTTAAGACACGCGGTTCACCGTCACCATTTTTCAACACTTCTGTTGTCTTACATTTACATTTCCGTATTTTTATTTTAAACAACGACGTAAATTATTGTCAACACCGTCGAAATATCTTTTTTCTTTAATCTTCATAACTTTGCATCAACACAAAAACGGGGATCGGTGCACGAAAATCCATGCCCGAAACAACCGCAAAAGCGATCTAATTTTTACAACAACTAAAAATATAATGAAAATGAAAAAACAGATCTTTTACACAAAGCCTTGCCTCAAGGTATTGAAGGCAGAGACAGGCTCATTGCTCGCTGCATCAGGCATTACCGGTAACGGCGACAACTGGGGATGGGGAGCCAAAGGTTCTAACTTCTACGACGACACAGACACAGAAGACGATGTGGCGTTGGAAACAAAGAGCTACGAAAACATTTTCGACAACAGCCTGGAAAACGAATAGAGCAACTGTACAGACCTACAAAAAACCAAAGTCTCCGCCACTGTCCACATTTTTATGGCGGAACATCTCTGCACAACAACTCTGTGACAGACTAAGACGAATGCAAGAAGTAGACAAAAACCAAATTGGAAACCAATTAGAAAAAAGAAAAAACGACATGAAAAAATTATTCTCACTTGTGGCATCGGCAATAGCTATGATGTCAATTAGTTTTTTGACAGCCTGCTCTCAGGCAGATGTCACCCCCGACACACGACAGGGTGACAACAGCTCACTTGTGATGAAAGCAACAAACTTCGTTCCTGATGACACCTTCCAACGCTCAGCCAAAGTATCAAAGAAGGGAGGCCCAAAGTATATCTCCCTCAAGCCAAACGAGCAGGGACTGAGCTTCACATGGAGCGAAGGCGACGTGATGGGCGTATTCGGTCTGACCGACAGCCAACAGGTGCCAATCTACATGTTAAGCGGTGCAGGCACACAGGAAGCCACATTTTCAAGTTCAAGCTTCCAACTGAAGAAAGACGAGCAATATGTAGCATATTATCCTATTGTAGACAAGGTGACGGCCAAGCCCATCGTGGCTGTTGACTACACAGGCCAGACACAGACAGGCAACGGCTCCTATGCCCATCTAACAAATTACGACTACCTCGTGTCCGACATTACCACGGCAACAGGTCTCAACAATGCAAATTTCCAGCTCCATCATGTGGGCGTGATTTTACGCCTACGCATCACCATGCCTTCTGCCGACACCTACAAGCAGCTAACGCTGTCATCTGACGACGCTTGTTTTGACTCCAAAGTGAACCTCGATCTGTTCAACCAAGAGTCGCTCATCAAAGCCACAGAAAGCACAGGCAGCGTGACCCTCAACCTCACCGACGTTTCAACCACTGAAGCCAACAAGTTGCTAACGGTGTGGATGATGCTCTCTCCCACCGACCTGTCGTCTAAAGTAATTACCGTAACCGTAAAATCGGCAAACACAGGCACAGACGATGTTGTGTTCAAGTTCCGTCCGAACAAGAAATTTGAAAAGGGCAAAGCTTACTCGTATGACCTTAAGCAGGAGGAAGCCTATGTAGACCTTGGCTTGCCAAGCGGCAATCTGTGGGCCACATGCAACATCGGTGCGACAAAGCCCGAGGAATATGGCACATATTATACATGGGGTGACAGCGATCCTATCGAAACCTACGGAACAGGCAACGGAGCATTTAAGTCTCCTGGTTTTTATATTATAGATAATTTAAATAATTTGACAGATTACAGAGGCTCTACGAAATATGACACATCTGTGCTTGTGCTGAAAGACGGTTCTGTAACACCCAATGACGATGATTGGGTTGAGCTTATCAACAATTGCGACATAGCCTCAACAACAGTGAATGGCATAAACGGTCTTTCTGTAAAAGGAACCAATGGCAAATCAATATTTATCCCTAAAGCAGGATATTATTCACCCAGCATTGGGGTAAAGAAAAAAGTGGGTGAAATTGGCTACTATTGGACATCACTATTCCAAGCCCAATACTACCCAGAAGACAGTCAAGCAGTATTGACATATTTCAAAAATGACAAGAAGTCAGAAATCGAACTGCAAGCACAACATTATTATTTCGGATGCCCTGTACGTTCAATAAAGAGAAAATAAAATGCCCCAATTGCATGCATATCCACCATTGGAAACAATAGCACGACTTGCAATTGACGCATAAAGAGCAAAACCTAAAAAAACTCCTTCAAGAATCGCTGTCCTTGGAGGAGTTTTTATTTTTAAGCTTTTATATGAAAGCCCACATGAGGTTTGGTTATCTATCCTTCTTCATCCTCAGCTCATAGAGGTCGTTGCGGCGGTCGCGCAGATTGCGCACGCTGCCGTAGGTGTGAAGCTCATTAAGGAGCGTCAGGTCACAGTCGGCAACGAGGATCTGTTCTGTGCCTGGTGTTGCCATGGCACGCTTGCCGTCGGTGGGGAAAGCGAAGTCGCAGGGTGTAAACACAGCCGACTGCGCATACTGGATGTCCATGTTGTGAACGCGCGGCAGGTTACCCACACTTCCCGCGATGGCCACATAACACTCGTTCTCCACAGCTCTTGCCTGAGCACACACCTTCACACGGGCATAAGCGTTCTGCGTATCGGTGTTGAACGGCACAAACAAGATCTGCATGCCGTCCTCAGCCATGATGCGCGACAGCTCGGGGAACTCGACGTCATAACAAATAAGGATGCCTATCTTTCCACAGTCGGTGTCGAAAGTCTGCACGCGGTTGCCTTGGCTCAAGCCCCAGCTCTTCTGCTCGTCGGGTGTGACATGAATTTTCTCGTACATGTCGTAAGAGCCATCGCGACGGCAGAGGAATCCCACGTTGTACAGTCCGCCATCTTCCTTCACATAAGGCATGGAGCCTGTTATGATGTTGATGTTGTAGCTGATTGCCAGCTCCACGAAGCGGTCACGGATCTGCTCGGTATATTGCGCCAATCCGCGGATCGACTGTGCCTCACCCATGTCGTTAAACTTGGCCATGAGGGGCGCGTTGAAATATTCGGGGAAGAGCACAAAGTCGCTCTTATAGTCGCTCACAGAGTCGACAAAAAACTCCACCTGTTCAAACAGGTCGTCCACGTCCTTATAAGGACGCATCTGCCATTGCACCAGACCCACTCTCACCGTTGGACGTTTCTCCACATACGAGTCGGTTTGCGGCTGATAGTAGATGTTATCCCACTGCAACAACGTTGCGCAGTGTTTCGACTCCTCGTCGTTAGGCAGATAGTTGCGTATCACGCGGCGCACATGAAAATCGTTCGACAGCTGGAACGTGAGCACCGGGTCATAAATCTCGCGTGAGCGCACCTTCTCAATATACTCTTTCGGGCGCATGGTGTCGGCATACTTATAATAGTTAGGTATGCGACCTCCAAACATAATGGCCTTGAGGTTAAGCTTCTCGCACAGCTCCTTGCGATATTCATACATGCGTCGGCCCAGTCGCAGACCGCGGTAGTCGGGGTGAATGAACACCTCGATGCCGTACAATATGTTACCGTTAGGATTATGCGTGTTAAACGTCTCGTTACCCGTCACCTTGGCGTAGGTATGATCACCCTTCACCATGTTATAGTCGACGATGATGCTGAGGGCACAGCCCACAATCTTGTCGTCCACCACAATGACCACCTGTCCCTCGGGGAAGATGGTTATAAGCTTCTTGATCTGGGCATGAGTCCAGAACACATCATGGTCTGCATAAATTCGTTTGAACGAACCTGCCAGCTGATCGTAGTCCTCCATCCGAAGGTTGCGCAGCTCTACCTTGTTTATTTTAAGATTAGATTCCATAAAACAAATAAACGTTTGTTATCTTACACTATTATTCTTATCCTTTCTGCAAAAGTAAGAAAATTATATGTAGAAAACGCGACATTTTATATAAAAATGTGCCGTGTGCCGACAAAAAACAAAAAAAATGGCGTAAATTTGCAATGAACAAAAAACACGAGAACCACTTATGAGCGACAAGATAACATCAGCCATCGCCCCGGGCACCGTCCTGCACGGCGAGGCTTACGACTACAAGATAATAAAGACACTCGGCCAGGGCTCCTTCGGCATAACCTACCAGGCAAAGGTGGAGATGAAGGGCGCGCTCGGCACACTCGACAGCAACATGTATGTTGCGGTAAAGGAGTTTTTCATGAAAGAGGTGAACGGACGCTCGGGCGACACCGTGACAAGCGGCAGCACGTCGAAGGGCGGACTGTTCAGCTACTACCGTGAGAAGTTCGAGCGCGAGGCGCGAAACCTCGGCACGCTGAAGCATCCCAACATCGTGCGTGTACTGGAGATGTTCATTGCCAACGGCACAGCCTACTACGCCATGGAATTCATCAACGGCATGAGCCTTGACGACACGATAACCAAATCTCCACAGGGCCGTCTCTCCACAGAACAGGCCATCAGGCTGACCAAGCAAATCGGTGCGGCCGTCAGTTTCATGCACAGCCGCAAGATGCTGCACCTCGACGTGAAACCGGCCAACGTGATGGTGAGAGCCGACGGCAAGGCCGTGCTCATCGATTTCGGCCTCTCCAAACAGTATGACGAGAGCGGACAGCCAGAGTCGAGCACCACCGTCGGCGGCGGCACACCGGGCTACGCCCCTCTCGAGCAGGCGAGCTACCGCGACGGCCACGGTTTCCCCGTTGTGATGGATGTCTACGCACTGGGAGCCACCATGTTCAAGATGCTCTCTGGACAGCGTCCGCCCGAGGCTTCGGAAATTCTGAACGAGGGATTTCCCGAGAGTTGGCTGCTGGCCGCCAACACGCCACGTCACATCATCAGATGCATTGAGAAGGCCATGGCGCCGCTGAAGAAAGACCGTTACCAGAGCGTCGACCAGTTTGTGATGGACCTGTGTGGCAAGGCAGAAACAACAGGAAACGAAGCAGCCGGAAAAAACGAAGCCACAAGTTTCAGCGATGAGGTGAACGTGGTGGACGCAAGGCCATCTGACCGGCACGAGGCAAAGCGACAGCAGCCAGGACAGCAACCGCAAGGGGCAAGACCTCAACAGCCAAGGCCGCAGCCTCAACAAGAACATAAAAAGCCCGAACTCACTACGATGAACAGAAGCACCGCTGGCAACAAGATGAAAAAGCGGCGCCTCTATATTTGCATAGGGTTCATCACCTTTATAGTTTTTGCCGCGATCTGCAATTCTGTACAAAATTGCCAAGTGGAGAAATGGCGTCAAGAGGATTCCATCTACACCTCACTTGTTAAACAACCTGAAGACCCATCAGCAGCAAATCCGACAGGCACTCTCTACACCCACGATGCCGCTGGCAACAATTTTGTGTGGACGGGTGGAGTGCTCAACGACCTACCCGACGGCAACGGCTCGGCCAACTACAACGAGGGTGACAAAGACGGACGCAAGGAGTACTACGGACGTATGGTGAAAGGCAAGCGCGAGACCCTTGACGGCGAGACAGCCACGCTCACCTACATAAACGGCAACAAGTATGTCGGAACGTTCGCCAACGACATGCTAAAGGAAGGAACCTACACGGACAAGGAAAACGGCATGAGTTTCAAAGGAACATTCAAAAACAACGCGCCCTACAACGGCAAATGGTTTATGCTGGGGGACGGAAGCGTGTACACGACTGTGAAAAACGGTGAAATGCAGAATTGAGAACAATGACCACCTGCCAGCAACCGTGCAGAACGTGATTACAGCAGACAATTTTTTATTTAAGTGACGTTTTAAAAAATAGATTGTCATGATTTGAGCTTTATCTTTTTGATCTATTTCTCTCAAATCATAACAATCTATTTTTTAGCGTCACTTATCTGTTAATAGAAACCAATCAAACCGATCAGCTTTTTTCTTTCTTGTTGTAACCGATATACGCTCCTGCAATAGCGCCAAATATCAGCCACACATATTTCGTCGTGTCGCCATCAGAATATTCATATCCGAAACTCTCAAGCATAATGCTATAAACCGCTACGGCGGCAGGACACAGCACCAAAGCTACTATTGCGCCGAGCACTGATTTCTCGGGAACTGTCATCCTCACAGCACCGCCTATCAAGGCCATGCCTAAAGCCATTATTGCGGCATATTCGCTTTCCAACCAAATTGAAAGACCTGCCCATATAAGGGCTACAACCACTGCTGTTATCGCGCCTACCAGCAGTGTCATGAGTGGATTGTTGTTATTCTCCATAATTAAAACGTTTTTAATGATTATTACTTTTTTCTTATTTGAAGTCTTAATGACATGAACTGATTGCATAATTCAAGACGAGCGCTCCTATTACGATGCATATCACGATTGTCAGCAGAGTGGAGACAATTCGTCCGAAGCTTGTTTTCTTTTCATTGCTTCTTATCTCCGTTTCTTCGTTGTCATTTCCCGTTTTGCCAGATAGAGCCTGTGCCAGTTCCGCCACCGTTTGGTAACGTGCCTTGCTCATCGGTGCCATTGCTTTATTCACGACAGCTGTTGTCTTTTCACTGACGCCAGCCTGAGCGAACAAGCCGAACGGGAAGCCATCGTTCAAGATATCTGAAGCCGTTGGCATCTCACCAACGCCTGTCAGCATCTTCATCATCGTGGCGCCGAGGGCATAGATGTCAAGCGTTGCGGGCAGTCCGCTGTGCTCATGATAGTTTGCCTGTTCTATAGGAGCATATCCCGGCGTGCCGAGCCCAATGGTGGTGCTCGATTCCGGCTCCCCACTTTGGTTAAACTGCTTTGACAGTCCAAAGTCGATGAGCACAGCCTCACCGCTGCGCATCATTATGTTCGACGGTTTGAGGTCAAGATGCAACATCTTGCGGTTGTGCATATAGCTTAGAGCATCAGCCACCTGTAGCGTTATTCCGATAGCCTCTTGTTCCCTCAAGCGCCCCTTGCGGCTGATTAGGCCACTGAGCGTTTCGCCGTCAATATATTCCATGGCATAATAAGCCGTTCCGTTACACTCAAACGCTTCCGCCACCTTCACTATATGCTCATGGTTAAGGCTCTTCAGGTTCTGTGCCTCCTTGATAAAGCGCTTTTTGTAATAATCGAAAAAGCCTTCAGCATCGCTGTTTGTCACGGCAGTTCCCTTACGTCCGTTAATTTTGCTCATGAAGAACTCTTTAACCGTGACGTAGACAGCCGCCGTTGACGCGTTTGCCGTACCGTCATTGTTCATCTCTGCAAGATACGTTATTCCGAAAGAGCCTTGTCCTAACGTTCTTACAATCTTGTATGTTGTAGTGGCGCTGCGCAGCAATGTTCCGTCAGGCAGTGCGCTTGTCATGTTGTTGTCCGTTGCCATATTAGATTGTTTTGTTCTATTGTGGGGTTTAGATATCTGTTATCTGATTTCAAAATTACGAAAAAAAAGCCAATTGTGCAAATAGCCATTTTCGTCCAATTGATTAAACGGCATTATTTTGTGGTTGTTTGTAGCTCTAAGATGATTAAACGGCAAAATTTTGTGATTAAGATTTTTGAAATTTTGTGATTAAGATTCTTGAAACAAGTGGGTATGCAAAAAAAGGCAACAACCGTAGCTTTACAAAAGTCTTCGGTTGTTGCCTTTCCTAATCTTGTTCTTATCTTGTTCTTGTCTGTCGACCGGTCCTTACACCAGATGAGCGATCAGCTCCTCGCGGTCGCCTTCGAGCATGTCGATAACAGGAATCTCGACCATGGTGTAGCAGCCGGGCTGCTGTTTCATTGAAGCGCGAGCCACGTTCACAAGCACCTGACCTGTGAGGGCAGGGTTGTTGATGCTCATGTTAAACTCCAGACGCTGGTTCTGTGTCTTTCCGCTCACACCCTTACGCACAAGGTTCACGCCGTGGCCCATGTCGCGCACAGCATCAACAGAAGGCACAGCAAACACATGAGTCTCGTCGTTTGCGAAATAAGGATCAGCCTTTATAGCAGCCGTCACATCCTCAAGCTTTGCGCCGTCCTCAAGCTCCACATACACCATGCGGCGGTGCAAGCCCTCGCCCTTTGGAATGGTCATCGAGAGAGCGTTCTTAACGCCCTCCTTTGAGCGCACGCACACGCTGTGTCCCATCGACATGCCGGG
>ERZ1031449.400-NODE-400-length-11035-cov-6.780328_pt1 | contig 11035 bp, 10 predicted proteins | sample MGYA00516705_ERZ1031449 | MGnify/ENA primary metagenome ERZ1031449 (study PRJEB33719, sample SAMN04261152) | wastewater metagenome | biome: rural village; feature: human; material: feces | host: Homo sapiens | place: El Salvador | collected 2013-01-14 ... | reverse complement strand
GGCTATTCACTCCCCTCCATAAGGGGAGGGGCAAGCCGCCTTTAGGCGGCGAGGGGGTGGGGCTTCCAATAGCCTTAGCCATTCACTCCCCTCCATAAGGGGAGGGGTGAGCCGCGAAGCGGCGAGGGGGTGGGGCTTTTCTATTATAAAAAAAACAATAACAAAACAATAACAAAACAATGAAAAAACTTTTAATGATGTTGATGCTGTTGGCACCTATGGCTGCCTTCGCACAGAAATTTGGTCATATCAATGCCCAGGAAGTGATGGCACAGATGCCTGAGTTTATCAAGGCTCGCGGTGAGGTTGAGGCTGCTGCAAAGCAGTATGACAACGACCTTAAGGCAATGCAGGAAGAGCTGCAGCGCAAGGCAGAGGAGTATGATAAGACCAAGTCGACAATGAACGAGACCAAGCAGAAGGAGACCGAGCAGAACCTCATGACCCTTCAGCAGAAGATTCAGCAGGCTTATCAGGACAACTCACAGGCCATGCAGAAGCTTCAGCAGGAGAAGATCTCTCCCATCACAGACCGTCTGGTCAACGCCATCAAGGCTGTTGGCAAGGCTGGTGGCTATGTTTACATCATGGACGTTACCTCTGGTGTGCCTTACATCAGCGAGACTCTCAGCAAGGACGTTACAGCTGAGGTTAAGGCTGAGCTCCAGAAGACCGTCAAGAAGTAAAAAAGCACAGCCGACAAAACAGCTGTTAAGCAATTATAACTAAGAACAGTGCGCAGGAGCGCATCCACCAATGTGCCGGAGAGCTTCACGCCCTTCGGCACGTTTGGTTTTAACCCAAAACGGCCTAATGACCGGTTTGGGTTTAACCGCTACCACAACAAACATTGTCAGAATATGAAAAAAATCGCAATAGCCATTCTTGCCTTGCTCGCACCCTTGGCAGCAAGCGCACAGAAAGAGTTGATGGACACCAACATCATCATCGACACAAACGATGCACCGGCAGCGCGCCAGCAAACAGGACAGGCACCTGCCACCCTCTTGCGCTATGGCTACGTCAGCTATAACGACGTGCTGCAGTCGATGCCCGAGATTGAGCAGGCACAGAAGTCGCTGGAGACGCTGCGCAGCAAGTATGACGTCGAGATGAAACGTTCCGAGGACGAGTTCAACGCCAAGTATGAGGAGTTTCTTGAGGCCCAGCGCGACCTCGTGCCCTCCATCTTGCGCAAGCGTCAGGCTGAGCTTCAGGACATGATGGACAAGAACACCGCCTTCCGTGCCGAGGCACGCCGTCTGCTCGCACAGGCTGAGAGCGATGCCTACGCGCCGCTACATGCCAAGCTCAAGGCTGCCATCGGCGAGGTAGCAGCAGAGCAGGGACTGGCCTTCGTGCTCAACACCGACAACAACGCTTGCCCTTACATCAACCCCGCCATGGGCGTTGACATGACGAGCATGGTGAAAGCAAGGGTAGGGAAGTGAAGTGAAGGCTTAGGGCATAGACCCCAAAAATTATGGCCTATGCCTTAGAAAAGCTCCTGAACAGTTTTACGACAAAAAGGGTTTTATAACCCAAGACAAAAAATCAGCGTGCAGTTATGAATCTTCCACACAACGCAGGCCCTATCGGCGTGTTCGATTCGGGCTACGGCGGACTGACCATCCTTCACGGCATTCGTCAGCTTCTGCCACAATACGACTACATGTACCTCGGCGACAACGCCCGTGCCCCTTATGGTTCGCGATCCTTTGAGGTGGTGTATGAGTTTACACGTCAGGCCGTACTGAAGCTCTTCAGCATGGGCTGCCACCTCGTAATCTTAGGGTGCAACACAGCGTCGGCCAAGGCGTTACGCTCCATCCAGCAGTGTGACCTGCCGCAGGTGGACCCCTCGCGCCGTGTGCTTGGCGTGATCCGTCCCACGGCAGAGACCGTTGGACAGCTCACGCGATCGCGCCATGTGGGTGTGCTGGCCACCGAGGGAACCATACGCTCAGAGAGCTACAACATGGAGATTGGCAAGCTGCACCCCGACATCACGGTCACGGGACAGGCTTGTCCGCTGTGGGCTGCCATCGTGGAAGCCAACGAGGCAGACAGTCCGGGGGCCGACTATTTCGTGAAGAAGCGCATAGACCAGCTGATGCGCCGCGACCCGCTCATCGACACCATTATCCTTGGCTGCACCCATTATCCGTTGCTCATGAACAGCATCGTGAAGAATGTGCCCGACGGTGTGCGCATCATGCCGCAGGGCACCTATGTGGCTGACAGTCTGAAGAGTTATCTTGAGCGCCATCCCGAGATGGAGGCCATGGTGACGCAAGGGGGCACATGCCGTTATCTGACGACAGAGAGCGAAGAGAGGTTTGGCGAGAGTGCTCAGATCTTCCTTAACGAGAAGGTTAAGGCAGAGCATGTGGAGCTTGTGTAAAAGGCTTGTGTGAAGGGCTTGTGCGATGGATTTGTGCGAAAGGCCTGTGTGACGGGCTTGTGAAATAAAGGTTTAAGAAAGCTGGTCAGAAGGTTCCGAAAGCTGCGCCCCATGAAACGATGCTTATCTTCACGTCGCCGGCTTTCTCCAGCTCTTTGCCTATGGAGCACACCGTTGCTCCTGTTGTGACCACATCATCGACGAGGATGATGTGCTTGCCCTTTATGTCCTCGGGTTTCAGGAGCACGAACGCATCCTTGACGTTCAGTTCGCGCTGCTCGGTGGTCATGGCCGTCTGGCTGCGCTTGAACGATGTGCGCATAATGATGTCGGTGCGCATGGGCAGGCCTATGGTCTGTGCCAGTCCTTCAGCAATGAGGTCGCTCTGGTTGTAGCCACGCTGTCGCACGCGCTTCTTTGCGAGCGGCACGGGGATGATGAGGTCGGCATTCTCGGCAAGCTCCGTGTCTTTCAGCTCCCTACCGATCATGCGTCCCATCCACAGACCCACGCCCTCGTTGTGGCAATATTTCAGCTGATAGATGAGGTCGCTGGCATGTGAGTGGCCTTTGTGGTGAACGAAGGCGAACGCCGCCTCAATGTTTATCTTACGCCAGAAATGTTGGGCCATGGCGTTGCTGTAGAGGTCTTTCGACCATGAGGTGCGCGGCAGACTGTCGAAACATCGTGCGCAGAGCACATGCTCCCCCTTCATCAGTCGGTCGCCGCACAGTTCGCACATGTAGGGACTGATGAAGAGCACGGCGTCAGAGAACCATCGTTTTATCGCCACTTTTATGTTTGTCAGAAAGCTCACAACTTCTGGTTTTTGTTTTTAACTCAAGTTTCACATGTATATATTCTATGCTTTTGCCCTTTCAGGGCGTATGTAAAACCCAATGGCCACCCAGGGTGATGCCATGGGCTATGAGCTTATGCCCTTCGGGGCGCATATCCACGCATTTAACGGAAGAACTTTTTTTATCTTCTTTCGACAGCACAATTGACGATTAAAAATCGTAACCGCTGTCAAACGGTTCATCCTCCGCTGTTGAATCGTCGTCATTGTCTTTTTCTATCTGGTCGAGGCATTGCTTGGCCAGTTCAACGTCGAAGCCGCGGCCTATGGCATAGCGCAGCAGTTTGTAGTGGCGCTCATAGGCTGTGCGTCCCGTCACCGTGCGTTGCTTGGCTTTGAGCAGCGGCAGGAGAGTGTCGGCATACTGCTCCCGGTCCACGGCGTCGAGCACGGGCGCATAGATGTCGCTGCTTATGCCTTTCTGCCACAGCGCAGCCTCGACCTTGCGTCGTCCCCATTTGCCAAACTTGATCTTGTCGTTGACGAACATCTCGCAGAAGCGTCGGTCGTCGATATAACGTTCTTTTATCAGTCGCGCGAGTACACGCTCCTGGGTCTCTTCGTCAAGACCCCATCGTCGCATGCGGTCGCGTGCCTGCCCCGAGCAATATTCTGCCCGTGCGCATGATGATGAGAGGCGTGAGAACGCCTCAGATTCGGATAATTGTGTGGTCATATGTCGGATGCGCCGAAGCGCAATTTTGAATTTTGAATTTTGAATTTTGAATTGTCGGCTTTCAGCCGATTTTGAGTTTTTGAATTTTGCGCTCGGCTCGTAGAGACGCTTGCCTAAGCAAGAATTATCCTCTTAAAACAGAGCAATTGAATTCTTCACTCTTCGTTCTTCACTCTTCGTTCTTCACTCTTCCCTTATAAAGGCTCCCTTAACCATTCGTGGTTTCCCGAAGCAGTCGTTTCGGACCTCTATGGCGGTGAAACCTTCGTCGGCCATGGCTTGGGCTACCTCGTGGGCATAGGCGGTGTTTGTCTCGAAGAGCAGACGGCCGCCGGGCTTGAGAGCCTTCGATGCGTAATGGGCAATGGCGCGGTAGAAGAGGAGAGGGTCGCTGTCGGGCACGAAAAGGGCAAGCTCTGGCTCATAACTGAGCACGTTGTCGGACATGTCGGCACGCTCCCTGTCGCAGATATATGGGGGGTTGCTCACAATGACATCCCAACACGCTTCGTCGTCGGGGGCGCTGAGAGCATCCTGATGCTCAAATCTTACGCTCGCTCCAAGCCTATGGGCGTTGCCCGCTGCTATGGTCAGTGCGTCTGTTGATATGTCCCACGCCGTGACACGCGCCTGAGGCAGGGCTAATGCAACGGTTATGGCTATGCAACCGCTGCCTGTGCCGATGTCAAGAATTGAAGGGTGGGGGGCTTCTTCTCCTTTTTTAGGAACCTCCTTTTCTTCTTTGCCTCTTTCTTCCTTGCTGTTATCTTCTTTTTCTTTTTCTTTCGCCTCGTCGCAAGCCCATTTCACCAGATCTTCGGTTTCGGGTCTTGGAATGAGCACGCCTGGAGCCACGTCAAACAGTCGTCCGGCGAACCATTCGGCACCTAACAAATATTGCACAGGCTCCGATTTTTCCAATCGTTGCATGATTTTCTCCAGTCGCGTGGTGTCGTCTGCCGATAATTGTGTAACTTTGCCTAAACAAATGTCGGTTAGTGACATGCCGAACAGGGCATCGAGCACGGTGCGCACGATGGCTTGGGCCTCACGCTCATTGTATATGGCGGTGAGCCGCTTCCATAATTGGTTGTATGTCATGCCACAAAATTAATAAAAATTGATTATGTTCCAAAATAACAGCCAAGAAAATAATGACAACAAGGGCTTAAAGACCGATGCGGAGAACAACGCTCAACAGCTTGAAGCTACACAGCTACAGGCTGATAACGAGGTTTTTCAACCTAAGGCCAATGAAGCCTCGCTATCAGGAACCAATGATGCTTCGCTATCAGGAACCAATGAAGCCTCGCTATCAGGAACCAATGAAGCTTCACTATCTGAGGTCAACGCTGTTTCTTCTCAAGAAGCTGCTCAGCGTGAGGTCGACGAGATGTATATGCGTCGCTGCCTTCAGCTTGCCGACTGTGGCCGTCAGAATGCCAAGCCCAACCCCATGGTCGGTGCCGTCATCGTTTGTGACGGACGGATAATAGGCGAGGGCTACCATGTGCGTTGTGGCGAGGGCCATGCCGAGGTCAACGCCTTTGCGTCGGTGCGTCCGTGTGATGAGCCGCTGCTCGGCCGAAGCACGATGTATGTTAGTCTGGAGCCTTGTTCTCATTACGGCAAGACGCCGCCATGTGCCGACCTCATCGTGAGGAAAGGCGTGCGTCGCGTGGTCGTGGGCTGCGTCGACCCTTTTGCCAAGGTCCATGGACGCGGCATAGCCAAGCTGCGCGAGGCGGGCATAGAGGTGACGGTGGGTGTGCTCGAAGACGAGTGTAAGGCTCTGAACAGCAGGTTCATGACCGTCAACACAGAGCACCGGCCCTACATTCTGCTCAAGTGGGCACAGTCGGCCGACGGGTTCCTTGACGACCACTATCATGCCGCACGCTTCTCAACGCCCTTCACCACCATGCTCGTACACAAGATGCGGGCCGAGAACGATGCCATTCTTGTGGGACGTGTCACCGACCAGCGCGAGCATCCGCGTCTCGACGTGCGCGAGTGGAGCGGTCCGTCGCCGGAGCGCATTGTGCTGACCAGCGGCCAACGCATCACCGACGTGCTCGACACGTTATACAGCAGAAAGAAGCAGTCGCTCATTGTGGAGGGCGGCGCTGCCACTCTGCGCTCCTTCATCGACGCCGGACTGTGGGACGAGATCCGCCGCGAGACCTCACCCCTGTGTGTGGGCGACGGCACACCGGCCCCCTCGCTCCCGAACGACATCATATCGGCCGACAGGACGTTTGTCGACGGCAACGTGATAGAGAGGTTCTTCAGGGTGAAATGATAAAGCGGGAAATCATTGATAAAGCTGGAAATCATTGATAAAGCGGAAAATCATTGATGAAGCGGGAAATCATTGATAAAAAGGAAGCCCGCAGAAAAAACCTGAAGATAAACCGTAGCCCCGTAACCTCCAGTAATCAAAACAAAAGAAAAAAGAAACCATAAAAGATAGGAAACAAGAAAAATGTCAACAAAGCAAGACGAGCTAACACCGATGATGAGGCAGTTTTTCTCGCTGAAGGCCAAGCACCCCGACGCGCTGCTGCTCTTCCGTTGCGGCGACTTCTACGAGACCTACTGTGACGACGCTGTCACGGCATCGAAAATATTGGGCATCACGCTCACCCGACGGTCGAACGGCGCATCGAAGACAGGAAGCGGCAACGCCGAGATGGCGGGCTTCCCGCATCATGCGCTCGACACATATCTGCCCAAGCTCATACGCGCCGGCAAGCGTGTGGCCATCTGCGACCAGCTGGAAGACCCCAAGCTCACGAAGAAGCTCGTGAAGCGCGGCATCACAGAGCTGGTTACGCCAGGTGTGGCCATGGGCGACAACGTGCTCAACTATAAGGAGAACAACTTCCTTGCTGCTGTCCACTTCGGACGTGGCGGGGTGGTGGGCGTGGCGTTCCTCGACATCTCTACGGGCGAGTTTCTCACAGGCGAGGGTCCTGCACCCTATGTAGAGAAGCTCATGGGCAACTTCCAGCCCAAGGAGGTGCTCTATGACCGCGCCTGCAAACAGCAGTTTGAGCAGGCCTTTGGCAACCGTTGGTGCGTGTTCGAGCTTGACGACTGGGTGTTCACCGACACCACAGCCCGTCAGAAGCTGCTGCGCCATTTCGGCACAAAGTCGCTCAAGGGTTTCGGCGTGGAGCATCTGCCCAACGGCATCATTGCCTCGGGAGCCGCCTTGCAGTATCTGGAGCTTACGCAGCACACACACATAGCCCACATCACGTCGCTCTCACGCATAGAGGAGGAGCGTTATGTGCGCCTCGACAAGTTCACCATTCGTTCTCTCGAACTGTTGCAGCCCATGCAGGACGACGGTGTGTCGCTGCTCGGCGTCATTGACCGCACAGCCACACCCATGGGCGGACGTATGCTGCGCCGCTGGCTCGTCTTCCCGTTGAAGGATGTCAAGGCCATCAAGGCGCGTCTCGACATCGTCGACTATTACGCCCATGAGCCGGCCTTTGCCGAGTGCATGGACGATGCCTTCCACCGCATGGGCGACCTGGAGCGCATCACCAGCAAGGTGGCGGTGGGACGTGCCACGCCGCGCGAGGTGGTGCAGCTCAAGATGGCTCTACAGGCTCTCGTGCAGGTCAAGACGGCTTGCCAGCACGCCAAGAACGAGGCGTTGCAGAACATGGGCGAGCAGATACACCTGTGTGAGGCTCTCAGACAGCGCATAGAGAAGGAGCTGCAGCCCGACCCACCACAGCTCGTGGCCAAGGGCGGCGTCATTGCCGACGGCTTCTCGCCAGAGCTTGACGAGCTGCGGCAGATCTCGCGCCACGGACGCGACTACCTGTTGCAGATCCAGCAGCGCGAGACGGAGCGCACGGGCATTGCCTCGCTCAAGGTGGGCTACAACAACGTGTTTGGATATTATCTTGAGGTGCGCAACACCTATAAGGACAAGGTGCCGCCAGAGTGGGTGCGCAAGCAGACGCTCGCCCAGGCTGAGCGTTACATCACCGAGGAGCTGAAGCAGTATGAGGAGAAGATCATGGGTGCCGACGAGAAGATTCTGGCGCTCGAGACACGTCTCTTCAACGAGCTTATTGCCGACATGCAAGCCTATATTCCCCACATACAGATCGACGCCACGGTGACGGCTCGTCTCGACTGCCTGCTGTCTTTCGCCAAGGCTGCCGACGAGCACGGCTATGTGCGCCCCGAGGTGTCCGACGATGTTGTGCTCGACATTAAGCAGGGCCGTCACCCCGTCATAGAGACGCAACTGCCTGTGGGCGAGAGCTATGTGCCCAACGACATCTTCCTCGACAGCGACAATCAGCAGATCATGATCATCACCGGCCCCAACATGGCGGGCAAGTCGGCCTTGCTTCGCCAGACAGCCCTCATCACGCTCATGGCACAGGTGGGCTGCTTCGTGCCGGCACAGAGCGCACATGTGGGCGTGGTCGACAAGATCTTCACCCGTGTGGGAGCGTCCGACAACCTCTCGCTGGGCGAGTCGACGTTCATGGTTGAGATGACCGAGGCCGCCGACATCCTGAACAATGTGACGCCGCGCTCGCTCGTGCTCTTCGACGAGCTGGGCCGTGGCACCTCTACCTACGACGGCATATCCATTGCGTGGGCCATCGTGGAGCATCTGCACCAGTACAGAAAGGCGAAGGCACGCACGCTCTTTGCAACCCATTATCATGAGCTCAACGAGATGGAGCGTCTCTTCCCGCGCATAAAAAACTATAATGTGAGCGTGCGCGAGGTCGACGGCAAGGTGATCTTCCTGCGCAAACTGATGCCCGGCGGCTCTGAACACTCGTTCGGCATTCATGTGGCAGAGATTGCGGGCATGCCGAAGAGCATCGTGCAACGCGCCAACGAGATCTTGAAACAGCTCGAGGCCGACAACGCACATGTTGGAGCGCTTGAACAGGACGGTCTGGCGGCTACGGCAGGCAACGGTTCTGCAGCGGGTGCCGGCGGCTCTGCAAACAACGGCTCTGCAAACAGCGGCTCAACAGGCACAGGCGGCTCTGCAACGGGTGCCAAGGCTGCAATAAAGCCAAAGGCCAGCAACGCCCCCACGCAGCGTCTTGGCTCGTCAGATGCCGTGCAGCTGAGCTTCTTCCAGCTCGACGACCCCGTGCTCTCACAGATCCGTGACGAGATCGTGGGCCTCGACATCAACAACCTCACACCCGTTGAGGCTCTCAACAAGCTCAACGAGATAAAGAAAATTCTTAAGGGGCATTGACCCCTGGGAGGTGCCTAAAAATTTTGGACACCTGTATAAAAAATCGGCTTAAAAGTTTAATATATCGCTTGTTTTGTTTAATTTTGCAGTATCTTATAGCACAATAGGATAACTATGCTTTAAGATAGAAAGAAAAACAGTAAGGACAATGTTGAATTTAGACAACTTTTACAAGGCGCGTTATGTGCTTAACAAGGTCATCAGAAAGACCACGCTGGTACACGCGCTGAAGGTCAACCCCGAGAGCGATGTCTACTTGAAGCCCGAATGTCTGCAGAAGACAGGCTCGTTCAAGATTCGCGGTGCCTACTATAAGATCTCACAGCTCACACCCGAGGAGAAAGCCAAGGGCGTGATTGCTTGCTCAGCCGGAAACCACGCGCAAGGCGTGGCGCTCGGTGCTACGGCCATGGGCATAAAATCGCTCATCTGCCTGCCTGAGGGCGCACCCATCAGCAAGGTGGAGGCAACAAAGCGGCTGGGTGCCGAGGTGTGTCTCGTGCCTGGCGTCTACGACGATGCCTACCAGAAAGCTTTGCAGCTGCGCGACGAGAACGGCTACACCTTCATTCATCCCTTCGACGACGAGAACGTCATTGCAGGACAAGGAACCATCGGTCTGGAGCTGCTCGACCAGCTGCCCGACGTTGAGGCCATCGTGGTGCCTGTGGGCGGCGGCGGACTGATCTCCGGCATCGCCTTTGCCGTGAAGTCGCTCAACCCCGAGGTAAAGGTCTATGGCGTGCAGGCCGAAGGCGCACCGAGCATGGTGCAGAGCTTGCATGACCACAAGCAGGAGGCGCTGCCTTTTGTCTCTACCATTGCCGACGGCATTGCCGTGAAAGAGCCCGGCTCGCTGACCTTCGAGACCTGCTCACGTTATGTCGACGACATCGTGACGGTGAGCGAGGACGAGATCTGTGCTGCCATCCTGCATCTGCTTGAGGCTGAGAAGATGGTGGCAGAGGGTGCCGGCGCTGCCAGCGTGGCTGCCGTGATGTTCAACAAGGTGCCTGTAAAGGGCAAGAAGACGGCGTGCATCGTGAGTGGCGGCAATATCGACGTTACCATTCTCAACCGCGTCATCAACCGCGGTCTGACGAAGAGCGGACGCATCTGCACGCTCTGCATAGAGCTTGACGACAAACCGGGACAGCTCCTGCAGGTGAGCACCGTCATTGCGGAGCTGGGAGCCAACATCATAAGCGTGAGCCACGAGCGCAACGCCGACAGCGAGGCTGTGAACGCGTGCCTGCTGCGCCTCACCGCTGAGACAAAGAACCACGAGCATGTGGCAGAGATAAAGCGACAGCTCATGGAGAAAGGTTTTAAGATTATAGAATAAAGAAGATATGAAACAGATTCACACCGACAACGCGCCCAAGGCGCTCGGACCCTACAGCCAGGCCATTGAGGCCGGAGGCATGGTGTTCGCATCAGGACAGGTGCCCATTGACCCTGCCACAGACCAGTTTGTAGAGGGCGGCATAAAGGAGCAGACACGTCAGTCGCTCACCAACGCCCAGAACATCTTGCGCGAAGCAGGCACCGACCTGCACCATGTGGTGAAAACAACGGTGTTCCTCAGCGACATGGACAATTTTGCTGCCATGAACGAGGTCTACGCCGAGTTTTTCCAGCAGCCTTATCCCGCACGCTCTGCCGTGGCTGTAAAGACGCTGCCCAAGGGTGCTCTCGTTGAGATCGAGTGTATCGCGGTGAAGGGATAACCACGTTACATAAAAAAAAGGCGAACACAAGCTTGGGTGCTGTGTTCGCCTTTTTTCTTTGGCTCGTCATGAGACGCCTGTTGTTTGAAAAAAACTGCCTTAT
>ERZ1031449.399-NODE-399-length-11079-cov-8.352434_pt1 | contig 11079 bp, 7 predicted proteins | sample MGYA00516705_ERZ1031449 | MGnify/ENA primary metagenome ERZ1031449 (study PRJEB33719, sample SAMN04261152) | wastewater metagenome | biome: rural village; feature: human; material: feces | host: Homo sapiens | place: El Salvador | collected 2013-01-14 ... | reverse complement strand
GATTGAAAAAAACTAATTTATCTAACATCATAACTGAAACTGAGAAAGGCATAGTATGGGAAAAACATACTATGCCTTTACTTATAATACACTATTCAAATTATAATATAACACTTTGACCTGCATCAAGGAGAACCTTGTTCTATTTATTATCCACTAAAATTTATTTGCCTACATTATTTAGCAAGATTATTTTATAAAATAAACAACTAAAATTAATAAACAACTAAATTAAAAAATTAGAATCATCTAACCTCACACAACACGATTGTTGTATTATCAATAGCACCTTTTGCATAAACCATTTTCATCATATCATTTACGCAATCGGAGATGCTGTGGGTTTCAACTAGGAAAGCCTCAATATCCTCAAAGGACAACATATCGGTAAGACCATCTGAGCAAATTAAGAACCTGTCACCTTTTCTAATCTTTAGTGACACAATATAAGGGTCAATCCTAAATTCATCAGTAGGAATACCAATGTGCTGAGTTAGTGGTGGTTTCTTAAAGATAGTACCCTCAGCTACATGGTCAACAGAAATTTTCTGCAACTTGTTGCCACGCAAAAGAAAAATTCTACTGTCACCAAGGTTACAAGCATATACTTCCTTCTTTCCGAAGAAGAGCATTGCAGCAGTTGTACCCATATATTGAATCTTGTGTCTTTTTGCAAAGCGACAAACATTTCTGTTCATTATGTAACAAATATCAACAATACTTTGTACATCAAGGTCAACTATTGACTTATATATATTATTAAAGGTTGTAGCAGAAATTGAAGAGGCAATCTCACCACAAGCCTCACCACCCATTCCGTCAAAAACACAGAATGCACCGGTTAAATCTTTCAAATTTATTTGTCCGGTGATGGTTCTCTGTTGTCCCTCATTTTCTTGAGGTAAAAAGTCACCCATACACCAGTAGTTATCTTGATTTTTCTTTCTTACCTTTCCCTTTTTACACAGGAAAGCATAGCCTATTTTTCTGGACATAATTAAACCCCATTCTTTCCCTTATTGTATCATAGAGTTGTATTTGTTGCAAGTATTATAGAACGTCTTTACTATTTTGTCATATTATAACAGATATATAGGCTGATTTTTCTATAATTGAATTATTATTGTTTAATAGTCTTTATTGTTCTCGGTTTATTCAAAAATTATTAATTTCTTTATAAAATTTTTACAAAAATAACCTTGTTTATTGTACTTTTTCACAGTAGTAAAATTTTTGTAATTTTGATAAAATATATATGGGATTTTTTATTTTTAAGGAGGACATTTTATGAAATGCAAAAAGAAATTTGTTAGCTTTGTACTTTCACTATGTATGGCAGTATCTGCAATATCTATCCCTGTTGTATCAGCCGTATCTACTGATAAGAGTGCATCAAAAGCTAGCACAACAACTGTGTCAACAAGTGCTAATGCTTATGGTCTTGCTGACAACATTCAGGATGGTCAGATTCTTCAGTGCTTTAACTGGTCATTTGACAACATCAAGAAAAATATGAAAACAATTGCTGAACAAGGCTTTACTGCTGTTCAAACATCACCTATTCAGGTAGCAAAGGAATCTACTGCAGGTAAAACTGCAAAGGGTAGCTGGTGGGTACTTTATCAGCCTGTTGACTTTGCAATTGAAACTAATGCTCATGGCACAAGTGCTTTAGGTACTGCTTCTCAGTTCAAGGCAATGTGTGATGAAGCTCATAAGTACGGTGTTAAGGTTGTAGTCGATGCAGTTCTTAACCATATGGGTAATAAGTCTGAGAACGACCTTTCACCATGTATTCCTGATGCTATCAGAAACAACAGTTCTCTATGGCATGATATTACTATTAACAGTTGGTATGCTTCTCGTCACGATATTACTCAGTACTGTATGGGTGGCATTCCTGACCTTAACACAGGTAACAAAACAGTTCAGGACTATGCAACAAAGTTCCTAAAGGAATGTATTGATAATGGTGCTGACGGTTTCCGTTTTGACGGTGCTAAGCACATTGAAACACCTGCTGACTCAGGCTTTGGCAGTGACTTCTGGCCAACAGTTCTAAATGCAACTACAAGCTATGCTAAGTCAACAAGAGGCGTTACACCTTTCTATTATGGTGAAGTTCTTGATAAAACAACAGGTAACGATGACCAAAGTAACGGTCAGTCAATCGTTAATTCTTATACATCTCTAATGAGCATTACACTATCTTCAGTTTCTAACAGTATCAGAAACGCAGTTAACAGCAACAATGCTCAGGGTGCAACCAGAAGTGACTTTAACCTAGATGACGGTTCAAAGGCTGCAGGTAACAAGTCAGTTCTTTGGAACGAATCTCACGATACATATCAGGCAGGTTCTTCAAGCAATGTTGGCAATGCAAATATGGACAAAACATGGGCTTTAGTTGGTACAAGACAACAGGCTTGTGGTATGTATCTTGCAAGACCTAACAACTGGGGTTCTGCAATGATGGGCCAAGGCGATGTAACTAACTGGGCTAACGAAACTGTTAAGGCTATCAACCAGTTCAAGAATGCTATGATTGGTCAGTCAGAATATCTATCAGCAGAAAACGGCGTTGCTTACAACGAAAGAGGCACAAAGGGTGTTGTTCTTGTAAACTGTGGTAGTAACAATGTTAATGTAACTGCTCACAAGATGGCTAACGGTACATATAAGGATGTTATTACAGATAACGAATTCCAAGTTGCTAACGGTAAAATCTCAGGTACTATCGGTTCATCAGGTGTTGCAGTAGTATATAACCCAAAGAAAGGACCACAGAACACAATCTCAAAAGCCGGTGGTTCATTTAAGGCAGAAACACAGGAATTAGTGCTTGGTCTAAAGGATGCTACTTCAGGTACATATCAGATTGATAACGGTACAGTAGAAACATACACAGGCACAAAGACAATCACAATCGGTGAAGGTGTTTCTTACGGTTCAACAATCACAGTTAAGCTAACTGCTACAGATGGTACAGATACATCTAATGCTTCTTATACATTTAAGAAAGTAGACCCAGACCAAATTCAGAAGATTTACTTTGATAACTCATCATACAACTGGTCAAGTGTATATGCTTACATTTACAACGATACAAACTCTGTAACAAAATGGCCGGGCAAACAAATGACTAAGGACAGTAGCACAGGCTACTATGTAGTAGAAGTTCCTGACGAATTTGCTAACGGTTCAGTTATCTTTACAGAAAACTCCACTGCTACAACAAACCGTTATCCGGCAGATAGGGAACCCGGTCTAGAACTTTCAGGTTCTTCAATGAAGTTCTCTGCTAACCACAAGTGGGAAGAATATACTCAGCAGACAACAACAACTTCAAAGACAAATCCTACAACTGCAACAACTGTTCCAAGCAGAACTTACCTATACGGTGACCTAAACTTTGATAACCAAATCAATGTTAAGGACGCAGTTGAAGTATCAAAATATACTGTAAACAAGATTACATTTACAGCTCTTAAGAAGAAAGCTGCTGATGTAAACGGTGATGGCTCTATTGACATTAAGGATGCTACGCTTATTCAGAAGTACGGCATTAAGTTAGTTGATACATTCCCTGTAGGTACAACTTTCTCTTACAATGACCCTACTGTTCCTACAACAACTACAACTAAGCCAACTACAGCAACAACAGCTACAACTGCAACAACTGCTCCTCAGGGTAACACAATCAAGATTGATATGTCTGCAATTGCTACCGGCACAGAAAGATGGGCTGCTTACCTATGGAACGACACAGATAGTGTTTGGGTAGATATTAAAGACAATACTCTATCAGTTCCAAGTGGTTATGAAAACCTAATCATTTGCAGAATGAATGGTGCAACAACTGAAAACAACTGGGATAATGTTTGGAATCAGTCAGATGACCTAAAGGTTAGTGGTGGCACAACTTATAAGGCTACAGGTTGGGGTTCAGATAACCTATTCTCAGGTACTTGGGCATAATTAAAGCCTAATAAAACTATTACAAAAGCGATTATTCTTATGAATAGTCGCTTTTTTCTTGTTTAATATAGATTTTATCTATATTTATACATATGTTAACAATTGACTTAATTATATAATGATGATATACTAAGCTTATGTATGTTTAAATAATCTTATAAATAATTTTATTTAAAGGTGAATTATGAAAGCAAGTGATTTTATTGTTTCTTACTTAAAGGAACATGGTATTAAAGATATATTCGGTTATCAAGGTACAATGATTGCTCACTTTGTTGATTCAGTTTGTAAAGCTGATGGCATAGAAAACCATATGTGTTACAACGAACAAGGTGCTGCTTTTGCTGCAGTTGGACTTGCAAAGGCTAGTGGCAAAACTGCCGTAGCTTATTCAACATCAGGACCGGGTGCTATTAACCTAATGAATGGTATTGCTGATGCTTACTACGATAGTGCACCGGTAGTGTTCTTTACCGGTCAGCTAAATGAGTATGAGTATACCGGTATCTCAGAGCTTAGACAACAGGGTTTCCAAGAAACTGATGTTGTAGATATGGTTAAGCCAATTACAAAGTATGCAACTCATATCAGCAAGGTTGAAAACCTAAAGTATGAACTGGAAAAGGCTTTTTACATTGCTAATGAAGGCAGAAAAGGTCCTGTTGTGCTGGACATTCCTATGAATGTCCAGAGAGAGGATTTGGACTTAGAAAATGCAAAGTCATTTACCCCACCAAAGGACAAAGTAATTATCAATTACGAAATGGTAGCAACTCAGATTATTGAGGAAATCATTAAGGCTGAAAAGCCAATGCTACTACTTGGTAACGGTATTGTAAAAGGCAGTGACTTCCACAAGGATATTCTAAAGTTAGTTAAAGAACTTAACATTCCGGTTATCACTTCCCTACTTGGCAGACACTTATTAAAATTTGATGATGAGCTTAACTTTGGTTATATTGGTGCTGCTTACGGTCACAGATATGCAAACATTCTTGCATATAAAAAGTCAGACCTTATTGTTTCTTTGGCTTGTTCCTTCTGTAAAAGACAGACAGGTGGCAAAAGTGAGAACTTTGCTAAGAATGCAAAAATCATCAGAGTTGATATAGACAGAAACGAACTGCTAAGAAAAGTTCACAGTGATGAAACTCACTACTGTTGTGACTGTGAAAAATTAGTAAAAGCTATGCTAAAGGTTCTTAAGGACAAGAAGGTTGACAAAACCTCTTGGGTAGAGACCTGTAAGAAGGTTAAAGAACCACTTGTTGACTTTGACAATCACAGTAAAGAAAGAGAACCTAATAAGTTTATTGACCTTATCTCAAACTATGCAACCGATGATACTGTTGTTTGTTGTGATGTTGGACAACATCAGGTTTGGATGGGACAATCCTTTAAGATTACAGATAACCAAAGGTTACTGTTCTCCGGTGGTCATGGTGCAATGGGATTTGCGCTTCCTGCTGCTATCGGTGCATATTATCTAAACAAAAAACCTACTGTTGCAGTTTGTGGTGACGGTGCTTTTCAGATGAATATTCAAGAACTACAATGGGTTAAGAGAGAGAACTTGCCTGTTACTTCTATTGTGTTAAACAATGAAAGTCTTGGTCTTATTCAGCAACAACAGGATGATTTCTTTGACGGAAACCACTTTGGTTCTACTGCTGAAGGTGGCTATGATGCACCTGTATTCAAGAAAATCGGTGAGGCTTATGGTATTAATTCCTATAGCGTTAACAGTATTGAAGAACTTGAAGATACACTAAAAACTATTGATAAAACAAAGCCAAACTTAATTGAAGTACATCTTGACATTAAGTCAAAAGCTTATCCAAAAACTTATTTTGGTGAAGAAATGTACAACCAAAAACCATATATTGATAAAGAACTTATGGAGGAGATTTTGGCTTATTAAGTCAATAGATTAGGGGAAAATATGAAAAAGGTTATTACTTATGGAACATTCGATTTGTTCCACCAAGGTCATTATAATATTATTAAAAGGGCAAAGGCATACGGAGATTACCTAATTGTTGGTGTAACCTCCGAAAGCTACGATATTGAGAGAGGTAAACTTTCTGTTCACGATTCACTTCTTACAAGAATTGAAAATGTTAAGAAAACAGGTTTAGTTGATGAAATTATTGTTGAAGAATATTTAGGTCAAAAGACAAGGGATATTATTCAGTATGATATTGATACACTTGTTGTCGGTAGTGACTGGATTGGCAAGTTTGACCACCTAAAGCAGTACTGCAATGTTGTTTACCTAGAAAGAACAAAGAACATTTCTTCAACACAAATCAGAGAAAAAAGTAATGCTATCAAGAACTTTGGTGTTATTACCGACAATGCAGATGACTTAGGTGTTGTAGCAGAAACAAAGTATGTTTCCGGTATTCACATTGAAAGAGTATTTAGTGAAGATATTGATGTTGCCGAAGAATTCTGCAACAAATATGAACTAAATTCTTACGGCAACTGCTTTGAAAAGTTCTGTCAAGACCTTAGTATTGTATATATTAAGTGCGACTTAGAAAAGCGATACAACTACATTAAGCAATGTATCGAAAAAGGTGTTCATGTTATCTGTGACTTTCCTTTCACACTTGATAATGAAAAGTGTCAGGAACTAAACCAACTTGCAAAGGACAACAAGGTTATCCTTATGGAAAACATTGTTATGGTTTACCTAAGAGCTTTCTCTCAATTTCTATGGATTGCCGACAGTAATGAAATTGGCAAAGTACTAAGCATTGATATTGGTATGAGTAACGATTTCTTTGAATACGAAAAGACTCTTGAAGATATGTCTGTACTGGCTATTACTGCTGTAACAAAGCTACTTGGTACTGAGGCTAAGTACATTTCAAAGAACCTAATTCCGGGTAATGAAGATGGTGAAGAATACTGTTCAATGTTCTTTAGATATGAAAATGCAGTTGCAAGAATTGAAATTGGCAAGAATATTGATTTACACAACCACCTAACTGTTATCGGTACTAAGGGCAGAATTGTTCTTGAAGATGACTGGTGGAACACAGGTTACTTTAAGGTTATCAAGAATGGTTGCAAGAAGGTTGACAGAAGGTCATTTAACTTTGAGGGTACAGGCTTCCGTTACTTAATTCAGGAACTGCTAATTATGCTTAGAGATGAAAGATATGAGTGCAATCGTCTAACAGATGATGAGGCTTGTTCAATTCTTAAAGTTCTAAACAAATTAGAAGACTAAATTAACAAAGAGGTTTTCACCATTGTGATAACCTCTTTTTTGGTGCAAATTATGGAGAAAAAGAAAACAAAAAAAGATTTATCCTTTTACATGGGGAATGTTTCCATTATATTTGTCACATTAATGGTATCTTTCTTTCCCCTATATGTATCAGACAGATATTATTACATAAGACATGACAAGTTATATGCTTTTTATGTTTTAGCAAGTTTGCTTGTTATTGTGATGGGTAGTGTACTGCTGACTCATTACAATAAAAGAGATAAAGAAAATAAAATAGAAAATAAGAAAAATAAATTTTCCTTTACTGATTACGGAATGATAGGATTTTTAATTTCTGCCATTATAAGCACACTGGTTTCCGACTATAAATTTGACAGTCTTACCGGTGCATTAGGTAGGAACAATGGGCTTATACTTACCTTTGCCTACTTTGTAGTGTATTTTATAATTTCCAGAACATACAGAGAAAACAAAGTTGTTCCTATAGTTATGGCAGTTGTTTCATCATTTGTGGCATTTATAGGGATTTTGCAACAGTTCTACTGGGACCCATTAAACCTATACAACGGTATGAGTTCAAGTCAATATACAAAGTTCATTTCAACAATTGGCAACAGAAATATTTTTTCAGCTTATTTAACTATTGTAATGCCACTTTGTATGGTACTGTTTATTCTCTCAAAGAAATATTATCAAAAGATAATTTACGGTATTTCTGCTGTAATAACATTTGGTGGTATAGTTTGTTGCAACAGTGATGGCAGTATCTTAGGTACATTAGGACTATTTGTATTTTGCTATATATTCTTTATAAGAAATTTAAAGAACTTTTCAAACCTACTGATTATCACTTCACTAATGCTTATAGGTTGTAAAGTTATCAGATATTTCTCTTATATTATGGATGACTACAGTATGGGATTTAGTGCAATAGAAAGCACTTTAGTCTATGGCAACACCTATGTTGTAATAGGAATTACCCTTGTTTTAGGAATTTTCTTAAATATTTTCAGTGAAGAAAAGGGCATTACAAAGACACCTAGGGTCATTACCCTATCACTTATTTTCCTAACAATATTACTGTTTGGTTTAGGGGTATTTACATTTTGCTACTTTACCTTTATTGACACAAAAACATCGTTAACCGGTGCTATGAAGTACTTTAGATTTAACGACAGTTGGGGTACTCACAGAGGCTTTATGTGGATAAGAGGCATTTACATTTTCCTTAATGTAAATATTATTCAAAAACTATTCGGTACAGGTTGTGATACCTTTGGTCAGATTATGACTGATATGGGGTACAATGATGAGCTGATGGCTTTTAAGAATGAAACAACCAATGCTGCCCATAATATCTATCTAAATTACCTTGTAACAGTCGGAATGTTTGGAATGTTATCTTACATTACTTTTGTAGTTTCTGCCCTTATACGAGGAATTAAGAGAAGTTTAAACAACAAATACTGTATTGTCCTTGTGGCAAGTGTTATTTCTTACAGTATCCAAGCAATTGTAAACATTGACCAGCCTATTACCACTCCACTATTTATTGTTATTGTTGCATTACTGGAAAACCAAAACAGAATTAAAGCATAAGAAATGGCTAGTGTACAAAAATACACTAGCCATTATTTTTATCTATTGTCTATATTCTTTTTAATTTGGTCGTAGGTTACGCCGTATTTCTCTGCAATATCTTTAGCATAAGAAACGCCTTGTGGTGGTGCAATCTCACACTTAAAGCTTCTGTGACCGTCTTTCATACCGGTAACAAGGCTTTGTACTTTACTCCTATAACTATCATCACTGTTGTATTCATCAAGGTGATGGGCAAGCTCATGCATATGTGTGTTAAATACTGAACGGACACCTAAGTATGCCATTGCCTTAATAACATCTTTAGCAATAAACACACCCTCAGCAACATTTGTTGTAGCCAAACTTTCATTAAGTAAAAGTAATGACTTATCGGTTGCAACCTTAAAAATATCGGAAAGTCTTTTGCTTTCTTCACCTAGTCTGCCTAGGTCAATAGTATCGTTTTCATCAGCAGGAAAATGAGTATAAATGTTGTCAACAGGACTGTAGTTGAACTTTGTTGCAGGTACATAAATACCGGCTTGTGCAAGTAGGAAGCAATGACCTACTGCTTGAGTAAAGGTAGTTTTGCCACCTCTGTTCGGACCTGTCATAACATAAATTCTTTGTTCATTATCAAATGTAATGTCATTACCGATAATGTCAAATTCTTCACCATTAGTACGCTTAATTGCAAGTTTTATATTATAAATATCTTCACCGTAAGCCACTCTGTCATCAGGAACTGCAAGTGGTTTACATACAGGTAATTTCTTTTCTTTCATCTTATCAACAAGCTCAGCAAAACGAATGTAAAATATAATCTCAGGCATTAAGCCCACTAATGAGTAGCCTGAAATATTAACATACTTTTGAAGTGTTGCTTTGATACTCTTTACCATTCTTTTCAGAATATCGGTAACAACCTTCTTTAGGCTTTGAGATAATGGGTCATCACCTGTAGCAGAACCTGAGGTATCAATATGTACATTAGTATTTGCACCTTGTTGAATTGAACCGAATTTTGTTCTGTTTAGACTAGGATTTGCAGGATGAAGTTTGTGACTTGAAAGTACCTTTTCATCACTATTCAGTTCTTCCTTTGAACCGGTAAATCCCATAAAGTTCTTTAGGATACCACTGTTAGTAATCTCAAAGCTATTGAGAGAGATAACACCGGCATTCTTAGGCTTTAACACACTGTCAAGGTTAACACCTATAGTAACTGACTTTAGGTTCTGAGCCTTTGCCATTGTTTCATCAATATCCTTTTTCAGAATATCAAAACCACCATTGTTATAAATATCCTCAATGGTCTGTTTAAGGTCAAGTAGTCCTTGTGACTTAATAGGTATAGTGTTGAGAATATTCTTTAGCATTGTGATGCATAGCACATAACCGTCAATTTCTCTAAGTCTGTTAATAAGTTGCCACAAGGATGATGCATCACCGTCTTTGTTAAACTTTTCAAGTTCTCGTAAATCCTCTAACTTTTTCAGCAATTCAACTAAGCCATCCCTTAGTTCAGGGAAATTAAGAATATCCTCAAAAACATCTGCTCTATAGTTGATAACATCAATATCACAAGTTAGGTTTGTTAAGATTTTTTTGATACTGTTTTTTTCGTATATATCTTTAGTAAGGCTTTCAACAATGTAATCAACAGAAAGGTCGTTTATAGATTCATCGGTTAAAGTCATTGTAGAAACTTCCTTACCTTTTGGGTAAAGTAAACTTATATCAGCCATTTGAATTCTCCTTTAAACTATAGTATAATATTAGCACAATTAATCTTAAAAAACAATTAGGAGGTAAATTATGGACGAACTAATTAAGAGAATAAATGAACTTGCTAAGAAGAAAAAATCTGCCGGTTTAACTAAGGAAGAAGCAGAAGAACAGATTGAGCTTAGACAACAGTACCTTGACAAATTCAGGGAAGGCTTTAAGCAAAGACTTGAGAATATTGATGTTGAAACTCCTGACGGTAAGGTTAAACCTTTAACTGAATTTAAGAAGAAAAACAATGACAATATTCAGTAATTAAATATTTGCTTTTGTTTTGCATTTATTTTGTAGATAAATTGCATTTGCTCTGCATTTATTTTGTGCTTGTTATTTATTTGCGTTGCATTTGTTATTCATTTGTTTTGCTTTTTTAATCTATGCATTTTTAACCACCGGCTCTTGCCGGTGGTTTTTCTTTTGGTAGAGCTTTTTTTAATTTTGATTGTGGGTAATAGTAAATCGGTTCTGTAAATTTGGGTTTTTCAATT
>ERZ1031449.396-NODE-396-length-11095-cov-6.320924_pt1 | contig 11095 bp, 9 predicted proteins | sample MGYA00516705_ERZ1031449 | MGnify/ENA primary metagenome ERZ1031449 (study PRJEB33719, sample SAMN04261152) | wastewater metagenome | biome: rural village; feature: human; material: feces | host: Homo sapiens | place: El Salvador | collected 2013-01-14 ... | reverse complement strand
GATTTAGGTTCTAGTGTTCACCGACGTGCAGGTTCAAGTCCTGTCACCCGCACCAAGAAAAAGAGAAGTACACTAGTACTTCTCTTTTTCTTTATACAACAAGCAATAGGGTGACAGGACTTGAAGGCGACGAGAACGACTGCTGCCGGTGGCAGATGAAAGGAGTTCGAGGAAGAGCTACAACAGGGAGTTTGAGGCAGTGCATTTATGCACAACGCTAAACGACCATGTTGTACTTGGAGTTAAGAAAACAGTCCGGTGGACTGTTTTTAGGGAGGGCGTAGATGCCTCTATCCTTTCGTATTTGTGCTTATAAAGCGAGGTAGGCAGTAGTGCAAGAAGAAAGTATGTCACCCATAACCATAATAAGAAGTACACTAGTACTTCTCTTTTTTTATACCTCAAAAAGCCCATGGATAAGCCATTTTTAAGGCTTTTTTCATTTTTCATCGGTATACAAATTATTTTCGGATTGCACACTATTTGCATCCATTTTGGTGCAATAGTATTTTGATTTGCACCATAATTGCACCGAAAAATTTTCAGTATTTTGTTAACTTAATGTACTTATGTTATGAAATGAAATACATTAAAAAAGATTATAGCAAGTGTAAAGGCTACCCAATGGGTAGCCTTTTTGTGTGTTGGTTTATTATTTTTAGACTTATTAATAATTCCTATTTAGTATTTTATAATTGAAAACATCTATATTCCCAAGGTTAGAATATAATTTTACACTTTCTTGTATATTCTTTTCTGTATTGTAATTTGGAATTTTTGGTATTCTGATTAACAACTTTTCTATGCCGGTTTTATGGCTTAATCTAAGTACATTGTCATATACTTTTAGGTTATCAACACCTGTATAGTTTTTGTATATTTCTGTGTTGCTATCCTTAATGTCAATTATCCATTGGTCAATATAGGGTAGAAGTAGTTCGATTTTATCCCACTTAACATTAAGACTTGTTTCTATTCGTATTTTCCATTGGAGAGGTACTAGGTCACAAACTTCCTTTATGTATTCAGCATTTAGCAAAGGTTCTCCACCACCAAATACAATTCCACCATCTGTTGACTGAAAATATATATCATCAACCATTAGAAGATTTACAAGGTCATTAGGTTCAATATAGGTGCAAGGCGTACTTTCATTTTTGCATTGTGGGTTTAAACAATATTTGCAATTTAGAGGACAACCGTAGAATGTAATAAGTGTTGAAATTCCTTTCCCGTCAGTTCCCATTCTGTGCCTGTTAATACCCATTATTTCAGCTTTTTGCTTTTCATTATTTTTCATCATTGTTGTTCATAACCACCTTTGGATATTTCACATTATCCAAATTCTTTGCTAATTCTCTTAATTCATTAGCCTCATTATCACAGGCAATACAAGTACCTGCACAAGGTCCGGTATATGTACATTCTTTAAAGTTATAGTCAATCCCATTTAACTTTGCAAATTCCTTACGAATGGCTCTTAACTGATTACAAATCACTTTTCCATCAGGTCTTGGGGATGGTGCTTTCACTGATTTAATTAATGGATTTTCATCATCATTTCTATAGTGAAAGTTAGGGTTGCTTTGTATGTTATGGGAATGGTTAGTTTCATAATTATCTACCATTTTTAATGACTTAGTCTGAACATAAATATCTTTATCAAAATCAAAGAAATATTTATTAGAATCATTTTCTATATTTCTTTCAATACTTTCTAATTCATTTAATAAGTGACTTGTCTGTTCATTGAATACTTTTTCTATAGTAGCATTATCTATGGTATTATACTTTTTCATTGCTAATTTGTAAGGGTCGTAAACTGCAATGGATTTTACCTTAGATAAATTTGAAAGTATTTTGTATTGCATAGTACCCTTTGCAATTTTTCCAAAAGGGAAGGGTAAAATCAAGTGGATGTTTCCACTATAATTTGACTTTTGAAGAATATTAAGCACATTAAGAATATCAGTCTTTATGTCACTTAAAATAACAATATCTTTATTTTCTGATACTAAAGGCTCAACTTGATTTGTTAAGGGGAGTCTGGTTTTTATAACTTTAAGTGACTTTTTGTATTCTGATAATGAAGGCATATTTTCATCAGCATACATCCCTGTATCTGCTATTAATAAATTGCAAATCATTCTTTTAACTCCTTAAATAATGCCTTTAGTTCAGGAAGTTGCAATAGCTTTGTTAATGGACCATTACCCTCAATTTTGTTAAATGTATAATTTGGAATATAACTATATTTTGATTTTATTCCGAAAAATTCATAATTAAAACTAACTTCAAATTTATAATCCCTTGTATGAAATTCTCCCATAATAAAACCGGCTGTTTCGTTTTCAGAAACATATTTTGTTGCCCATTTATAAACTTCATTATAAAGGTTATCATCAATTTTAAGTTGACCCCTAAATATATTTATTCCTTTAGTTTCACTTAAAACATAATCAATAGTTTTATCTGGGTATAAGTTAATATAGAAAACACTTAAACATCCACGAGGTGTAACCTGAATTACATATTTATTATCGTTCATTTCATCATAAACAATAACATCATTCATATCGTTCATAGTTATTTTATATGCCATAGTATCAGCAAGTTGTTGCTTTTCATAAGGCAGTGCAAGTGTAACTGTATAATCTTCGTTATTCTCTAAGAAAAACAATATAGACTCAATAAACTCATATAATTCTTCTGCTGTTTTGCAAGGTTCACCACTAACCTTGATAATATCTTTTGTGCTTGACTCTATGAATTCATCAAGAGCATCATATACGGAATTTTCTTTTAAATATTTTGAAACATCATCCGTATAACCTTGATACCAAGTTTCATATTCAAGTCTGCAATATGCACTTATAAATTTTTCTTCATATTCTTTTACAATACTCATTAAAGCACCTCCAAATGAAACAATGGGTTATTGATTTTCTTTCTATTAATATAATAACATTTGTACTGTCCCATTTTTGGGACTTATCTTTTGAAATTGAAAATTTTTAAGTCTATAAACAAAAAACTAACTACTAAAATAGCAGTTAGTTTTAAAAATAATATTCTATTATGCCTTAAAGTTATATACAGGTTTCATAATATCAATTATATCAACTGAGTCTTTGATAACATCAATAATATCATCAATTGATTTATATGCCATTGGAGCTTCATCAAGGGTTTGTTCATTTACGGAAGTTGTGTAAATTCCCTCCATTGTTTTTTTGTATTCCTCTAAATCAAGTTTTTCTTTAGCTTGAGTTCTTGACATTAATCTACCTGCACCATGTGGGGCAGAGTAGTTCCATTCTTTGTTGCCTCTACCTAGTGCAATTATTGAGCCATCCCTCATATTAATTGGAATTAATATCTTTTCATTTTTATGGGCAGCAATAGCACCTTTCCTAAGTATCATTTCATTTGTGTCAATATAGTTGTGAATGGTATGAAAGCTGTCTATGGCTGTTAGTCCTGTTTTGTTTAGAATTATTTCTGCCATTTTTTCTCTACTTCTTTTAGCAAAGTTTTGGCATATTTCAACATCATAAAGGTAATCACCAAGGAATTCTCCATATAGCCAACAAATATCTTCCGGAATTTCCAGAGCCTTTGCCTTGAAATTATTTCTCAATTCCTTTAGTGCTGATTGAATTTCTTTTCTTCTGCCTTGTGACTTGTATTCTTTAATAATTCTATCTCTTTCTTTAAAATATTCTTCCTTGCCTTGATGTAATTCTATAGCAAGTTGCTGATAATATTCAGCAACTTGCTTGCCTAGGTTTCTACTGCCTGAATGAATTATCAAATAATAAGTTCCGTTACTGCTAATATCAACTTCAATAAAGTGGTTGCCACCACCAAGTGTACCTAGTGAGCGTTGTAATCGTCTTGTATCTTTCAAGTCCCTATAGCAGTGAAGTTTTGTTAAATCAAATCTTTCAATTCTACCGTCCCATACATTTTTTCCTGATGGGATAAAGTGACAAACCTTATCAAGTCCTTCAAAATCAATTTCTTTATCTTGAAGTTTAACTGTAAGCATACCACATCCAATATCAACACCAACAATGTTTGGACAAGCCTTGTCTTTTATAGTCATAGTTGTACCGATAGTACAACCTTTGCCTGAATGAACATCAGGCATTATTCTTACACTTGAACCCTCAGTAAGTTCATAGTCACACATTCTCTTTATCTGTTCAACTGCCTCATCTTCTATTACCTTTGCATAGCAGATTGCAGTTGCTTTTTTACCTTTTATTTCTAACATTTTATCATCTCTTTGTGATATAGTTATGCAACAATTTTTGCATATCTTTTATTGCTTATGGTTTCAATCATAAATTTGTATGGTGAAAGCTCACCACTTGCAACCATAGAAAATAATCGTGGTGTTACTCCTGAAACTAAGGATACACCTTGTTCATTCTTTGTTACAGGTTGATTACTGTTTCTACTTGCAACATTCCAAAAAATTATATTAGGAAGTTTATAGCCTTTTTCTTCAAAGGTTTTTTTGGCATTGTTGAAATTTGTTTCATTTGCATTTTCTACACAATAATCAAATTCCATATCTGAAATAAGAATCAGTTTCTTTGGTAAATCTTCTTGTGAATAATTACCCTTTACAGCAGTATCCAGAATAAGGTTAAATACTGCCTCAATATTGGTATTTGCAATTTCATTGAATTGGCTTATGTAGCGTAATCTATCGGCAAAGGTTTCACCTTTAATTTCAATAAGTTGTGGTTTATTTGAAAATTCAATAAAGTGATTTTTGAATTTACCTTTGTTATGTTCTGCAAAATATAAACCTAAAGAAAGTGCTACTGATGCCGGTGTTGGCTTTGAACAACAATACATAGAGCCTGATGTATCAATAACTGCTAAGGTGTCTTCATCATTACAAAAATCAGGGAATGATGCCCATGTAGCATTTAGTGTTTCTTTTTCTGCTTCAGTAAAAGTGATTGGCTGATTATAACGGTATGATGAATAAATAAATGGTTCTATTAATTCATAAGGATAAATATTGTTAGTGTTTAACTTTGCTTTACCCTTTGATACATTTGCAAGAAACTCACTATATCTTTCATTATCGTTGTTCATAAAAGCCATTCTATACTTAAACAATGCCCTTGATGGTTGCTTTTCATAATCAAAGGTATAATCTTTTTCACGAAGATTATTTTCAATAATTTTAATTTTAGCTCTTAATGCTGACAGTGATTTTCTGTATTTTTCATCAGTAAGGTTAAAAGCCTTTGCTATTCTTTTTCCTGTTTTTACAGTTTCTTTATTTGATGCATTAACTGATGGTAACCATTTTCCCAATAATGAAACTGCTTTTCCACTATTCATTGCATCTATATCTTTATCAAATTGCACTTTTAAGAAAGATATTACTTCCTGTTCACACTTAGTATCTAAGAGTGAAAGTAGGTCATCATATCGACCATATTCTGCAATATACTCAATATTCTTAATAATAGATTTTGGTTCATTATTTCCAAGCCAAGAAATAATAGTACGAAATACTTTTCTTTCTCCTAAGCCTTCTCTAACATCTCTGCCAAAGAAAAGTATCTTCATAGCCATATCAGGATTTTCTGTAAAAGCTTTGATAAATGACTTAATAATTTCACCATCACTTTTATAACGGAAAGCACCAATGCCGGAAAATAGGTCAAGACAATCTGAACCGGTTGTTCCATTGGTAACTGCACCATTTTCAGTAAAAGTTAAATTTAAGTTCTTTTTCATATCTTCCAACATTGTATGTTCCTCCTTAAAGATAAAATGAAAACAAGGCACATTAAAAAGGTAAGCGTTGCTTACTACGGTAATATAAAATATTACAAAAAGAAAAGGTTTGCTGTCTGTGCCTTTAGAACAAGACGCTTTATATGATTTATAATTAATCATTAATCTTGGATTAGAAATTGCTGTTAGCGTCTTTTAACAACTTACTTCCTTTCAGTTGTTGACATTATTTTACAATTTTTATTTTCATTTATCTTGGAAAAAAAGTTGCGAACTCTAAAGTCCACAACTTTTTTGCTTAAGTAATCTATCTTTAATTAAATCTATAAAACTATTTGGTTCAACCACCTTTACCATTTGACCAAAGGATAAAATTCGAATTACAATTTCTGTTTCATCATCTTTATCATAGTTTATTGTAACTATGTATTTTTCTTCTTCTACTTTTTTAACTTGCTTTTCAAAGTGAGCAAAATGCATTAACACCCTTTCAAGTGCATTCCTTTCATCAATAAGTTCAAAGATTACAGTTTTGTTTTTTGAGTCTTTCTTAGCATATTTTTTGTACTTTAATCTGCCATCATATTTTTCACAAGAAACCACTCTGCCCATATTGATAGTGCCACCATAATGCTTGTCATTGCTGATAAGTCGGAATTTATCATCCTTTTCCGAATATTCCATATACTCAGGAAAAAATTTAAAACATATATCCTCATTATAGCGATTTTTCATTTTTATAATTAGTGGGTATTTGTTTCTTATTCCATCAAGTGCAGTTCTAAAATTAGCTATATACTGCTTATCTTCAAAGAAATCACCATCGTTATATTTGTCAAAAATATAATAATCTTCATTTGTAAACAAAGGCTCTACATCAGGAAAATCTAAAGTATCATCAGTAAAAAGTTTAATTCTTGGATCTTGAAAAATTGCCTTTAGCCATCTTTTTTCAATATTAGTCAGAGGCATTTTTGGTTCTTCTTTAATTGGAGTTGTACCGTTAGGCAAGAGAAGTTGCCACTTTTCTTCAACTAATGCAGGTTCAATATTTATTATACTTTCACTAAAGGCATACTTACCGACAATATTTCTAATATCATCTTTGTTGATAGGCTCTTTTACTGCTTTCTTAAGAATTTCAGCCACAGCATTGTAGTAGGCACTGTATAATTCACTAAATATCATTGTTGTCCTCCTTAATGCCATATAGCTTGTACATTTCTTTAATATCATTTTTAAACTGATTTTCAAGCTCTTTATTTGAAAAATTAATATCTGTTATCCTACAGATAAAGGTTCTAATCCAAGGTATTAATTCACTGGAATCATATACATTTGCAGAAAATCTACTGTGATTATTGTCAAGCCTTTCTACTGTACCACAACGCTTTTCTCTTTCTAATCGGTTATGTATGAATTCTTCTTCATCACTGTAATATACTGTAAACTGAACTGACTCTACTCTTTGATTAGACTTTCCGGAAGAACTAACACCCCAAAGCTTAGGCATCATATTCTTTAGATTATTTCTTAATTCATCAAAGTTATCACACTTATCATTGACCTTTACAGAAAGAATATTGTCAAGTCTATAGGAGGTTATCCTATTAAAATTATGGGAGTATGCCATAAGGTACTGCCTACCGTTTTGTACACTTATCATAATTCTTAAAGGTACTACAAGGCTTTCTGTTACCTTTTCTTTATGTCTGTTTAGAATTTCTATTGTAGCATTTTTCTTTTCATTCATAGCTATGAAAAGTTCACACATAATCTCACTATCCATAGCACCGGTAATATAGTGATGCTTAAACTGAAAAAGTTCTTTATGACTGTTACCTTTATCGAGAAGAAAAGAACCGATTACTCCACAAGGTGCAACCTCAGAAAAGAAATCTATAACATTAAAATCTAAATTAACATTATCCTTTAATAAACTGTAATATAAGGTTTTACCTTTCTTCTCTTTTAGAATTATTCCCTCAGTCACATATTCCTTTAACTTTTTCCTTACAGTTGACTCATCAAAAATTCTTGGACTTGAAAAGTTGCACAAATATTCATCTATCTTTTTGGTAATTTCACTGATTGATAAAGGTTCTTCCGTACAACTTAATATATCCATAAGAATAAAGTGTAGGGTGATATCCCCATCGGTAAAACTCTTTGTTTTAAAGGCTTTGTATAGGGGATTGTGGTGGGATACTCTACTATCAATTGACATAAAAACATTTTTACCGTCAGCAGTTTGACGGAAACTCATATAGTCACCAAGCCAACTTTCAATTCTTCTACGCTCATCATCATAAGAACGACTGCTTTTTCTTGTGAATTTATCTCTACTTTTAAAGCCGTATACATAAAATTCCCTCATATAGTCACGAATACGATTAAAGTTCTTTATTAATTCATTGTAAGCCATTTTATCACCTCATTCCTTCAATAATTTTCCTTACTTAAATTCTATCATAAATATTTAGATATGCATAATATTTTTTATAAATGTATTTTAAGAGGCTATCCATTGGGTAGCCTTTATATTTGTTATAAGCAAGTTGCACAACGGATAAATAAACAATTTGTAAACTATCATAATAGATTATAAACTTTCTATATGGTAAAATATAACTATAATTAGTAAATGGAGGATTTTGTATGAAAAGCAAGAAGTTTTTAGCATATTACTGTCTATACTTATGATATGTTCAACTTTTGGTGGAATATCAGTTTCAGCAATATCATCAACAGATGATGATTATGTATGGATTAATGGTATAGGCGCTAGGGTAACTGATACGGTAACATATACTTATTATATTAATTCTAATTACGATTGGGAAAATTTTCAAGGTCACTTAGAGTATGATAAGAGTGGATTACAACTTGAAAGTTTCTCAATGCCTGATATAGGCAAGGATGGTACAGATGGTATTATGATAAATACTGATATTGAGGGTTATGTTTATTATGCCAGAAGCAATATTAGTGGTTACAAAACAAAATATAAAGATGTAAGACTTTGTAAAGCAACATTTAAAGTTTTACAACATGGTACCTTTACTATTAAAAATAGTCCAGAAATAGTAACAGGACTTAATGGTGAAGCAATTGTTGATGATTTCAAAATTAGTGATGATGCAACTACCAGAGAAACTACTAAAGTTACACCTAACTATGTTGATTTAAAGGTTGTTTCATTACCAATGGGTTTACCTAACTGTACTTGTCTTATGGGAAATCATGAGTTAATGATGCTGAATAATAGAGATATGATAAATAATCTAGATAATCTTTCTACGGAATTTATAGAGAATAATTGTTTAAACATTTTAGATTGGCTTAATAATGGTGCTGAGACTACATTATGTGAACTTTCTGAATTGTCTTTAGATGAAAGAAATAAGATTTTGGATTATGTAGAAAAGTTTAAGCCTTATGTTGAACTGAATATTAACAGTGTTGATTATTTGTTGGTACATGGAGGACTAGGAAATTTCTCAGTTGAAAAATCTATTGCCGATTATTCATTAGAAGAATTAGTTTGGGATAGACCTGACTATAGCAAAAAAATATTTCAGTAACAAGATTTTAGTAACCGGTCATACTCCAACTCAGCGTATAAAAGAAAATACATTGCCCGGTTATATTTTTATTGGTAATAATTATATTGCACTTGATTGTGGTGCTTTTTCTCCTAACGGAAAAGAAGTTTTAGGATATATATTGCAAGCAGTCCATTGAATATGGCTGCGAATAAAAGGTGGAAAGGAGGTTAGAAAGTGCCTATAATCAGGGATTTTGATAGAGTTACAGCCCTCTATGAGAGACTGCCCAAGGATGATGAGCAGCAAGGCAAATCGAACTCGATATTGAATCAAAAGAGATTTCTCGAAGATTTTGCCCACAAAAGTGGTATGAAAAATATCAAGCATTTTACCGATGACGGTTACACAGGGCATTTCAGGCAAAGCTTACAGAAGCCGAAGCTGGAAAAATCGGCACAATTATCGTCAAGGATATGAGCCGTTTCGGCAGAAACTATCTTGAGGTCGGCTTTTATACCGAGATTCTGTTCCCAAAGAAGCAGATACGCTTTATTGCAATCAATAACAGCGTGGACAGTGACAAGCCGTAGGATAACGACTTCACCACGTTCCTCAACATAATGAACGAGTGGTATGCCAAGGACATCAGCAACAAGATAAAGTCTCCCGTACGAATGATGGCAAACGCTGCTCCGGAAGCATTCCCTACGGCTACAATCGACTGCCCGAAGATAAGCAGACCTTAGTGGTCGATTCTGTTGCTTCTCAGGTGGTAAAACACATCTTTGAGCTTGCGTCAAAGAGCTTAACACCTCCGGCAATCGCAAGACAACTAACGGAGGAAAAGGTGCTTATCACATCGGCGTACACCCTCCAATATCACCCTGAGCAATGCAACCGAAAAGCAGAGTACGGCTGCACAAGCTGGAACGCAAACACAGTAAGAGAGATTTTAAGCCGACAGGAATATCTCGGTCATACTGTGCTGAGAAAGGCCATCGGAACGAACTTTAAGACCGATGAACGCCGCGTTGCCACTGATGAGGAACGCCTTGTGTTTGAGGACACCCACGAGCCTATCGCTGACAGCGAGCTTTGGGCGCAGACGCACAGAAGATTGAAACACGCCACACGCCGTATAAAGGAAGGGACGCACCAAGAGGAATGCTTACTGCCCGGTCTTGTGTATTGCGCTGATTGCGGCAGTAAGATGTCCTATCAGACAAACTACTACAAAAGCGGTAAACCCTATCACTCGTTCCGATGCAGCAGCTACGGGAACAGAACCGTGAACTGCACCATCCATCATATCAGCGACAAAGTCCTCTATCATTTGGTACTGCGCTCTATACAGCGCCTTTCAAGCCACATTATCGCAGATAAGTGTGGGTTTGCCGAAGAACTGAAATGCAAATGGAAGCACAGGCGAATGGCAAACCGCAAAAGCAAAAGGATGAACTTCAGACAATCAATCGCAGACTGAACGAGCTTGACCGCCTGATTGGAAGCCTTTATGAGAATTTCATTTCAGGTCTGCTAGTACAAGTCCCTGATGAAGAAATACTCTGCTGAACAGGACAGCCTTGAGAGCCAAGTATCGGAAATTCAGGAGAAGCTGGAGCAAACCAAAGCGTCCTCTGCTCATATCGGACGGTTTATCAGGCTCATCAAAAAGTATAAGCAGCCCACAGAGCTAAAACCAAGGTGGAACGCTGGGCGGCGAATGACGGTCATAAGTACCCGAAGCGTATCTGCGAACAGTGTGGTAAGGAGTT
>ERZ1031449.393-NODE-393-length-11168-cov-6.630793_pt1 | contig 11168 bp, 12 predicted proteins | sample MGYA00516705_ERZ1031449 | MGnify/ENA primary metagenome ERZ1031449 (study PRJEB33719, sample SAMN04261152) | wastewater metagenome | biome: rural village; feature: human; material: feces | host: Homo sapiens | place: El Salvador | collected 2013-01-14 ... | reverse complement strand
CATCCTCTTTCTTCACCCAGAGAGCCATTGCTTAAGCGATTCCACCGCCCTTACCATAGTGCGATTATCAAGGAGAATTGGAAGATTATCTATCGCTACGACGAAGCCAACGACCTCGTCATTTTCGTAGATTTATGGGATATGAGAAGAAGCCCTAGATATCTGATTAGACAATTCAAAAGAAAACTATAAAGGAAAGAGCTTATGAAGGAGAAAAGATATACATTACAAGAAGAGCAGCCGATTCCAGTTGGCTGGCATCCGGCCAATGAAGAAGAAGCCGTGACTAGGATTGAAGCCATTGAGGCGGAATACGAAAGGACAGGTGTTAGCTATAATGAAGAAGAGTTTTTCAATAAACTAAACGAAGAACGAACATGGCTAACTAACAAAGAGTAGGAGGATAAAAATATGGCTCACCCAATAAAAGCAATACCAACACTCTATGGTGAGGAAGTTCGTCGTTTCCAAAATATGGCAGACGAAACAGAGCACAAATATGATATTAGTCCCAAGCGAGACATCAAAAAAGATCCTCGCTATCGTGCTATGCGCACAATACTTGAAAGATCGAACATAAATTATTAACAGAACATTGCAGGTGGTTAAAGAACGGACAGAAGACCCAAAAGCTCTTAGCCCAGAGCAGCACCCTGGATACACTCGCAGTCAGGAATGCGCCCTGAAAGGGCAAAAGCTTTATATAACATTTCTTGCCACCGACAACCATCCATAAATACTTCGGGATTGATTTATACGAGTTCCCGAAGCTTACACTCCAGTATTACAGCAGACTCTCTATTAACTATTAAATCATATAATTCCTGGTCTATTTCTGCATAAGCAAAACTGTCACGCAAAGACTTTAAGCTAGAATAAGACTTCCTTTCTTTGCCTTTCTCATTTTTTACCAATCGCCAAAAGGGTTCATGCTGCAAATGATAATAGGGATTCTCTATGCTACATTTAAAAGGATAACTATGAGGAATATCCATGGTCAATCCCTCTGCAACAAAAATACTATCACCTGTATTCTGTTCACCAATATACAATCTCCATAACCTTTTAAACTCCTCAACCAACTCACTTGAAAGAACGAGATGATTGTCTTTTATAATACCTCGCTGGCAAAGATTTAAAATAGCCAAGAGCAAAATGAGCTTATGCGGAGCTTTCACACCCCGCATAATCGCCCTTTTCATCTTTTCGAATGCAGACAGATAATAGTCGATATCTTTATTCATTATCAAATAAGATGAGTAACCTTAATTTTCTTCCAATGTTTGCCGATGCCAAGAGCCATAGCTTGGGCATCCTTGGTTATCAGTTCACCCTTCTGCAAGCCAGCAATAGCTTGCTTCAGTTCCTGCAGAGCCATGCCACTCACACCAAAAAGATCCTTCAACACTCCATCATTCTGTTGCTGTTGCTTCATAATGAGTGGATATTGAGCATTGGCATAGAAATCAAAAGAAGCTTTCTTAAACGAATCCATATTCTGTGTGGCAAGGATGATGCTCATGCCCTTGTTTCTACCCACAGCTATCAAGTTCTGCAAAGGCTTGTTCTCGAAACCAAGCATATAGTGAGCCTCATCGATGATGGTGAAATGGCGCAGCTCCACCCTGTCCTCATTCTTTGCTTGTGGAGGCAGTTGCTCATAAATATTGTTCAACTTCGATGTCACGAAATATACGATAGCCTTTGCCATAATACCTTCCTTGTCAAACTTTCCTAAGTTGATAATATAGCAACCTTTCACCAAATCTACCTTGTCTTCCTCTGCAAAAATATTGTTAAGTATCAACTGGTTCAAGACTGATTTTACACTATCCATGTCACCCTGTTTCTTCTCAGGCATCAACATCGTATAATGATCAAAAACTTCCTGAAAGGTGATTGGTTTCTGGTTCTTCGCCTTGTAGGCATTGATGATAGCCTCGCTCAGTCTGTTGTCCATCAAAGCACCTATCTTAGCAGAAGATATGGCACAGATGGCATTTGCCAAGGTCGTAGAATACAAGTGGATTTCATTGACAGGTCTACCCGTGAAGTCCTTGAACGGAGTAAACGGCAAAGGTTTCTCCATCGGATTCAAGATGGCAGTGGAATCGGTCTCAAACTTTGACAGCCAATCGGCATGAGCTGGATCTGAGAACTCCCCCTTGTAATCGAACAAGAGGAAGTTGACAGGATAGTAGGTATCAGCAGATGCCATTCTGATTTGGTTGATAAGAACAGCCAATAAGTTTGACTTACCCGAGCCAGTAGTTCCTGCTATCAATATCTGTGTATTTGAAATAGCAGTACTGTTGATGTCTAAAGCCGCATCCATTCCATCCTCATACTGCCCAATATAAAGATTCAATTCAGGAATATCCATCAACGACTTTCCACCTCTCAACGGACAGAAGTGCAGCCATTCATCAATACCTCCTTCTTCCATCAAGATACTCTTACCCCTTATCATTTCGCTATAAAGCACCTTGCTCAGAAAAGTAGAGTTCTGCCAGTCGGCATCTATATCACTATAACGCATCTTGATAAGAGCCACGAATACCTCCTTTATATTCGACTTGGTAAAGAAAGAACCACCCAATGGCTGCATACCTGCTGAGGTTTGCAATTCCTCTACCTTTGCCTTGCTTCTTGGTGTCTTATCACTCAATCCTACAAGGAGGCAGATTCGCATAACTGTAGTAAAGTTCAGTACTACAGGGCGAACCATGTCTGAGTAATCTGTAAGGTTCAGTTTCTGCTCGATGGCATATTTCACATCTTCAAGCAAATCATGCGTTCCTTCCAGAATTCTCATTCCCTCAAGTTTTATATCTTGTACATTCATTTATCCTAGAATTCGTAAGTTTGTAATCCAAAGTAATCATCGCTGACAGTAGTACACTGGCTTTCCTGGTCTCTATGTAAAGTATAAGTTCTTGCCACATAAGCCACTATCTTCTTAAAATCAGTCTCTGTCGTTATTTCCGTATCTGTACTTAACAAAATGGTTTGATGAGCCAAATCCGGGAAATAACGGTTGATAATAACTTCACGACTCTCCTTGTCAAGAACACCCATCACCGTATCTATCATTACAGGAGGGTCGTAATCACCCAATTCATACAAAACTTTCAGCAACACCTGCATCACAGTCTGCTTGGCACCGGCGTTCAGCTGACTCAAATAAATCTCATTACCATTCTTATGGAATATCTTGAACGAGATTTCATCCGAATCATCTGCCGAAAGCTCGACCCTACCGATATAACCAGCGTAAATCACCAAGTTGATGTTCAGCTGTTCTTTCATCATGCGCTCAATACTTGCCTTCTTTGCCTTAAGTAACTTACAGGAAAGCGACTTGAAGAAGCCAGGAAGTTTGCATAGCATATCATATTGAGGATCTGGAACTTGCGGCATATCATAATCATAAGTAGAGATTTTTCTCTCCATTTCTTTGATAGCATTCTTCTGTTCCACGATTTTTGCCTTCAATTCCTCTATTTTTCTATCATTAGTCTCATAGAGTTCGATAATGCTATAATCGTTTCCTGTCAAGGCATGTTTGTATTCTTTCAGTTGTTCCTGCTTCTTTGGAATATCCGCCAACTCTAAGTTTAAGCTTTCACGTCTTTCATCCAGCGAAAGATAAGGATTGGAATATGATTGCTGAACCAGGTTTCTCAACACATTGATATCTGCATCACTCAGAAAACCATATTTGTCATTATAATCATCGCTGTTGTCTTGCTCACGTTTGATTTCCGTAATAATCTCGGCAATAGAAACCTCGCCTACCTGCGGGTATTTCTCCTTAACCAATCGTATTACATCATGAGTAACCTTTTCTATCTGTTGGTCATTGAGGATATTGCCCCTTGCAGAAGCCACCTCCTCCTTCTCATTCAGAACAAGTTCCACCTCGGTACTGATACTATTGGCAACCTTTGGCATAATTACTTTCCACTCTAAATCTTTGGAGATAGCCTCAGCATCCTGCCTATAGTCCTTTTCCTTCTGATAGAAGCTATTGATGCTCTCCTCTATCTGATGCATTTTATCACGAATCACATCATCCGAGTTCCGTCCCTCCTTCAGTTGCTCATACTGTTGCTTATGATCATTGGCATAGTTCAATGCTTCATTGTAGGCATCGTTAAGACTTGCCACATCCCTTTCCATCTCCACCTTCTGTTTGGTCAGTTTCAAGTATTCGGCACGCAGGTTCTCGTTCTCCAAGCGTTCCGCCTTCTTCTCGTCAAGATAAGCCGAGGCTGCGTTCTGCAACTGAGTGTATTTATTGAAACCCATCACCGAATTGATGTTCTTCATGATGAGCTTGTTGATTTGTTCTTCCTTCACGAGATCGGAAGTCTTCATGGCATCAAAGAGGAAGTAGTTGCTCAATTCAGCAGGCAGATTGGCAGAGATAATCTTGTTGACTATCGCTTCATTGGTGCTGCGTAGGATAGCCGTGGAACCAGAACCATAAGTATAACTGTTACCATTCATATTGAGCACATTGCTCTCCTGTATCTTGCCATCCACAAACCGATAGGCACGACACAAGCGATAAGGCGTTTCTTGTCCAAGAACCACCCCAGAGAAAGTAATCTCTAACATGATAGCCTTGCCTTCTATACCACTCTCGTTCTTCACACCAGAATTGAAGAGTTCCTCAAACTGTCGCTTGTTGGAAATCTTCAACCCATAGAGCGCAGAATAGATGGCATCGAAGAGCGTTGTCTTACCACAACCATTGGCACCACCTATCAAGATGATAGGACGGTCACTCGTTACCTCCAAATTTAAATCCAACTTTCTGTAGGTCTTATAATTCTCTATGTAGATACGCTTCAGTTTCATTACTTTTTGATTTCTTTGAGAGCTTTCTTGAGTATTCTCGTCACTTTCTTTTCCTCAAGACTTGGCTCATTTTGGTTATTACGTTCTTCATGGAAAGGCTTGAGGATATAATCCTTGAGCCATTCTGCATCTATACCTTCCGATTGGCATGCACTCTCTATAAGCTGCATGTCTTCCTGCCTGATTCCATAGTTCAGGAATGTTCTGTCCAAGCTTTTCTTCATACCTTATTATATATGATTACCTTATTATAGGGTTTCCAGATGCAATGCCGACCACCCATCAATATTGTCTGTATTCTCGATAATGCCTCCAGGATAATACCAGTTACTTGTTCTTTCGTCCTTGATAAGCACACCACCCACTATTTTCTTGCCTGTAGCTTGATAACTGGAGATGTAATCCAAGAGGGCATTGTTCTTTTCTGGCGCATCCGCATCGCTGCCCTTGGTTTTGGTGTCGAAGAGACAGATGGTACCCGACTTCAGTCGGACGATGAAATCCACATAGAAACAACGTTTCCTACTACCCGAATCCGTATAAGGAACGGCGAAATGCTGCTTTCCCTCGTCTCCATTCTTGTACCACCACTCCACATATTCCATCTTGTCATCCAACCAACGTGCAAACTCTTGCTCGGGTCTCGATGCCGTAATCTGCTCAAAATAAGGATACAAGGCATGGTTGAAGATTTCGCCTTCCGTGGTTCTCACCATTGCCGCATTATAGAGACGAGTCTCAGGCACTTGCCATACAGACTGCTGATATTCCATCGTCACCTCCTTGGCGTTTCTCTTCTGCGTAGCCTCATAGGTAACCAACGCCTTGCGTATCAGTTCCTCAAAGTGCGGACGGTTCTGATGATAGAGCACCACCTTAGGCACATCCATCGAAAAGACTTGCAGGTATTCCTCCAAGGCACTCTCGATGGCTCCTTGCAAGACTGGCGTACTGTCAAATTTGGAGAACCCACCCACATTCTTACGGCAGAATAGCGTAAAGAGATTCTGTAATTCAGATGCGTTCAGAGCCAGCCTTGCCTTGTCTGTTATCTCCACCATGCCCGAATCACCCGTCAATGGGGTGTCCTTCGGGATAGCCACCAAGATTCTTGATACATCGGTCTGCACGCCATGTCGCTTGGCATTGTAGCGATTCAACTTGATTTTGGCATCCATGTCTGCCTCCTTTTTTTTCACCTCATCAGCATCCTCAGCCTCACCATCATCCTCAAAGAAATCTTCTGCAGAGAAGAGCAACAACGGGTTTTGTTCCCATTCCCGTTCCATGGTCTTATAGAAGATGCTGCGGAACTGGGAACCCAAGCGGTTTCTTGTTGCCCCATGCCTATCCGTATAAAAGGAACGGAGCGTGATGTTCGGCAAGTCTTTCTTGCGATTGGCATAGAGGGTACTGATATAGTTCATGTCATCTCCCACAATACTAATCATGTCAGCCGAAAGGTCGGTATAAACATAACCGTAGTTCAGAATGTCGTTCTTATAAAAATGCTGTTCTGGCATTCGGAGTATTCGTCCCACAGTCTGAGTAGTAAAAGTCATGCTCTGCAATTCTCTGAATATCAGAAGGACAGAGGCACGAGGACAATCCCAGCCCAAGGCTATGGCCTGCTTGAACAGCAACACCTCGGTAATATCATCAGAATGAATGATATTCTGAAGATTGGGCGATTTATCTTTTGATAGCCATACAGCCAACCTGCCATTTGCCACGCTTATGTCGCAAACCTGTTCTAAGTAGGCTTGCATTTCCTCGGCGATGGTCTTGTCCTTCGACGACATAGATTCGCTACTATCATTAGGCAACTGAATGAGCAACAACGGATTGATGCCATATTCCTTGTAAGCCTCAGCCAGTTCCTTTCGCTTTTCGAGAGCCTTCTTCAAGAGACGCTGGTTCACCGTAAGCTCCGACTGATCCTTACTGCTCTTCACATTCGGATTCAGTTCTATGCCCTTCTTAATCATCTCTTCATTGATTACATCTTGGCGTTTCACAAGAACCGCATGATAGCTTTGGGTGACTGGCGTTGCTGATACACGAAGTTCTATGTGTGGCTGGATAGCTTGCAATACCATCTCGCTTTTCCTGGCATTACGTCCGGCAAACATGTGTTCCTCGTCTATGATAACCACCACTGGCAGATGCTGCTCTATCTTGGTCTTCCGTATCAGTTCGTAGAGCGTGCGGTTCTGCTCATTGTCACGAATCATGACGGCATTATCCTTATTGATACTCTCCCAGTTTAAAAAGAGCACATCGCCAGGATGCAGACCATCCACATGATCACACTCATCAAACATAACAGGACGCAACGATCTTCGTTCACTAAAGAAATTGCGCATGGAGCGATAACTCTGCTGATGCAATTTATTAGGAGCAATCCAAACCCATGCTACACGAGAATATCGGCATTGCCCATTCATTGGGAGGTCACGAGTCAGTTCATCCAGCAAGGTACTCACCATCACCGTTTTTCCTGCTCCTGTAGGAGCCTTGAATATCAACTTTTGGCGGTCTTCAGAATCATTGAGCATGTCAATCATCTTCTGTTTCAGTTCACGCACCGCCTTTTTCTGGTAATCTCGTAGTTCTATCATTTTCGTTACCTCCTTAGTCTATTATGTCATTAGTAACATTATCTTCTTTCTCCTTCAATACATAATCATAGTCATCGCTGAGAGCTTCTTTCACAACCTCCTCGTTTTGCATGGCGAGTTCCTCGTTTTGCTGAAACTCTTTCATCATAGCCTCACTATACTTTTGCTTTGGCAGAATATCCGTTCCACCTTCTAAAGCTTGCAAGAAAGCATCTGGCATGGCACACAGTTCTATAACAGGCATGACTTTATGGAATTCGTCCTCATATGCGTATGCGCCATCACTATAAACATAAACCTTCAAAGGATTCTGCTTGGTCGCAACCTCAGCTATCATCGGAATGATAATACTGACTACACGCTCGTCGAGGACAACAAGCATCTGTCCAGCCTCATCCTTAAAATAGCGCAATACGCTCTTCTTAAATTTCTTGCCTCCAAATGTTTCTTGCTCTTGATAGATATTGTTCTTGATGCAGAGGAGGTCAACGAGAGAAGCCATCAATGCTCGACGACTTTTGAAGTTGCTTTGGTCACGAGGCACAAACTCCGTTTTATAATAACGAAGATTATTGTGAGTCAAGCCAGGGACTTCTTCACCCTTCTGGTTAGTATAACCTTTAATGACTCGTTTGTTTCTCTCATAAGTTACTTTCTCGCAGATGTTATTCTCGTTGTTGGTCACTAAGATACATTTGCGATGACCGCCGTCTTCTGAGTTCAATTGCATCGTTGCATGGAGAGTAGTGCCTGAGCCAGCGAAGAAGTCGAGGATGGTGGAGTCAGACTTTGAAACCATATTAAGAACAAACACTATCAAACTTAAAGGTTTTGGATAATCAAATTTCTTTTCAGAAAAGATATCCATAACCTCTTTCGTTCCTCTTGCAGAATTCATTGCGTCTTCTAATATCAAATTCTGATACGGCAAAGCTCGCTCTATAGGAGTATCATTATTATCAACCTTCAAATATTGCTTAAAATACACAGCCCATTTTCCATTCTTCTCATTAAAAAGAATAAAATCATTTGCAATTCCCCATTCTACTTTTTGCTTTGACCACCTCCAATTCCAATGCTCTTGCTTTTCAGAAGAACAACCAGGATAAAGTATTGTACCATCCGGCATATCTATTGGATAATTCAAAGCTTCAGAATAATGGCTTCCGGTCATTCTTCGATCTAATTTATTTGTGATATAAGGTCCACGATGCGCAAGATGTTCATCATGAAATTTATATTTCTTTTTATCCTCTATTGGCTTAGAGTTTATATCAACCATAGTTTTCAGCTTCGAATACATCAAAATATATTCAGTAACCGTCTTAACATCTTTACCAGTATTAGAACCTGGAGTAGATTGCCACAACAGATTAGCAAAGTAGTTTTCTTCTCCAAATGTTTTATCACAAAGTAATTTCAAATCAGCCTGTTCATTATCATCAATAGAAATAAATATCACTCCCTTTTCCGAGAGCAACTTCTTGGCAAGTTTCAATCGCCTATCCATAAACGACAACCATTTGGAATGGCGAAAGCCATCTTCTTTATCTACAAAAGAGTCGTTGTAGATAAAGTCCTTATTACCTGTGTTATAAGGAGGATCAATATAAATTACATCAATCTTCCCTGCATAAGCATAAGTAAGAGCAGCAAGAGCATTGAGGTTATCACCTTCTATGAGAACATGATTAGGTGAACCTTCTGGCGCAGAATCCAAACGTTTGGTGGCATCTTCAACAAAAACAGGAAGTTGGTCTTGCATGTCGTCCCAAGCCGCTTCTGAGCTTTCTTCCCATACAAGTCCATAATGCTTCTTCTCATTGATAACCTCCAACAAATCATGCTTTAACTCCTTATCTATCTGAAGTTCCATTATCTGTTGGCGCAAAGCACCCAAATCCATTTTCTTCGCCATAACGGTGTACTTTCCTCCCCTTTTCTGTGCTCCACCGACTCCCTAAGTAGAGAAGATTATTAGATACAGGATTGCTATTATAAAATGAAGGCGTAGGGAATCTATCACTTACATTACCCTTGCCTTTCAGGAACCTCGCATGAACCCAGGGAACAAGGATAAGAAGCAATAGAGCCTACGCCTAGCGGGTATATATATGATAGCACAGAGCGTACCCCTCCTGACGAAGGGGCACACCTATGCCATGTGTATATACACAGTGGGTAGACGCCCACTGCTGTCTTCATCTGATTCCCATTTGAAATTTGCGAGGTTTCGAAAGGTCAGAAGAAAACGTAGAGAACGTCTTCAATTTAAAATAGGCCAAGCCATGGACTTTCATTTAGCCAGCGACTCATCGCCAACCATCCACAGCAAGACAACTGCAAAAGTAATAAAAAGAATTGGGATTTGCAAGAAACTTTCCGATTTTCTTGCAAATCCCAATAAATTTGTTGATGTATTACTTCTTAATACGACATCTTATACTCATGCCTAAGCATCCAGATATTTCATCATATCCTCCAATGTATCGAAGTTCTTGACATTCCCCCTCTTTACATCCATAATAGCTTCCAGCAAATCGTCCTCATACACTTGTGGTCTATTATGCTTTTTATCATCCATAAAACGAACCGCACGCACATGGCCAGAGCGACAAACCTTCGACTTTTCCTTCTTGGAACAATCAAAAGCGTTCTTAAAATCTATAGTAATCTGCTCCATAATTAAACACTATCATTTTAAAAATTTACCCATATTTTACTTATGAGTAATCAACGCTTCCATATCTTTGATAAAATTCTCTACTTTCTCAAAATACGGCAAGACCTCTTCTTCTGTAGCATCAAAGGTATCATCATAATCACCAGACTGCCGAAGTTCATAAAGACGAGAGAACAACTTTCCATAAGTTCGATCTAACAAACCTGTTGCAATAAATTTCTCTCCAACTAAATGTATTACACCGGCATGAGTCTTTGCAGTAAAGCCCTTGTCAAGTAACAAAGCAGAAGCCATATGGAATAAAGTATAATACAAACGATTTCCCGTCAAATTCCAATACTTCAATTTTGCCACACCCTTTGCTTCATCAAAACTTTTATAAGCCTTTTCTATTCTATAGCCTACTAAATCTTTACGTTGTTGACTTTCTAACATAATACCACCCCTTCCTCTTCTACATTATTATAAAAAGGACTGCCAATTTTGCTATTCCAGTCTTTCATTGAATACACTATTGGGTGAATCATCTGATTGATTTTCCAACCCAATTCCCAAAACGGATAAGTATAATCATCATGATCTTGCTCATCTATCTTATCCTTGTTCAGAAGCACAAGGAGGTCCCAGTCGGAATCTGCCTTCGCATCTCTTCGCGCCCTTGACCCGAAAAGAATGACCTTGGCATCTTTCGGCATAATCGATTCCGCTTTCAAACGTATCGCATTTAAAACCTCATCTTCAAGATGTTCATTTTTCAATATCGTCATAACTCTATCCATTTAGTTTAACTGCGACAAAGATAAAAAAAAGAATTGAAACTTCAAAATCTCAAAGCTTTTTTCTTACATATATTGTTTTTTTTCTTAACCATCATTCCATGCGCTTCACCCAAACCTTGTGGCTTCCTCTTCCAATCGAACGGATAGGTGATGTCGGGTCTTGGGTTATCTCCTTCAATTCGAGGGAAGCGGCGGTGCGGCTCATATCGTTGATGTAGG
>ERZ1031449.389-NODE-389-length-11243-cov-9.061852_pt1 | contig 11243 bp, 9 predicted proteins | sample MGYA00516705_ERZ1031449 | MGnify/ENA primary metagenome ERZ1031449 (study PRJEB33719, sample SAMN04261152) | wastewater metagenome | biome: rural village; feature: human; material: feces | host: Homo sapiens | place: El Salvador | collected 2013-01-14 ... | reverse complement strand
ATATTTATAAAGAATTGTTATTCAGTTTACACGATGATTAATCTTATGAATTTTAAAAAACTTAAGGCTGCCTTGCTGGTGGCAGTCATCTTTATGCTGCTTCCTTTGAATGCAGTAGGTCAGGCTAATACCTACTACGATAAGGGACAGAATGGCCAACGCCATACTTTGAAAGAGCGAATGGCGCTTGTAGGCCATAACTGTATGGTAAGCCGTCTCCCTGATGGTATTGAAGTTGGTTCCGGAGCGAAGAACCTCTCTAACTTATGCGATGAGAATCTTGACAATTACTATGCTCTTCCAGATGTAGCAAGCGTTACGCTTCTTGCAGGCTCACCTATTGTAGCCGTAAAGGACATGAAACACTACATCGACAAAAACACAAAGGCAGGTTTTAAGATTTCGGGAGAAAGTAATGTGTTGAACCTCGAAGTTTTAAAAGGCAATTATCATATTCGCTTTTACAGAGATGGTAATATAATTAAGACTTCTCCTGTGGAACAGCTTGGCTTTACAGTGCTCAATCTGTCTGTGGGTAATATTGATTTAGGTAATAATGCCGTTGATATCGTTGCTGCAGAGCAACCGGAACAAGACTATGATGAGATTGCTCTCGTAGGTCAGAACGGTATCAAAATTGATGTTGTTAAAGGTCTGAAGATTTACTATGCCTTTGTTGGCGATATTGAATATACGCTGACTAATCCAAAAATTCAACAATACGACAAGGATATTAAATTGAATGCTAAATCAAGCACTCATTCAATACCAACTAAATTTCATGACTTAAATTATTATAACAGAGATCTCATAGACGATAACCTCTCTAATGGTATCGTAATTTCTGCATTATTACAGCTTGGCTCTTCTGGTTATGCACAAGTTATTGCCAATAATGATAAGGGCACGGAAACATTCCCTGAAGGAACAGAAGCGGGATTTGTATATAGTGATGGAAAATTAATTGGTGCAGGAGTTACTCCTGTTATTTATCTTCTTGATAAAGATGGTAATGAGGTTTGCCGTAAAGCTATAGAAACAACCGTACTTTCAGTAGCTATAGGTGGTGGCAGTAAGAAGGTTTCTATTAAGGCTCCAAAACCTTTCTCAGGTATCAAATTTAGCACAAAGGGAGTGGAACTTCTTAATGGTGTTACAGCCAAATACGCTTTCATCGTTCCCAAGCCCACTACAGCAGGTCATCGGTGTGAAATGAGTCCTACAGCCAGTCTTGACGTCTGCAACTGCGATTCTCATTATCAGCTTAAATGGGACAATGAGAAATTCCCTGAAGCAAAATGGGAAGAAGCAGAAACTTTGCCAACTGGTGTAAAGTTCGACTCAACCAACAACACTCTTGACTTCAGCGAGACAGATAGCTACCAAAATGGCTCTGACGAGAGAGTGACAGTAAAGATGAAGTTGACAAATACTGATGGTTGCTCTCAGATTATCACCATCAACTATGGAGGCTCTACCGAGCAGAAGCCGGAAGATAAGAAGGAAACCGTACTCTATAATAAAGACCCAAAGAATCCGGAATATGAATTGGGCAGTGGCAATAATGCCGGTATCAACATTCTGAGTATCGTAAAGAATTCTAACAATATCATCTCGTCTAAGCTGAATAGCTATGCCTCTTATTTCGGAGGTGTTAGTATTGGCGATTCTTATATTTGTAGCGTTAAGAAAAAGAATGGTAAGATTTCTGACGGAACAACTCGTCAGAATGGTGAACGTCAAGTTGGTTTCGTAGTAACCGCTAAGGGAACTGCCTTGAGTGCTGATGTGCTTAAGTTGATGAATGTAAGAATTTACAACGGCGGCGAACAGGTAGGTGCAGGCATCTCTACTTCTGCCATCTCAGCCAAACTGATAGGCAGTCAGAATACACATAAGGTGAGATATTCTATCAAGGTTCCTGCAAGTACCGTTTTCGATGAAATCCGCCTCTACTCTTCAGGTCTGCTGGGTGCAGACCTCAGCGTGATGAACATCTACTATGCATATACAGCTGATGCAGATGCTATTCTCGACGACCCAATGCAGGGTGCTGAAATCATATCGTTCGAAAAAAACAATGCCAGCATCAACGCCGGCAGAACACAGTCTATTGGTGTGGCTAATGTAGGTAATGGTTTGAAAGACATCACCAACTGTATCGACGGCAACCTCGAAACTAAGACAACCTTCCCTACAGGAGTAAAGGCTATTTCTGGTTCGGTACTTGCCGTAAAACTTGGTGTTACAGCAACACGCAACAAGCAGCTCGTAGTAGTTGTAAACAAGGAAGCCGTGGGATTAGGACTCGACGTTGTTGGTGCCATCGTTGTGAAGACCTATAAGACTGGCGTAGAAGAGCCAGTAGAAACCTTCAACGACTGGAGTGTTCTCGGAGCTAATGTAATCACTATAGGCGATAAGGGATTCATCTTTATCAATCCGAAGGATGACTACGATGAGGTGGCTATTACTGAAGGTGAGGGTGTAAGTGCCCTTAATGGACTGGCTGTATATGGACTCATGCTGCGCAATGACAAGGACGGAGACGGTACACCTGACGTAGACGAGCCGGCAGAACAATGCAAGCAGGACCTTGTATTCGAGGAGGAAAAGAATCTCAGCGAAAAGAGTCAGAAGAATTATAAGAAAAAGCTGACGATGTATTTCAAACGTTCTTTCGTGGGTGGTAAATGGAACTCGCTCATGATGCCGGTAACTTTGACGAAAGAACAGTTTGTACAAGCATTTGGAGAGAAGGCTAAACTTGCCAAGGCAGACGAGGTTCGTGAAGAAGCTAATAATCTGGTTATCGGATTCAAACTGGTGGATGAAAACAATAATTTAACTTCACAAGACAACTATCTGATTGCCAATACTCCATACATCATCTATATGGATGCGGACTTTGTGAAGAGCCGTATGAATCAAAAGTATGATACCTATGATGCAGGACTCATTGATGGTCAGATATATGTAGTGGACAATGCTAAAGTTGCTGGTGTTAGCTTCGAATATGATGCAAGCGTAGCAGATGGTCCTGTAGAGCATAATTTCACGAATATACCCATTGAAATCACTTCAAAGTGGAATCTGTCTAGTCTGAAGATATGTGGTAGTTATGAATCACATCAGAATCTTGCCGCTTACAATTACATCTGGAACAAAGGCAATTTATATCACCTTAACAAAGATAACCACTGGATGAAAGGCTATCGCTGCTGGCTCACTCCTACTTGGTCGATATCAACAAATGCCGTTCTCTTTACCTTCGGAGTTGGAGGTGGTGAGACTACTGGCATTAATCTGCCATCTGTAGGCAATAACTCAGGCAGCGCCAAGGTGTACAATCTGAACGGTCAGCGTGTGCACAATATGTTGGGTGTACAGCCAGGCATCTACATCGTGAATGGCAAGAAAGTGGTTGTGAAGTAATAAATGTTTAAAAAAATAAGTTTTATGACTAAGAAAAAATATATAGCCCCGGCAATCATTGTTTTGGATTGCGAGATACAGAATTGTATTCTCGCTGCATCCAACGAAATGCAATGGAATCCTGGAGTAGGTGATAATATGAATATCTATGATGAAGATGATGATCTGAACGACGAAATAACAGGTTAAAAACATAAATAGCTCAAACAATGAAGCGCCCTGCAAGAGTGAAAGCATTAACCAATTTAGTGCTTTTGCCTTTGCAGGGCGCTTTTGTAATGTCCGTTGATATATTATTCGCATTGTTCTTCCGTGTCTGACTTTTTTTTTGTAATTTAACGCCGTGAAATAGGAAACATTAAAAAATACGATTATGGAAGCAACTGTTTTTAATCCAATACAGGTACATCTGTTGAAAATGTTTGAGATAGACAAGTCGCAAAAGGGTTTGGAGGAATTGAAGAATCTGTTGTACAACTACTATTCTTCAAAGATGAAGAGTGCCCTTGACGCATTGTGGGATTCGGGCGAATTGGACCAAACTCGCCTCGATGAAATCAACGATATGGACCTGCATAAACTATAGCATATGAGCAGGTTGGTTTTAGACACTAATTGTCTGATACAGATAGTATCACCTCGTAGTAAATACCATTCTTTATGGATGTCATTTGTTAGGGGAGAAAATGAGTTGTGTGTGTCAAATGAAATCATTGATGAATATCTGGAAATTCTACAAAAACTAACAAATATTGAAGTAGCTGAATACATAGTGAAAACAATAATAAATAGTCCTTTCGTAGTTTTCAAGAATCCATTCTACAAATTTGATTTGATACAAGCAGACAAGGATGATAATAAGTTTGTGGATTGTGCAATTGCTGCTCAGGCTAAATGTATAATATCCAATGATCATCACTACGATATTTTGTCTACAATACCATTCCCACACGTTGAAGTGATTAAACTCGCTGATTTCATGCAAATAATAGGAGGGTAGGGCATCCTTGCCCTACTCACTCTGCCTTTATTTATAGTAGATTGAGTGGATACGGCAGGGATGCCATACCCTCCTATGGTTTGCTTTATGGTCACGAATTGCCATGAATTATCCATGAATGTTTGTGACTAAAATAATTCGTGAATAATTCGTGTGCATTCGTGACGAAAATTATATTTGCATTTTTAACCGCTCAAAACTGTGAGTTGAGCGCACAACAAAATCTTTTGCTCTAAAATCGTGAGTTTTGCGCGTGCAGCGATTATTATGTTAGTATTCAGTGGATTGTGATGATGGAGGATGTTGGTGTGCAATAGTAAGCCGTGCGAAAACCCTACATTTTATTTCAAATGTAGTCCTTTTGCATTGCAATAGGGCTTCCGTTGCATTGCAATTAGGGTCTACTTGCACACCAAATGTAGTCCTTTTGGAGAGCAAGGAAGCTCCTAATTAAGAAAAAACGAGTGAAAGACCCCCTCGTCAACCTATAAAAATCGCTTCAGAAATCTCTAAAATCAATTTTTTATTTGTAACACTTTTTTACTGCCAGTACAATATTTGCATTCTCTAAATTAATGTTATTTTGTAGCTAAACGTCCGTTATCTCGTCAATAATCAGTATTTTTGCAGATTAATTGTATAAGAAACATAAGATAACGACAATAACAATATGGTGAAAATAAAGATAGTGAACCGTGGCCGTCAGCAACTGCCGGCATACGCTACCGAGCTGAGCGCAGGCATGGACTTGCGCGCCAATATCGACGAGTCAATCACGCTCAACCCAATGGAGCGCCGCATCATACCCACAGGTCTGTACATTGCGCTGCCTCCGGGATATGAGGCTCAGGTGCGCCCACGCTCAGGCTTGGCACTGAAGCACGGCATCACTGTGCTCAACTCGCCTGGCACCATCGACGCCGACTACCGTGGCGAGATAGGCGTGCTGCTCGTCAACCTCTCTACCGAGCCGTTTGTCATCACCGAGGGCGAGCGCATAGCACAGATGGTGATAGCACGCCATGAGCAGGGACAGTTTGAGGTGGTTGAGGAGCTCTACCAGACCGAACGCGGTGAGGGCGGATATGGCCACACCGGAGTGAAGTAAAGCAGCAAACACACAATAGCAATGAACCCATATAAGAATCAGATAATCGGCATCGGAGCAGCCGCCCTGCTCGCCATTGCCCCAGCCATTGCTACGGGCATCGACAATCGTACGCGAGGCGTGGCTCAGCGACTCGATGCCGACACGATGACCATCAGCGCCAAGGAGCTGCTCGACGCCACATCGTTGGCAGACAGGCTCTTTCTCGATGCGGTGTGCAGCCAGCTAAGGGGCGACGACTCTACAGCGCTGCGCCTGCTCGACTCGTGCCGAGAGGTAAATCCCAATGCAGCCGAAGCCTACTATCGGCTGGCACAACAGTACTTCGATACGGGCAACGACTCTATAGCCACGAAGTATATGGAGCGTGCCGCACGTCTGCAACCAGCCAACGACACCTATCAAGAGAGCGTAGCCGCAACGTACATACAGCAGCGCGACTACGACAGCGCCATCAAGGCTTACGAGAATCTCTACTCGCACCACCGCGAGCGCACCGACGTGCTCGACATCCTGGCGCGTCTGTACGGTGCCAAGAAGGACTACACGCGCATGCTGTCGACCATAGAGCGCATAGAGAAGATTGACGGCGAGAGCGACGAGCTGACATTTATGAAGATGAATGTATACGAGATGCGCCACGACACCAAGAATGCCTACCGCATGCTCAAGGCCCTGAACGACGCCCATCCCAACGAACCCAACTATAAGGTGATGCTGGGCAACTGGCTGATGAACCACAGCCGCCGCGACGAGGCATTCAAATGCTTCCAGGGCGCACTTGCCGACGACCCGCAGAACGCCTTCGCCCTCAACTCGATGTACGACTACTATCGTGCCGGAGGCGACAATGCGGCTGCCGACGAACTGCGCGAGAAGATACTGTTCAGCTCGCAGACCGAGTCGAAGACCAAGGTGACCATGCTGCAGCAAGCCATAAAGGAGTCGGAGAAGAGCGGTGGCGACAGCGTGGTGGTGCTCAATCTGTTCGATCGCACCATGGCAGCATCGCCCAAGGATGCCGACATATCCAACATGAAGGCGATGTACATGAAGCTGAAGGGCATGCCCGTCGACTCCGTTAACGCCGCCTTCGAGCACACGCTCACCTTCGAGCCCGACAACAACCTGGCTCGTATCAAGCTGATACAGGACAAGTGGGAGAAGAAGAAGTGGGACGAGGTGATAGCCCTGAGCACTGCCGGAACGCAATACAACCCCGAAGACATGACCTTCTACTACTTCCTTGGACTCGCCTACTTCCAGAAGGACGACGACGACCACGCACTCGACGCTCTGAAGCGAGGTGCCGACGAGATTGACGACCACGCCGATTCCGACATGGCAAGCGACTTCTACGGCGCGATGGGCGACATCCTGTTCAAGAAGAAACAGCAGGAGGAGGCATTCGAGGCTTACGACAAGAGCCTGAAATGGAAGGAGGACAACATCGTTGTGCTCAACAACTATGCCTACTACCTCTCCGAACTGCGACGCGACCTGAAGCGTGCCGAGCAGATGAGCTTCAAGACGGTGCAGGCAGAGCCCACCAACGCCACCTATCTCGACACCTACGCCTGGATTCTGTTCCTGCAGAAGCGATATGACGAGGCACGTGCCTACATCGACCGCGCTCTGCAGAACGACACCGACACCGTGAACGGACCGAGCGCAGTGGTGATAGGCCATGCCGGCGACATCTACTGCATGTGCGGCGACACCGACCGTGCTGTGGAGCTGTGGCAGCGCGCGCTCAAGGCAGGAGGCGACAAGGCGGTGCTGACACGAAAGATAAAGACAAAGAAACTGAAGATAGAGGAACAATAAAAGAAAGACAATGAAACGACTAATAACGATAATCTCTGTAATCGTCTTGCTCGCCTCGTGTGCCAGCAAGAAGGCTGTGACCGACGGCAGCGCCACTACCGGACTGTCGAAGACACAGAAGTCAGAACAGCAGGCGTTCATGAAGCGTGTGCTCGACAATCAGGTGCAGGCACGCAACATCGTGGCAAGCGCCGACTTCCGACTGGTAGCGGGCAACAAAGACCTCAGCTGCGACGGCAAGATAAGCATGCGTCGCGACGAGGTGATACGACTGCAGCTGTTGCTGCCCATTATACGTACGGAGATAGCACGCATCGACTTCACACCCGATTATGTGCTGCTCGTAGACCGTTTTCACAAGGAATATATCAAGGCATCGTACAAGGACGTGAGCTTCCTGGCTGACAACGGACTGTCGTTCTACTCGCTGCAGGCTCTGTTTTGGAACCAGCTGTTCCTGCCCGGCGAGAAGACGGTGGGCGAGCAGATGCTGCAACGATTCACGTGCAGCCTGACCGACGTGGCTACAACAGTGCCCATGGGCTACAAGAGCGGCAAGATAGACTATCAGTGGAAGGCATCGAAGGCTACAGCGCTGATAACAGGTGCCGGTGCCAACTACGAGAGTGCGGGCCACGGCAAGTCGTCGCTCGTCTGGACCTACGACAACTTCCGCACGTTTGCAGGCAGACAGTTCCCGCTGTCGCAGCAGTTTGCCGTGACCACCGACATCACCGGACGCCAGCAGGCAGCGCAGCTGACGGTGAAGATGTCGTCGCCCAAGAACTCAGCCGACTGGGACGTGGAGACTCAGCTGTCGGGCAAATACAAGAAGATAGAGGCACAGGACATACTCAAGAAACTCATGTCAATACAGTAAAAGCCAATGAAGCAATTTATAATGGCACTTCTTGCCACAGCGATGCTTGCCGCTCCTACGGATGCCACGGCTCTGACGCTCATGCAGCAGCGCCAGCACACCACGACGCAGGCCAAGAAGAAGCAGGCGGCAAAGACGCCAGTAAGAAGACAGACCAGCACAAAGAGAAAGACTACCGCCAAGAAGACCACCGCCCGAAAGAAAACAACCAAGAAGGCGGCACGCCCCACTTACTCTACAGCCGAGATACGCGGACTGCAGAGCAAGCGCACAGCCATGCAGAAGGAGATAAAGAAGCAGGAGGCCGCGCTGCGTGCCAATCAGGCGGATGTGAAGAAGCGTCTCAACGACCTGCTCGTCATCAACAGCGAGATAGACAAGCACCAGAAGAACATCGACGGCATACAGAAGGACATACAGCACATCGACGGCAATATCGGACTGCTCAACGCACAGCTCACGACATTGCAGAAGCAGCTGCAGGACCGCAAGGCTAAGTATGTGAAGTCGATGCGATACATCAACCGACAGCATACGTTGCAGGACCGTCTGATGTTTATATTCTCAGCCAAGAACTTCGCTCAGATGTATCGCCGACTCAGATTTGTGCGCGAGTATGCCTCATGGCAGAAGGCGCAGGGCGAAATGGTGAAGGTGAAACAGGCGCAGGTGAATGAGAAGCATCAGCAGCTGCAGCAGGTGAAGGGCCAGAAGAACAATATGCTCTATCGTGGACAGCAGGAACGAAAGCAGCTTGAAGGCAAGCAGCAGGAGCAGCAACAGGTGGTCAACTCGCTGCAGAAACAGCAGAAGACCATACAGCGCGTCATAGACAAGCAGCGTAAGGACGCTTCGGCAATAAACGCCCAGATTGACCGACTCATTGCCATTGAGGTGGAGAAGGCGCGTGTGCGTGCTGCCGAGGAGGCAAAGCGCCGTGCGGCTGCGGCTGCCGCTGCCAAGAAACGCCGTGAGGAGGAACTGGCACGTAAGCGTGCTGAGGCTGAACGCGCACGTATAGAGAACGAACGCCGACTGCGTGAGGCACGCGAGGCTGAGGCACGTGCCAAGGCTGAAGCTCGTGCTGCACAGGAGCGTGAGGCTGCCGCCCGTGCCGAAGCACAGCGCCAGCGCGATGCCGAGGCAAAGAGAAAGGCGCAGGCTGCGGCTGAGGCTGCGGCACGCGAGGCTGCCGAACAGAAGGCTGCCGCCGAACAGCGTGCACGCGAGGCTGCGGCTCAGCGCGAGGCTGTGGAGCGTAAGGCCCGTGCCGACGAGCAGCGCTCTACCAAGGAGATAGCCCAGGCACGCAAGGAAGTGGAACAGACCGCCACAATGTCGTCGGTCGACCGCATGATGTCGGGAGGATTTGAAGCCAACAAGGGTCGTCTGCCCATGCCGATAACCGGAAGTGCACGCATCGTGAGCCACTACGGACAGAACTCTGTGGCAGGACTCAAGGGTGTGACTATCGACAATAAGGGCATCAACATCATGGGTCAGCCCGGCTGTCAGGCACGCGCAATATACGACGGCGAGGTGAGTGCCGTGTTCGGATACGGCGGTTCGTTCGTGGTGATGGTTCGCCATGGTGCCTACATATCAGTATATTGCAACCTGCGTTCGGTCAATGTTCAGCGCGGACAGAAGGTGTCTACACGTCAGAGCCTGGGCTCTGTGGCACAGGATAATATCCTTCAGTTCCAGTTGCGTAAAATGCAGAACCGCCTGAACCCTGAGGCGTGGATTGGAAGATAAAAACACTCTTCTCCGCACTATTACTGATGATTTAAACAACAAGGGTGTCACTTTAGCATCTTGACACCCTTGTTGTTCACTAAACTTATGGAAAGATCCACTCGTTCTTTTTTGCATACAGCCAAATTCAAAATCATCTTATAGTTTTCTACCTTGCTATAAAGCCTTCTGCTCATTTTCAATGCCAAGATGATATTGTAAACGGTTGTTGACCGTTAAAGCCAACTGCTGCCTTAACCCAATGTCAAGTTTATCACTATATTTTATAAAGGCATCGAAAGATTTTTGTACTATTAGTTTGTATGTTTCATACACCATTACAATCTATTGTCCATTGCCGCAATAAAGATATATACATAACACCAAATATTCTTGCCTTAATATCTTTGTTATTCCATCATTTATAATTATATTTGCGATTATTAATAAAATCTCACGATTATGAAAAACTTCCCAATCTATCTTACGGCCATTTTGTGTTTCTTGTTTACCGACTGCAATAACGCTGAAGAAGGTGAGCAGGATATTAATTATGCGGAATACAATCAAAAAGTCATAGATTACCTTCAGCGCAAGTATGACGTGAAAGTAGAAACTGTATTTTCTCCTACATTCAAACAGAAACTGTCTAAGGAAGATGTACAGAGTTTCGAGGAATACTACAAATTCATCAGTGATTTAAAGCGAACCCCATTGAGATTAAAAGAAAAGGTATTGTCTGCACCTATGAAAAGTCCAGGAGTGCAAACATCTGCATTTCATAAAAATCTTTGCTATAAAATGGATGACATTGCATTAACTGTATATTACGACGTGGACTCCAATGGACATGTAGCAGACGAGCCACACATTTATGCCGGACTTTGGAATGAAGGTTGGTCAAAACGTAACGACAACTTATGGTATCAAGTGGACAACTATAATTCGGACTGTAGTGCTTCTGGGGATAAAATTTGGGTAAATGCTGTACGTGCTGACTATACAACGCTCCACTATACAAAAAAGGTTTATAAGATTGTAGATGGCGTTGGTGTATGGGTCCCGGATATACAATATGGATATTCTGCCAAACACACCATAAAAATAACTGCAACTGGAATAATAAATGTGACAAATAACCAGGGAGAATTCTCCATCCATTATGCAGGTGAAGGCAGTTGGTCGCGTGACCTTGAATTCGGTCATTGCGTAAGGAAGGTTTTATTCCTTGTAACTTGTATGGTGAGAAGAAGGGT
>ERZ1031449.387-NODE-387-length-11255-cov-6.355446_pt1 | contig 11255 bp, 6 predicted proteins | sample MGYA00516705_ERZ1031449 | MGnify/ENA primary metagenome ERZ1031449 (study PRJEB33719, sample SAMN04261152) | wastewater metagenome | biome: rural village; feature: human; material: feces | host: Homo sapiens | place: El Salvador | collected 2013-01-14 ... | reverse complement strand
CATCAAACTGTCCGATGAAGAGGTTGCCGGCAGCGATAGGCTTGTGTACCATATCGGCGAGCTTGCTGGTGCGCTGGGTGGTGAGCTTCACGCCCTTGCCCTGGTAGCCGTCTTCTATCATCACGGTAGGATATTCCTCCGGTTTTGCCGATGGGTTGCTGATCTTGAATCCCGGGTTTCCGGTTGCCCAGATGTCGAGGAGATCACCATTCCAGTTTTCCTGCCAGTTGTAGTATCCCTTGCTGAGGTATGCGTTTTCGAAATCGAATTCAAACTCCTTGCTCATGGTGGTCTGACCCTTCTTGATGCTCACCTGATAGGTGCGGGTCCACTGCTTGTCTTCCGATGTAACCACGTATGTAACAGGACCTTTGGAGAAATCGTGCACACTTCCGCTTTCCGGCTGGATGGTGGCTCCCGGAGTGAGTCGGAACATCGGTGCCTGCTTCTTGAGACTGGCGAATGGCTTCATGGTGAATTCTATCTTGTCCTGGTCGCTCTGCACGTTGACGAGCGTATCCGATGCGTTTGTGAACCACAGCTTCAGCCAGCTTCCTGGTTGGATATAAGCCTGTTCGATGTCGCATTCGGCATTGAGGGGCTCATCCTTGAAGCATGATGTCAGCGAGAGGGTGCTGGCAGCCGTAAAAGATGCAAGTATAAATTGAGATAAAACCTTTATTTTCATTCTGTTAGAACTTTTATTGTCAATAACTGATATGTAAATCCGTTGGCAAAGATACGATGAAAACTTGATAATGCCAAATATTTTTCATTTTATTTAACAAGTTAACAGTGAAAATGAATATATCTGTTCGTTTTTTGAATAAAAACAAGCGCTCTGAACCAAGGGGCATTGGTGGAAAGCTGAAAGATAAGAAGGGCAAAAGCTTCTTGTAATCAAAGCCTTTGCCCTTTGCAGAGTGAAGCCCTCTTTTCAGAATGAGGACCTTTTCAGAATGAGAACCTTTGCTGAGTGGACTCCCGCTAGAGTCCCATCTGGCCGCCGTTCCCGTCGTCGGTTCCGCCTGAGGTGTTGCCAGAGTTATCGCCGGAATCAGTCTTGCCTGAATCGGTGTTGCCCGCATCGCCGGTGTTTTCTCCCGACTCGATGCCCGTGTATTCGGTCATCTCCTCAGCCTTCACGCCTTTCAGCATGTTCTTCACGCGCTTGCCCTGTTCCATCTCGGTGGCAGGCAGGAAGATGACGTGCATGCCCTTGATGTTGGCACTGGTAAACTTCTTGGCACTGTCGGCTGGGGTGGTGGTGAGACCCACCTTGAAGGAACCGAAGCCGTCGAGCACCACTCGCTTGCCGTCGGAGAGGCCGTAGCCGATCTCGGTTTCCAGGGCATTGATCACTGCGATGATGTCTGGCTCGGTCAGGGTGCATCGCTTGTTGATCTTTCTAGCAATCTCCTTGGTGTCAATAACACCGTCTACTACTGCTCGTCCATAGACCTTACCTTCGGTCTTGGAGTTCTTGCGGTTGTTAACTACTTTTCTGTACTTTACGCTCATAGTATTAAAAATTTAAAAGGTTTAAATAAAAATGTGTTTTTCTTTCTTTTTCAGCCCAGGACTTGTCCTTTTTTTCAGCCCTGGGCTGTTTTACTGTTTTCCATATCAGTCGTCGGCTTAGCTCATGCAGTTGGTCAACCCCAGTGAGGTTGCGATGGCAGTGAGGATAGCTGCGGCGATTTTGATGATGGTCTTGATGGTGTCTTTTTTCATAGTATTAGATGATTTGAAATGTTTGGTTATTTCAGTGTCTGATGCCGGTTGGGTCGTCGCATGGTATAGCTTACGTGCAGCCAGCGTTTCTGTGGTTGTCCGCGCGGTTCAAGAATCATCTGGTCGAAGTCGCAGTTCTTCCGGATGAATTCCATGTACTTCAGCAGCACCTCGCTGTTGGTGACGAAGATGTCTGCAGCCTCGCCCAGTTCGTGCTGACTTCCGATAGCTCCTCCCACCTGCAGATTAAGCAGGTGGCACCTGTAACCGCTGGTGATGCGGATAGCACCGAACTGTCGGCGAAGAGGCTCCAGGATCTTCTCACATAGCGTGGTGAGTCTTACCACCACGATGATGTCATGTGGTGTATTATCAACGCCATTTTTGATGGCCGTGCCCGATTTGGTGAATTCCCCGAGGGCGAAGTGGGGTGAGAGTAGCATCTTGTGCATCTTCTCGTTTTCCTGTTCATTGTATTCCATAGTGATGTCAATTAAAATGTTTTATATATTTGTGTTTTTCTTTCTTATTATTTCTGATGCAAAGATACAACATTTTTTCGGTTTTTGCAATAGGTAGGGGGTTGCAGCAAGGGTTGTCATCGGGGTTGTTTTGAAAAAGAAAACCGCCTGTGGGCAAATCGGATGTCCACAGACGGTTTTTCTTTATGATATACTATACTTTTTTATTTCTCGCTCTTTACTCGCAAGAACTTATCTACCATCATCAGGTTGCTGAACTTGAATGATGGCTTGCATGCCTTCCTGGTCTTCAACTTGATGGTGAAGAGGTCGTGGGTGCCTTCTACCGCAGGCTGTTCACCGATGTTGACGAAGGTAGGGTAGATCAGCTTGCTGCCGTCAGAGTGGAGGCGGTCCTTGGAGATGTTCTCCATCTTGCCCATATCCTTGACGTCGATGCCGATGAACTCGAAGTCGGTGGCATTGTATGGCAAGGCAAAGCTCAGGGCATTGAGAGATACGAGATCCTTGCCCTTCACGGTGAGGGTGATGACGTCGCCTGCCTGGTATGCCTTCTTGTCGGCTACGAGCGAGATGCTGCCTGCAACAGGAGCCACCTGCTTGCTGCTTACACCGCTCTTCAACTGGGTGGCAACCACCGAGATGTCGTAGGCATCAATCAAGCCGTTGCGGTTGATGTCGCCATTGCTTACATAGCCCTCGAAGTCCTTGTCGCCCTTGCGCAGACCGCAATAGTTGAGATAGGAAGTGAAGTCGTTCTCATCGATGCGGTTATCGTTGTTGATGTCGCCCGGCTTCTTCATCTTGCTGCCTGGGGTCTTGAATACATACAACTCAGTACCTGACGCCTGTCCGCCTTTGGTCTCCTCAACGGTCATCTTCACATACTGTGCCTCTGGCTCACCCTTGAACTTGTATTCCTTTACACCCCCATCCTTGTTCCACTCGAAGGTGCCGTTCTCAGTCCAGTTGCTGCCATCGAAACTTGTTGCGATGCGTCCCTTGTAAATCTGTCCGTGACTGTCACGCTCTGAGCTTGGCAGATACTGAATCCTGTCGAGCTTGGCGATGCCATGCAGGTTCATCGTCATGTCGAATGGCAATACGCCTTCCTTCTTGTAGTAGTCGGTGTGCCAGTAGTTCTTCTCGTTGAAGTCGAACATCTTGGCTACCTCCAGTCCTTCCCAGTCTGGGGTGGAGTTGGTGGCTGTGATGTCACGGATTGCCTCGTCGAGAGGGTCCTTGATGGTGCGTCCCTTCAGGGTGGTCCACTCTGATGCCCCGTCCTTGTTCACCGCTCTCACCTGTATGTCATACTCGGTTTCTGGTTTCAGATTCTCGATGGTGAATTCAGTGCTGCGGATGGTGGAGTGGAGCATACCGTCAATCTTCACTTCATAATAGTCTGCGTTTGCCTGCTTGTTCCATGCTGCAGTGATGGTGAATGCCTTGTTGGCGCCCTCTGCGTCCTTCAGGCTAGCTTGAGGGGCGTTCAGTGCACCTGCTGATTTGAGCAGGGCATCGCTGTTGTCGAACTGGTAGCCGTCCATGCGAAGCTCGATGGCATTGGCAGTCACGTCGGTTTTTGCCAGATGGATGCATACCATCGGGTTCTTTGTGATGTCCACTTTCTCGAAGTCGCTGCCTTTGGTGGCAAAGCGGTTGAACTGTGGAGCCTTGTCGTAGAACCAGGCGTTCTCTGTTGAGTGGAGAGCCTCCATCGTGCTCACCTCGGTCAGTTTCACAGTCTTTCCACCCATCTTGGCAACCAGCTTCTTGGGAGCCTGGCTCACGTTGATGCGAATCTCTGTAGACTGGTTCTTCTCCTGTCCGGCAAAGTTGCCCTCGGTCTTGTCGATATTGACGGTGAGGCGGTCTTTAACCAATGAGGAGTGGATGTGGGTTGTGGCGTGCTCACCGATGCGGTAGAGCTCGGTCTTGCCATCATCATCATAGAGACTGTAGTCAGACTCTCCGTATGGATAAAGCTCGAAGATGCGGTTGGTGTTGTCTATCTGCGAAACGTTGTTGTTAGGGTTCACCATCGGAATGATGGCCCCTCTCTTCACGAACACAGGCAGTTTCCAGTAAGGCGCATCAAACTCGTTGATGATTCTTCCGCCCTGGTATACTTTTCCGTTGAAGTAATCCACCCATTCTCCCTCTGGCAGATAGATGCCGTTACGGATGTCGTTGCCCTGCTTGTCCATTCTGGTCTCCTTGTAGATAGGAGCCACGAGGAAGTAAGGACCGCACATAAACTGATATTCCGTAGCCTTGCCCAGGGTGTAAGGGTTCGGGTCGTCGAGGAACATCGCTCTCATCAACGGCTTGCCGGTCACAGCCTCCTGGGCTGCGGTGTAGATGTATGGCATCAGTTCTGACTTCAGCTTGAGGTAAGTTCTGTTGACGGATGCTGATGGTTCGCCGAGGATGAACGGATACTTGGCATTGGAGCCCCAGCCGTCCATGTTGAGTCCCATCGCAGTGAAGGTCTTCCATTCAAACTCACGCATGTTCATGATTGGGTTCTTTCCGCCAAAGATACCGTCCAGGTCGGAGGTGATGTTGGAGAGACCGGAAAGACCTGCGCCGATGAAGGTAGGGATATGGAAACGGATGTATTCCCAGTCGCCACCCGTCTGGTCGCCCGACCAGATGGATGCATATCGCTGTGTGCCTGCCCATCCGTCGAGAGAGATGATGAATGGGCGTGCGTTGTTGCCATAGTAAGGCATGATCTGCGCCACGTCGCTCACGCCGTTGAGTCCGAAGGAGTAGCCGTCGCCCACCCATGCCACGTCGGTCTTGAGCACTCTCACTCCTGCGGTGCCCACCTCTTTCACGATGTCGCGCTGCAACAGTGCCTCGATGCTGTCCTTAGGGTGAAGGTCTGACTGGGTCCAGAGACCAATCTCCACGCCGTGCTTGCGGGCATAGTCGCCAAACTGCTTCAGGTTCTCGATGTTGCCGTCGAGGGTTGATTCCTGGCCATAACCGGCTCCGTATCCATCGTTAGGCAGGAACCATCCCAAAGGCATGTCGTGGTTCACGTAGCGGTCGATGGCAGCTCGGGCAGAGAACTGATAGTTGTTCTTCTCGCCATTGAGCGACTCCTTGATGCCCGTCTTGTCGCTGGCACTCTCCTTGTAGCTCTTGCCGTCCTCGAAGGTCATGGTGCGACCCTTGTCTGCCTCTTTCCAGTAGTCACGGTTGTAGGCATTGAGGTGTCCCTCGTAGAAACCGAACTTAGGCAGCAGTACCGGGTTGCCCGTCAGCTGATAGTATTCGCCCAGCAGGTCGGTAGGCTTTTCGCCCACCATGAAGAATACGTCGAGGTTCTTCGATTCGTGGGATAGCTTCACGCTGCCCTTCTGGGTGGAACCGAAGTCGTAGAGTCCCGGCTTGAAGGTGTACCACATGAAGCCATAGCCGGCTGTAGACCAGTAGAATGGGGCAGGTGAAGCCACGCCGCCATCCACCCAGTTGTTGGTGTTCACGATTTCAATCTTTTCTCCCTTGTGAGAGAAGCGTCCGTTCTGCACGCCACCGCCGAAGTAGTATTCGTCTGGCTGCTCCTGGAGGGTGAGCGTCACCTTCTCTGGAGTGAAGGTGGATGGTGCGCTCTGGGTAGCCACGGTCTTGCCGTTCTCGGCGTTTACAATCTTGAACAGTCCGGTGGTCTTGTTGAAGATAACCTTTGCCTTGCTGCTGGCGAGGGTGATTTCATCGCCCTGCTCAGTAATCTGCAGGCTGCCCACCTTGGTGCGTGGATTGTCCATCAGAATGTGAGCCTCAGGCTTTGCCTCCGGGTCTCTCATCACGCCACCGTTGTGGTCTTCAAAGATTCTGAAGATGTTTTCGCCGTAGAAGTCAACTGCCACTCTGCGGTGGTTGGCGAAGCAGAGTTCTACGGTTGTTGGGTTGATTCTTAGAATCTGCACGCCGTCTGCCTGCGCAGCCTGTGCTGTGATGGCTGTCGAAGCAGACGGAGTTTCGTTAGTTGCGTTGGCAACCATAGGCAGGCTTACAGCCACTGCCAATGCATTGCCAACGTACATTTTTCTATAGATGTTATTCATTTCGTTTTATTTGAAACAGATATTTTCTGTTATCCCTTCAGTGGGTTACTTCAGAATCACACCGCTGTTGTCGGTAGGGTTCTGGGTAAGAGTGCCTGGATATGCATTGATGGCATTCTGAGGGATATAGTATGTTACGCGATAGTCAGATGCCTTCACCTCCTCGTGCTGGTTGTGAGGACCTGGGTAGTCGCGTGTCAGCGAGTGACCGTTGCGGAACACGTCATAGCTGCGCTCTGCCTGGTAGGCAAGTTCCAGCTGGCGCTCCTTGTCAATCAGTTCGAAGGCGTTGTCGGCGTTGAGCTTACCTGCAGGATAACCACCGTTTACGATGGAGCGGTTGCGGATGGTGTTGAGGTCGGTGAGCGCCTTGTCATATTCGCCGAGCTTGGCGTATGCCTCTGCACGGTTGAGGTAAATCTCGCCCAGACGGCTGATGACCGGTGAGTGAAGCTGAGAGTCCTCACCCTCGCGCGAACACTTCACGATGTAGAACTGTGGATACTCACGGTTCACGGTGATGTAGTTGTCGAGCATGCCCTGATACTCTTTGCCATTATAGTTGATGGTATAGTACTCGTCGTCGGCACTGACCAGAGTGAGGTCGTAGGAGTTGCCGTTCTTGTCGGTGCAGGATACCTTGTCGCCATTGTGCTTGGTGTCGAACTGGGCATAGTGCTTGTTGCCGTCGCTGCCCACATATACGAAGCGGAACACTTCCTTGTCTCCGGTGTATGTAGGCTCGATGAAGTTGGCACGTGCATCTACGATCTTCTTTGATGCAGGACGCCAGTCGTTGCGGCCCGTCTCGTTGAGCAGGTCGATGTATTTCTCGCTGGCGTACATCTCGCCCCATCCCATGCCACCGATGTTGGAATACATACCGCCGATTCCATAGTAGTGGTCCCAGCCTGAGTATTCAGAAGCCACGCGCTTCACCACGAAGATGTCCTCCTTGTTGTCCTCAGGAACGATGGTGTTGTACTCCATGAACTCCTCGCGTGGAAGCAGAGAGTAGTCGCTGTTTTCGATTACCTTGTTGGAATAGTCAACGGCGAGCTGTGCATACTCCCGGTTAGGGTTCTCGTAGGTGCCGCTCATATAGAGATAGATGCGTGAGAGCATCGCCTGGGCTGCTGCCTTTGATGCGTAGGCTGGACCACGGTTCGTGCTGAGCAGCTGCTCTGCCTTCTTCAGGTCGTTGATGGCCTGCTCGTAGGTCTGCTGCACGGTGGCACGGTCGCCGAGCTGCAGGTCGAGGATGTTGTCTGGGGTACCGTTTACGATAGGCACACCCAGGTTCTTCTCCGGTGCCTGGTAGTAAGGACGGCCGTAGGCACGGCAGAGGTAGAAATACATCATGCCACGCACGTAGTAGCACTCGCCGAGTGAGTTGTCGATTTCGGTGCTTTGTCCCTCATTTATCATGTTGATGATGTTGGAAGCCTGTGCGATGGCCTTGTAGCCTGAGTCCCAGAAGCTCTGCAGACGATAGTTGTTCGGCGTGCGTGAATAGGTGATGAACTCGAAGAAGGCATCGGTTGAAGAACCACGGATCACCATGTTGTCACCTGCATACTCTCCGCAACGGTGCATAGGGTCAGACCAGCTCTTGAGCTGAGCATACATACCGTTGAGCAAGGCATCGAGGTTGCTCGCAGGATTGTTCTTTATCTGTTCGTCCGACATGCTGTAGGTCGGGAAACGCTCAATGTCGCAAGAACCCAGGAGGGTTGCGCCAAGCATGAGCATCAATATACTTTTATTCATTTTCATTGTTGTCAGGAATTTAGAATGTTAAGTTAACACCAAGCATAAACTTGCGTACGGCTGGATAAACTGAGGTGCCTCCAGTGTTGGTTACGCTCAGCACTCCCTTGTCGTTGGTGCCTGCTGGCAACTCTGGGTCAACGCCAGAATAGTCGGTAATGGTAAACAGGTTCTCGCCTGATACAGAGAGGCGCAGGGTCTGGATGCCATACTTCTTCAAATCGAAGTTGTAACCCAGGGTGAGTGAGCGCAACTTCAGGTAGTCTGAGCTTTCCAGATAGCGTGATGATGCCAGGTTACCCTTGTCCTGGTTGTTGTACATGGCACGTGGGTGAGTGGCGATGTCGCCTGGCTTCTCCCAGCGGCTCCAGCCCTTCTGCAGCTTCATCTGGTTGCGGTCGCCGGCATAGGCTCCGTCGGAGTCGAACTCCTGGCGATAGTAGCTGTAGATCTGGCCGCCAAGTGAATAACCGAAGTTTGCCTGCAGGTCGAAGTTCTTGTAGAACAGAGAGGTGGAGAAGCTGCCATATACATCAGGAGATGCCTTGCCACACTTGTAGTATGAAGCCTTGGAATAGCTGTCGGTTACCACCTTGTTGCCATTCGCATCGTCCATATACCACTGTGGCTTACCGTCCTCTGGGTTAACGCCAGCCCATTCCTTCATATAATAGGTGTCTACAGGCTCGCCAATCTCAAGGATGCGCTGTGCTGTACCTGCAATCGATGTACCGTCGCTGATCAGCACTGGCTTCACTACATAGTTGCCGTTGGCATCACGCTGCTTGTAGAGGTCTCTCAGTTCGTTGCTGTTGTGGGAGATGTTGGCTGTAACATTCCATGTCAGGTCCTTTGTGCGGATGATGTCTCCGCCAACGGTGAACTCGATACCGGTGTTGCGCATCTTGCCGATGTTCTTCCAGATGGATGTCACGCCCACCAGTCCCGTTACAGGCACCTGGTAGAGGATGTTGCTGGTGTTCTTGATGTAGAAGTCGAGGGTGGCATGCAGGCGGTTCTGCCAGAAAGAGGCATCCACACCCACGCCTGTGGTATAGGTCTTCTCCCATGTCAGGTCCTTGTTTCCTATCTGAGAGATGAGCGCACCTGGATTCTCATTATAGGTGGCACCCACTGAGTAGAGAGAGTAGGATGGATAGAGGGAGGTAGGCACATTACCTACAGAACCGAAGGCGGCGCGCAGCTTGAGCTGGTCTACCCAGTCTGCCTTGAACCATGACTCGTTGTTGATGTTCCATGCTCCACTTACGGAGAAGAAGTTACCATAGCGGTTGTTGGAACCGAAGTTGGAACGGCCGTCACGGCGCAATGAGAGCTCTCCGTAGTAGCGGCTGTCGTAGTCGTAACGCCACTGTGTGAAGTAAGACTGCTTGGCCCATGCGGTGCGGTAACCGTTGGCCATCTCCGGCTTGGCAGCTGTCATGAAGTCCTCGAATCCTGAGATGAATCCTGTAGCATACACATCGGTATACTTCATTTCATAGTCGTTGAACTCGTAGGCGAGCAAAGCGTTGACGTTGTGCTTGCCCCAGCTCTTCTTAAAACGGAGCAACTGGTTGGTATAGCGGCGGGTAGATACATAGTTGTACTCTGTGGTGCGGCCATTCACTCCCTCGCCAGAACTTGACTTCGGATCGTAGTAGCCGTGAGTCTGGCTGTTGTAGTAACTGTAGTTGTTGACAGATGAGAATGTGAGCCAAGGAGCTATCTTGATGTCGAAATCCAATCCGCCAGACAGGTCGTAGGTGGTACTTGTTGAGTAGTTGCCTGCGGCAAGGTCGTTCAGATAGTTGGTTGCCTTGGAGTTCACCCATCCGGCATAGTAGTTTGGCACCAGGTTGCCGTTCTCATCGTAAGGGCTATCCCATGGCATCATGGAATACATGGCGCCCACGCTATACTGCTTGTCCTTGTCGTTGGTGCGTGAACCGCTGATGTTCGGCTTGATGGTGAGCCACTCGTAAGGCTTGTAAACCACCTTGATACGGGTGCTGTAGCGGTTCATGTCATAACCCTTGACGGCACCTTCTTCCTTGAAATAGCCCAGGGTGAACATTGACTGTATGTTCTGACTTCCACCATTCAGGGTCAGGTTATAGTCCTGGGTGGAACCGGTCTTCTTGGCAAGCTTGAACCAGTCGAAGTTGGAGTTTCTCAGGTCTTCGTTCCAGCGTGGGAAGTTCACTGACTCCACATTCTGGAACGACTTATAGTAGTCGTAGAATTCCGCACCGTCCATCATCTCCAGGTTGCCACGGTTCAAAGTGCTCAGACCGGCCTTGGCAGACAGGGAGATAGACATCTTTTCGTGCTTGGCTTGCTTGGTGGTGACTACTACGACGCCGTTGGCACCCTCTGAACCATAGATGGCTGTTGAGGCTGCATCCTTCAATACGGTCATCGTCTCGATGTCGTCAGGGTTGAGGTCGCCGGCACTGTTGCCCACAATGACTCCATCCACAACCCAGAGAGGAGCTGTGGCACCATTGATGGAAGTCTGTCCACGGATAATAATGGCTCCCGTAGAGCCAGGACGACCAGAACCAGGAGCTACATACACACCCGAAACCTTGCCGTTGAGCATGTTTTCAACGGTGGCAGATGTGATGTCTTTCAGTTTTTCTCCCTTGATATTTGCCATGGCACCAGTGAGGCTCTCTTTCTTCTGAGTGCCGTATCCCACTACGACAACCTCTTCGAGCGACTCGGTGTCTTCCTCCAGTGAGATCTTCATGCCGTTGCTGGCTTTCACCTCAGTCTCCTTGAATCCGACATACGAAATCTGTAGGGTAGCGTTGGCGTGGGTATTGAGTTCAAACTCACCATTCAGGTCGGTTACGGCAGCCAGTTTGGTGCCTTTTACTTTCACACTTGCTCCAATGACAGGTTCTCCTGTTTTGGAATCGACGATGGTTCCCTTAATCTTTCCTGTTTGTTGTGTAACAGTCAGTAGCTCATTAGATGATGGGTAGTTAGCGTATGCAGCATTTGCAGCCAGGATAGAGGCGCATACGAGCATACCTACCTTTAGATTTTTTGCCATACTTTGTTCTGTTCGTTCTTGCAGGCTTTTCATTTCTTAATTCCGTTGTAAGCTGCTATTATAATGTATATAGTCAGCTTGCATTTACCAGCGCCGTTGTCATTTCAGAGCAAAACCGTGGAA
>ERZ1031449.380-NODE-380-length-11392-cov-4.496957_pt1 | contig 11392 bp, 6 predicted proteins | sample MGYA00516705_ERZ1031449 | MGnify/ENA primary metagenome ERZ1031449 (study PRJEB33719, sample SAMN04261152) | wastewater metagenome | biome: rural village; feature: human; material: feces | host: Homo sapiens | place: El Salvador | collected 2013-01-14 ... | reverse complement strand
TCGTTTATCGGTCTGCAAGAAAGATTTCTCGCTTCGCTCGAAATGACGATACGGGGCTGATGTCTTCTAGTCTCCTAGTCTAATCCCTAATCCCCAGCCACTAGCCCCTAGTCACTTTAGCCCCATAAACTTTTTCGTCCGTTCGATGACCGGGCCGAGGTACTGCCCGGTGTAGGACGCTTCCACTTTCGCGACTTCTTCCGGCGTGCCGGTGGCTACGATCTCGCCGCCCTTGTCGCCACCTTCAGGGCCGAGGTCGATGATGTAGTCGGCAGTCTTGACGACATCAAGATTATGCTCGATGACGACGACGGTATTTCCCTGATCCACCAGCTTCTCGAGGACGATCAAAAGCTTTCGGATGTCTTCGCTGTGAAGGCCGGTGGTCGGTTCATCGAGGATGTATAGGGTATCTCCGGTGCCGCGGCGCATGAGCTCGGTCGCCAGTTTCACTCGCTGGGCTTCGCCACCGGACATGGTGGTGGCCGGCTGTCCCAGATGGATGTAGCCGAGGCCGACCTCCTGCAGGGTCTTCAATTTCCGCAGGATCTTGTCATGGTTTTCAAAGAAAGGCACGGCTTCATCAATGGTCATATTCAGCACATCGGAGATGTTCTTGCCCTTGTAGCGGACTTCGAGCGTCTCTCGGTTGTACCTCGCGCCGTGGCAGACTTCACAGGGGACGTAAACGTCTGAGAGAAACTGCATCTCGATCTTGATGATGCCGTCACCGTGGCAGGCTTCACAGCGTCCGCCTTTCATATTGAAGCTGAAACGCCCCGGTTTGTAGCCGCGCATCTTGGCTTCGGAAGTCTGGCTGAAAAGCTCGCGGATGTCATTGAAAACGCCGGTATAGGTGGCCGGATTCGAGCGCGGCGTGCGTCCGATCGGCTGCTGGTCGATGTCGATGATCTTATCCACATACTCTGCGCCGTCCATGGAGTCAAAAGCTCCGGCCCGGTAGGATGTATGGTTCTTGATATTCGACAGCCCCTGATAGAGGATCTCATTCACGAGCGTACTCTTGCCCGAGCCGGACTCCCCGGTGACGACGGTGAAGGCACCGAGCGGGATGGTCACGTCGATGTGCTTCAGATTGTGTTCGTGAGCGCCATGGATGGTGAGCGAGAGTCCATTTCCTTTCCTCCTCTTTTCCGGCAGCGGGATGTATTTCTCACCGCGCAGGTACTGCCCCGTGATGGAGTCCTTCACCTTCATCACGTCCTCAGGCGTACCCTCCGCGACGACGGAGCCGCCATTTTCCCCTGCGCCGGGGCCGATATCCACGACCCAGTCTGCGGTGCGGATGGTATCCTCATCATGCTCGACGACGATGAGCGTATTTCCCAGATCCCGCATGCCCTTCAGTGTCGCAAGGAGCTTGTCATTGTCGCGCTGATGCAGACCGATGGACGGTTCATCCAGGATGTAGAGGACACCGACGAGGCCGGAGCCGATCTGCGTCGCCAGACGGATGCGCTGGGCTTCGCCGCCGGAGAGCGTTGAAGCTCCGCGGGAGAGTGTCAGGTAGTCGAGCCCGACATTCACGAGGAAGGAGAGACGGCTCTTCACCTCGCGCAGGATCTGGTCTGCGATGATCTTTTCCTTCTCGGAAAGCGTGACATGATCCATGAAGTCCAGAAGGTCGATGACAGCCATGGAGGAAATCTCTGCGATATTCTTTCCGCCCACACGGAAAGCGAGGCTCTCGGGCTTCAGGCGCGCCCCATGGCAGACGGGGCAAGGCTTCTCGATGAGGTAGTTCGAGAGCGTTTCCTTCATCTTCTCTGTCCACGCCTCGTCATAGCGCCGCTTCGTCATCGGGACGATGCCTTCGAAGGGACGCTCATAGGTCTTTGTGATGCCTTCAGGGCTGGTGTACTGGAAGGAGAGAAGCACCGTGCCGCCGTTTTCAAACTCTGCCTTTGCCTGATCCGGCAAATCATCATAGCATGCATCCATGGTGAGTCCATAGGATTTCAGGAAGGCATCGAGCAGCTTGTAGAGCCATGTTTCCTTATTATAAGGAAATGGCTGGATCGCGCCCAGACGGAAGGGCATCGTGTGATCCGGCAGGATGCGATGGAAATCCGCCTCCAGTGAAGCGCCGAGGCCCATGCAGGCGGGGCAGGCGCCGAAAGGATTATTGAAGGAGAAAATGCGCGGCTCCGGCTTTGGCAGGGAAATCCCGCAGTCCGGGCAGGAGAAATGGGTGGAAAAGACCATGTCCTTTCCGCCGATGATGCTTCCCACCATCATCCCATCCCCCAGCTTCAGCGCTGCCTCCACCGAGTCTGTCAGGCGACGCACGATGCCCTCCTTCACGATGATGCGATCCACCACCACTTCGATGGTATGCTTCTTATTTTTCGCAAGCTCGATGTCATCGGATAGGGAGAGGACGTCCCCATCCACGCGGACGCGGACATAGCCCTCCTTGCGGAGCTCTTCCAAGAGCTTTTTATGCGTCCCCTTCTTCGCGACAGCGACCGGCCCAAGGAGCATGAGCTTTGTCCGTTCCGGAAGGGCAAGGAGCGCATCGACGATCTGGTCCACCGTCTGCCGCTGGATCGGCTTGCCGCAGTGCGGGCAGAAGGCACGACTCGCATGTGCATACAGCATACGAAGGTAGTCGTGGATCTCCGTCACTGTGCCGACCGTCGAGCGCGGGTTATGGCTGGTGGATTTCTGATCGATGGAGATCGCTGGCGAAAGCCCTACGATCTTATCCACGTCCGGCTTATTCATCTGCCCTAAGAACTGCCGTGCATAGGCAGACAGGGACTCGACATATTTTCGCTGCCCTTCCGCATAGATGGTATCAAAAGCCAGCGACGATTTCCCCGAGCCGGACAGCCCGGTGAAAACGATGAGTTGATTTCGCGGCAGCGTCAGATCGATATTCTTCAGATTGTTCTTACGCGCGCCTTTTATGATGATTCCTTTTTCCATGGATGTCCTTTCGAAATTGAAGGAAAATGTATGGGGGATTTAGGGGAGCCCCTGGGGCGGCTCCCCTTGATTCCATTTGAAAGCCTCGATTGAATGAGAAATGGCTGATATCCGTTGTGCTATTGAGATTTCTCGGCTTCGCTCGAAATGACGAGACGGGGAAACGGCATTCTCCATGCGTGGTGGAATGAAAGGGAATGGGGGGATAGCCTGTTCTCTCGTATCGTCATCCCGAGCGCAGTCGAGGGATCTTTACGCCTGAGCGGTATTCTGCATGCAGGCGGTCACGTAAAAATCGCTTGGGATCATTGGTTTCACGTTATCCTGCCGTCTTCGTTTTACCGGTGTGCAAGGAAGATTTCTCGACTTCGCTCGAAATGACGAGACGAGAGAAGCGATTGTCTTACATACATCGTTTACCATTCTGCAAAAGAGTGCCTCTTCGAGGCACTCTATCCTCCGCCTTCGGCGCGCCCCTTCTTCAAGGGGCTACTCAGCTGGCATGTAAGAGTGCATTCCTCAGAAAATGACGAGACGAGAGGAGCGATTGTCTTACATACATCGTTTACCATTCTGCAGAAGGATGCCTCTTCGAGGCACTCTATCCTCCGCCTTTGGCGCGCCCCTTCTTCAAGGGGCTGCTCAGCTGGCAGGGCAAAACGAACCCGTAATCCCTAATCCCCAGCCACTAGTCCCTAGTCACCAGTCACCAGCCTCTAGTCACCAGTCACCCAAAAATTACACCCGTTTCTTCATTGGTTTATAAATCCGTTTCTTCGCCGCAGCCTGACGCTTCAGTGCTTCTTCCGCGCGAGAACCGTAGCGATCGGTCCAGAGCTGGCGGAGCTTGGCGAGCTGGTCGCGGTAGCGGGCGGCGGCTTCGAATTCCAAATCCTTGGCCGCCTGCTTCATGAGTTTCTCGCAGTCTTTCATGCGAGCGTAGATCTCCTCATCAGAAAGCTCGCCCTCTTTATTCTTGCCGCCGTAGGCAGCTGGCTTTTCTTCGATCTTCGTGAGATTGATGAGGTCTTTGACCCGCTTTTGGACAGTGTGGGGGATGATGTGATGCTCCTCATTATATGCCTGCTGGATGGTGCGGCGGCGGTTTGTCTCATCGATGGCATACTTCATCGATTTCGTGATGCGGTCCGCATACATGATGACATGCCCGTGCTCATTTCTGGCGGCACGGCCGATGACCTGGATCATCGAAGTTTCCGAGCGAAGGAAGCCCTCCTTATCCGCATCGAGGATGGCCACAAGCGAGACCTCCGGCATATCGAGCCCCTCACGCAAAAGATTGATGCCGACCAGCACATCGAAGACACCCGCGCGCAGGTCACGGATGATCTCTGCGCGCTCGATGGTCGCGACGTCGGAGTGCAGATAGCGCACCTTCACGCCCGCTTCTGTCAGGAAATCAGTGAGATCCTCCGCCATTTTCTTCGTAAGTGTCGTGATGAGGACGCGCTCGTGAGCCTCCTCACGCTTATGAATCTCCCCGAGCAGATCATCCATCTGTCCTTCGATGGGACGCACTTCGATGGAAGGATCCAAGAGCCCCGTCGGGCGGATGATCTGCTCAGCCAGATTCGTCTGGACGCCCATTTCATACGGTCCCGGCGTCGCCGACACATAGATGATCTGATTGATCCGTTCGGTGAATTCGTCAAAAGTCAGCGGACGGTTATCCAGCGCAGACGGCAGGCGGAAGCCATAGTCGACGAGCGTACTTTTTCTCGACTGGTCGCCATTGTACATCGCACGCAGCTGCGGTACCGTCACATGTGACTCATCGATCATGATGAGGAAATCTTCAGGGAAGTAGTCCAGGAGCGTAAATGGCGGCTCGCCGGGCTTCCTGTCCGACATGTGGCGGGGATAATTCTCGATGCCGGAGCAGTATCCGACCTCCTGCATCATTTCCAGATCATAATTCGTCCGCTGCTCCAGACGCTGCGCCTCCAAGAGCTTATCCTGATCCCGGAGCTCTTTGAGCCTCCCGTCCAGCTCCTTCTCGATAGACGTGACGGCACGGCGGAGCTTATCCGAACTGGTGACATAGTGCGATGCAGGGAAGATGCCGATGTGATTTCTCTCAGCGACCGTCTCCCCCGTCAGGACATCGAACTCCGTCAGTGAGTCGATCTCATCACCGAACATTTCGATCCTGACAGCAACATTGTTTTCCGATGCAGGAAATACATCGATCGTATCTCCCCGCACGCGGAAGGTATCTCGCGTGAAATTCATGTCATTACGCATGTACTGCATACTGACGAGCTTTTCCAGGATCTTGTCACGCTCGATCTCCTCGCCCGGCCTGAGCGAGAGCCCCATAGAGCTGTAGTCCTCCGGATCGCCCAAACCGTAAATACAGGACACCGATGCCACGATGATGACATCCCGCCGCTCGAAAAGCGCCATCGTCGCAGAGTGGCGCAGGCGGTCGATTTCCTCATTGCGTGACGAATCCTTCTCGATGTAGGTATCCGTCTGCGGCACATAGGACTCCGGCTGGTAGTAGTCGTAGTAGGAAACGAAGTAGTACACCGCATTGTCAGGGAAGAAATCCTTGAATTCACTCGCCGTCTGTGCGGCCAGCGTCTTATTCGGAGAAATGATAAGCGTCGGGCGCTGCACCTCTTCGATGACCTTCGCCATCGTGAAGGTCTTCCCCGTCCCCGTCGCGCCGAGCAACACCTGCGCCCACTCGCCATTTCTGAGTCCGCCCACCAAAGACTTCACCGCCTTCGGCTGATCCCCCATCGGCTGGAACGGCGCTTTCAGCGTGAAAGGCACCGCCGGCTCTGTATATTCTCTTTTGATCCGCGAATGATCCATACCCTCGCCTCCATTTTCTTTTATCGATATTTATCTATGTATTATAGCATAGATGGGAAGGGGTGACTAGGGAAAACGCTCCTCTCCCATGACTTTCATCCCGCACTTTCCATGAAGGAGGCCTCATCCTGTTCTTCGTATTTCCTTACCCAGCCACGAAGACTCCTCTCGGATATCCCATTCGACCTAGCGATTTGTCGGTAAGAATCTTTGCCGGAAAGATATTCTCTCACTCTGGCAAGCATCCAATCTGCTGAATGTTTCCTCTTGGCCATAAAAAAATTCCCCTAAAGCAGTTTGGTTATTTACCTTGTCTGCTTTAGGGGGATCATATCACGGTCTTGCGAAATTCTCCTTTCTTTAATTACCAAACAGTGCACCCTTCCTCCCACTCCTTTTTTGCTTCATTTAAGGATAGACGATTAGCAGCACCGGAAAAATTCGGATCGGATTCTTGATCTGGGTCCCGTTCCCATCCACACCGTTTACAAATTGAATATGGCGTAGTTAAATCCTCGGATTCATTCCCGCAAACAGGACATTTATTTGAATTTAGCTCCATTCTTTTTCGCCCTCGCTCTCAAATCTAAATATGTTTTATGACCATCACGTGGTGCGTAGAATGTGAGCAGACCACCATCGTTTCCAATAGCGATTAGATTTCTCCTCCGGTCATATCGGATTATATTCCCCAATCCATCCATGTAACCTTCTATCCCATTACCAACTGGCGATTCTAGTAATTTAACCCCTTCGCTCACGTACTGCTCCTCGGTCATCCCTTTAAATTCATGTTCTACCTTTAAATGCTTGTTTACGTGAATGATATGATGGCTTTTCTTTCCAAAGGCTTTAACCGATATGCTATTCGCTCCACTTGGTGATAGATTAGCACGACGTGCAGTGTGTTTCAAGTCATTTAGAGACTTTTTGCCACCGCCAGTTCCCTTCGGGGCAAAGCGGCCGTTCGATGGATCGTGATTGTCCCCGTTCGCATCCAAGTCATCGCTGGCGGTATGGTAAAAAGGGTTACTGTCACGCGCCTCCTTTGGAGCCTGTGGCGGCTTTCCGGGAGGTTTATCGCCCACCTCCCCGCCGCGGCCTGCATGGGGCAAATCCGGACCTCCAGCGCCGTCTTCCTCGCCGCCCATGCCAGAGAATCCTCCCATCTCGCCCTGCGGCTCGATTTCATCCGACGCATTCATGATTTCCTCGTCGGTGATGTTCGTCCATGTACCGGTACGGCTACTCTGCTGCTTCATTTCTTGAAGCGCAGTGCGCTGACTGATGAGTCCGACATTGTAGGCCGTGACGATGTTATCCGTGCCGCACTTGGCAAGATCGGCGCGTTCCTGATCCGACGGCTCGGATACTGGTTTGAAATAGAGCTCCGCCTTCGTCAGCTCATCTGCAGCTGAGAGCGCCTGCCCCATATCGGCCATCTTCAGGATGCGCAGGCTGGCCATGAAGGTCAGCTGGGCGATGTTCCATGATACATTGTCGCGCTTTTTCAGCTCATCAAAGATGGACTCAATGACGGACGCGCCCCACTGCTGGTCGGCCTGTGATTCCCAGTAGGGCAGGTCGTCGCCGGTAAAACGCAGGAGGCGGCTATGGTGTACTTTGTACATGGCTCCATTGGTGTTATCAGTGATGGTATAGGCGAAAAGAAAATAAATGTAAGAAAACCCTATCCCAAGTCACTCCCCCTAGTCCCAGTCACCAGGCCCCAAGCCAAAAAACCCCGCCTTTCGGCGGAGCCTTTTCATCGGCAATATTGTCCCAGAACCTCGATGACATGATCAATCTCTATCGGTTTCGTCAGGTGAGCATTCATACCGGCTTCCATGCATTTTTTCGCATCTTCATCGAAAGCATTCGCCATCAATGGCAAAAAAGCAGTCCCTGTCATCTCCCTGTCTTCTGCTCTCCCACGCAAAAAGGCCAGAACTTTCGTCCTGACCTTCGAGAAGCTCGCTTCGATAAGGGACCTTCCTTCCCTCAGAATGTTTTTTTTGCGAGCGGATTTGCCGCTTCCCCATAGAAATGCTCTGACATATCCACGAAAACATCGGAAAGGAGCGCATCGAAGACGTCATCACTCATCTTGCTTCCGACAACAGAGAACGCATACTCCCCTTCCGTCCAGAAAGCAGCGAGTGAGCCATCCATCATCTTCGCTGTCATGACCTCCGTCGCACCGATCATGCGCGATTCCCAGCGACCGTTATAGACTCCGCTGATATTTTTTCCTGCCCCCTCTCCCTTCATCCTCGCCGTGCGGACAGAGAGCGTGCTGCCATCATCCATCCGATAACGGATATCCGAGAGCTTGCCGCCGATGGCGATATAATCCGTCAGATGGCACTTACCGGCAAGCAGCGTTCCTTTCGGAAGGAAGAGAGGACGGCTGTCCGTAGCTTCTGCGAGCGCATGGTACGTCTTGTATTCCACCAGAGGATTCGGCATCCCGATTGGCGGCATCTCCGCACGACTCGCAAAAGCAGGGATCACCAAAGCCGTCGCAGCGGCCATCAGTGCATATTTCCATTTTTTCATCATCTATCATCCTTTCCGTAACAGTCATCCTGTTTTGAAGATGGTGTTATTATAGCATGAAATTGACCGCGGGTCAAGTTTATGCTATTCATACTCCTTTTCGTCAAGATATCCCGCCAAAAGATCTGTCAGTCAAGGAAATACACATTCCACCTCCATGAATGAGCCGTGATAGAGAATCATTCTTCAAGCCCCCCTCGCTTCAAGCCAGAGAGCTGTATGAAAACAAATCCCCCAAATAGAAAACGCCGTGATTCCATACATATCCGGAATCACGGCGTTTCATTCGGATGGCTTTCGAAAAAGTCGGACCGGTCACTCATCTCACGAGATACACTTTGACGCGGCTCTTCGTCCCCCACTGGTAAGCCTGCGCGAGGGTATCGACGCCGACATCGATGATATTTCCATGGATCGCACCTCCGATATCATCGCAGATGGCGTAGCCATAGCCTTCGATGAAGACGATGCTGCCGAGCGGGATGACACTCGGATCCACGGCGGCATGCCCCTTGCCGGCGAATCCGCCCAGAGCGGTATGCCCTTCACCGCCCCCGTCATAGGGCGTGTACGCCGTCGATCTCATGTGATAGGTCTTCGTATACTTGCCGCGGAAATAGGGCACATTGTCCAAAGCATCCCAGACATCTTCATCTGCCACACCGGTGGTCTCAAGGCCTGTTTCATCCTGCAGCATGCGGATGGCCTCTGCCGTACCGGCGCCGAAGACCCCGTCAACGACACCGGGATCGTAGCCGTGCAGAAGAAGCTGATTCTGCAGATGGATGACTCTCTTTCCTCTGGCCCCTTCCGAGAGGATATAGTCGCCTGTCTGCGCCACATAGACTTCATTCAGCTTCGTGCGGGTCTCACTGTTCACGCCGCCCGTGACGGAGATCCCCTGCTCTTTCTGGAAAGCCGTGACCGCATCCTCGGTCTGCCCGCCATAAATACCGTCTGCCTCCCCCTCAAGATAGCCGAGGCGTTTCAGCTTCCGCTGGATGGTCTTCACATCACTGCCGCTGTCGCCGACGCCATAAGACTCCCCGCCGGAGGAGACCGCAGGCGCCGGCGTCCCTGCGCTGATATCCCGAAGCGCACGGTAGGTCACTTCATCGATCGCACCGGATACAGGAAATCCACGGGATCTCTGGAAGTCCTTCACCGCCTTCACGGTATCGCCCCCGTAGACACCATCGATGTCGCCTTTGAGAGAGCCGGCCTCTTGCAAGCGCTGCTGCATATCGGAGATCACATCTCCGCGATTCCCTTCTGCATACACGACACCCCCACCATTCCGATAGCCTGCGCCTTCGGCACGTCGAATGGCATCTCGGGTCACATCATCGGCTTCGCCGGTCACGGTCAGGCCTTTATCTTTCTGAAACAAATAGACTGCTTCCTTTGTGGTGGAGCCATAGTCTCCATCCACGGTGCGGGCCAGATAACCGGCCGCTACCAGGGAATTCTGCAGGGCTGTCACAGCATCCCCGCTCATCCCTGCGTGCAATGTTTCTGCAGAAGCCGGAACCATGGCAAGTATCCAAAACGCCAGGACCGAGCTCCATTTGTAGATAGCACGCATGAATTATCACCTCCATAAACTTCCTGTATTTTACCATTTTTCTTCAAATTTGTAAAAAATGAGGGGAAACCCTTTTATTTTTTTAGAAATCCATGGAGCTGCCGCGCGGTGCGAGGCGGTGTGAAAAAGCAGACAGTATCGGTGGGGAATGGTGATTTCTAAGGTGTTCTTTTCTAAGGAAATGGGAGCGTTTTGCAGAAAAAGTGGGGAAAGCCAAAAGAGAGAATGCCCTCCCCCGTATCACGGTCCTCCCGCCCCTCGTCATTTCGAGCGCAGCGAGAAATCTTCCTTGCACAACGGTCAAGCGGAGAGCGTCAGATGAGGAGCAGCCGAAGCACCCACGCGATTTTATCATTACCTCATAAGTACAGAGTACCGCTACGACATAAAAGATCCCTCGGCTACGCTCGGGATGACGATACGAGAGAACGGGCGATCTCACATTCATTTCCATCCCGCTGCGGGAGACAACCTCCGCCCCTTCGGTCACTTCAATAAAAAATACCGCCAAGTTTCCTTGACGGTATCTGATCTCTATCCCCACCATGTCGTTAAAGCCGGATTTTGAGTCTGCGTATTTGCAGGTGGGTGCTCTCATGTGAATTTCATCTGTCCCCGTGAAGGGCATAGATTCCATCCACAGTTCTGAACTCCCTTAATAAAGGTATCGGTTCAAAATATGAAGCCGCACGTGCACAGCAGGGTTGTTACATGTAGTATAGCAAATTTGCATGAGATTTACAAGAAATTTATGAGACATAGCAGGGATCCGGAGCGATCGGTGACGGATCACCGCCTGCCCCCTTCATCCCCATGTTTCACTCATTCTCCTTTGGAGCTCTTGAAGGCTTCTCTTTTGCCGATGACGGTCACGCCATTCATGTACGGTACGAGGACATCCGGGACGCGGATGGTGCCGTCGGCCTGCTGGTAGTTTTCCATGATAGCAGCGACAGTACGGCCGACAGCGAGGCCGGAGCCATTCAGCGTATGGACGAATTCCGGTTTCGCACCCGGCGTTCTGCGGAAGCGGATATTCGCGCGGCGTGCCTGGAAATCGAGGCAGTTCGAGCAGGAGGAAATCTCTCTGTACTTATTCTGTGCCGGCATCCAGACTTCGATATCATAGGTCTTCGCAGAGGAGAAGCCGATATCACCGGTGCAGAGGCAGACGACATGGTACGGGATCTCGAGCAGCTGGAGGATCTTTTCCGCTTCTGCCGTCAGAGATTCCAGCTCATCCCAGCTGTCTTCCGGCTTGCAGTACTTCACCATTTCTACTTTATGGAACTGGTGCTGACGGATAAGACCGCGGGTATCCTTGCCTGCGGAGCCTGCTTCTTTACGGAAGCATGGAGTGAGCGCAGTCAGATGGACAGGCAGCAGCGCGCCATCGAGGATTTCGCCGGAGAAATAATTCGTCAGCGGCACTTCCGCAGTAGGCGTCATATA
>ERZ1031449.361-NODE-361-length-11704-cov-6.959396_pt1 | contig 11704 bp, 8 predicted proteins | sample MGYA00516705_ERZ1031449 | MGnify/ENA primary metagenome ERZ1031449 (study PRJEB33719, sample SAMN04261152) | wastewater metagenome | biome: rural village; feature: human; material: feces | host: Homo sapiens | place: El Salvador | collected 2013-01-14 ... | reverse complement strand
ACCAGGCTATCAACTGGGGCCGTTCCAACTCTTTGTGGTCATTAACATTCGGTACATCATGCTGTGGCATTGAGTTTATGGCTGTGGGCTGCGCCCGCTACGACTTCTCACGCTTCGGCTTCGAGGTAACCCGTAACTCTCCACGTCAGGCAGACCTTATAATGTGTGCCGGTACCATCACCAACAAGATGGCTCCTGTCTTCAAACGTCTCTATGACGAGATGGCAGAACCTAAGTATGTTGTGGCTGTTGGCGGTTGCGCTATTAGCGGCGGTCCGTTCAAAAAATCATACAACGTGGTGCGCGGAATCTCTGAGATTGTGCCTGTCGACGTGTATGTGCCTGGCTGTCCTCCACGCCCAGAGGCTATCCTCTATGGCATGATGCAGCTCCAGCGCAAGGTGAAGGTTGAGAAATTCTTCGGTGGCGCAAACCACAAGATGAACAGCGAGGAGAAGGATCTCTCTATGTCGAAGGGCGGTCTCCACGGATTAAGCAACGAGGCGCTCGCCGGCGAGAAGAAGCACGAGACCATTGTTGTGAACAATGTGCCCGAGAACTTCGACGCGAAGAAAGATCTACTAACTGACTAATATAATAAGGTGTAAAATATGAAACTTGAAAATATTGAACTCTCATTTGACAATTTCTCAAGTGAGATGTCGAAACTGAAGAACCAGAAACATTTCGACTACCTTGTTACTATCATCGGTGAAGATTTTGGTGAAGAAGGTTTGGGATGTATTTACATCCTTGAGAATACTGACAACAACGAGCGTTGCTCGGTTAAGACAATAGCAAAGAAGGTCGATGGTAGCGACGTGATTCCAACGGTCATTAACCTGTGGAAGAGTGCTGACCTCTTGGAACGTGAGGTTTACGACTTCGTAGGCATCAAGTTCCTTGGCCATCCCGACATGCGCCGCCTGTTCCTCCGTACCGATTTTAACGGATATCCCCTGCGTAAAGACTTTGATATGAGTCCTGAGGCAAACCAGTTCCCGTTGACAGATGAACCTGAAAGCGACTTTACCGTAGAGTATTCGCTTAACGAGGACGGACACCTTGTGGCAACAAAGAAGCGCCTATTCGAAGACGACGACTTCGTTGTGAACATCGGTCCTAACCACCCCTCTACACACGGCGTGCTCCGTTTGCAGACTGTGCTTAACGGCGAGAAGGTGAAGCGTATCTATCCGCACCTCGGATACATTCATCGTGGCATAGAGAAAATGTGGGAAGGTATGACCTATCCGCAGACTCTTGCTCTGACAGACCGTCTCAACTATCTGTCGGCTATGATGCACCGCCACGCGCTCGTGGGCGTCATTGAAGAGGCTATGGGTGTGGAACTTTCTGACCGCATTCATTATATCCGTACGATTATGGATGAGCTCCAGCGTATCGACTCTCACTTGCTCTACCTCGGATGTACAGCTCAGGACCTCGGCGCTCTTACCGCCTTCCTCTACTGCATGCGCGATCGTGAGCATGTGCTTAACGTTATGGAGGAGACAACAGGTGGACGCCTTATCCAAAACTACTATCGCATAGGCGGTCTCCAGGCTGATATCGATCCTAAGTTTGTTGAGAACACAAAGAAGCTCTGTGCTTATCTTCGTCCGAAGATTCAGGAGTATCTCGATGTGTTTGGCGATAACGTAATTACTCATAACCGTCTTGTGGGTGTCGGACCTATGGGTCTTGAAGATTGTATCAACTATGGCGTGACAGGTCCTGCTGGACGTGCCGCTGGATGGAAGAACGACACTCGTAAGCGTCATCCTTATGACCTCTACGACAAGGTAGAGTGGAATGAGATTACGATGACAGGTTGTGACTCAATGGATCGTTACTACTGCCACATCAAGGAGCTTTACGAGAGTCTTAACATCATTGAGCAACTCATCGACAACATTCCTGAAGGCGAGTTCTACATCAAGCAGAAGCCTATCATCAAGGTACCTGAAGGACAATGGTATTTCTCTGTTGAGGGTGCCAGCGGCGAGTTTGGTGTTTACCTCGATTCAAAGGGCGACAAGAGTCCGTATCGCATGAAGATGCGTCCCATGGGTCTCACACTTACAGGAGCTCTCGACCCGATGCTTCGTGGACAGAAGATTGCTGACCTTATCACAACAGGTGCTGCTATCGACTTCGTGATTCCTGACATCGACCGTTAATAGGAATGTTGAATTTTGAATTCTGTAATCGGCTTTGCCGCTTGCCAGAGCAAGAATGTTGAATTGTCGGCTTCGCCGATGAAGAGTTAGGATTTTTGAATGTTGAATTAGAATGTTGAATTTTGAATGTTGAATTCATAATTCACAACTCACAATTCAAAATTGTGGCTTGCCACAATAATTCAAAACTCAAAACTCAAAATTCAAAAATCAATATCCTCTTTCCACCGACACCTGGAAGCTGAAATTGGGGTTGACGTTATATTTCACGGCAGCTCCAATGCGGTCGCCGATGTTAGAGATGTCGTAGACAGTGCAAGGCATGAAGCGGCGGTTGCCAGCCAACGATTTCTGGCCATAGAGGTAAGCCTCCCAATGGTCATTAAACTTATAGCCCATGATGGCAGACACGCCAGCTTCGCGCCATGTGTCGTGTTGCCACATGATGTTGTTGAAATAGCCGCCAACAGCTACCGACAGTTTCTTCGTGACGGGGACAGCATACATGGCCGACACGTTCTGTGTGAAGCCGGCTCCTCCTCGCGCGTTCTTGCCAAACTCGGCAAAGACGGAAGCGCCAAGACTCACGTTCATGCCTTTGTGCAGCGACCAGTTGTACCAATTGCCCCAATAGAGCGGTCGCAAGGTCATGGGCAGCACCTCACCTCGCATGCCAATGGCAGGGAGATTTAACGAGTCGGTATGCTCGCCACCAAAAGCCCCGAGAAACGATGGCTCCACAGCGCGATCAGCAGCAAAAGAAGAGCCCCCAACCGCTTCGTTCACAGGCTTTTCATTCAAGACCTTATCTTTAAGATTTTCACCAATCTTTTCATTCAAGACCTTATTGTTAAGATTTTCACCAACCTTTTCGTTCAAAACCTTATTGTCCGAAGCCTCATTAACCTTCTCGCTCACATCCATTTGTTCAGTCATGCGAGCAGCATTTGCGCTTTTTTCAGTTTGCGTTTTCACGTTTTGCGCCATTGTTTTAGGGCACCATATTGTTAAGGTTCCCAACAAAAGCAAGCATATCTTGCAATATTCTTTCATTCTTTTCATACTCTTTTTCTTTCAACAAGCCTATTCCCTTAAAGACCAATCCTTTCAAGCAACCAATCCCTTCAAGGAACAAATTCTTTTCATTCAAATAAGCGTTTACAAAGATAACGCCATAAAGCGTTATTGCAAAATGTTTTAAACTTATTTAAAGGTAAAAAAACTTTTAAAGGTAAAAGGGTAAAAAGGTAAAAAAAGGCTACGCCCTTGAGACCATTAACCGATTGATAGCAACCAACAGGTCTCCCTATAGCCAAGGCTTTCTACTCCCCTCTCCAACGGGGAGGGGTGAGCAGCCTTTAGGCTGCGAGGGGGTGGGGCTTCGATAGCCAAGACATTCTACTCCCCTCCATAAGGGGAGGGGTGAGCAGCCCTTGGGCTGCGAGGGGGTGGGGCTTTATTTTTTTTGTTCTTTATCGCATTTTTTCCGCATTATTCAGTAACTTTGTAGGCTGAACAAGAAAAATATCAAACGAGAAAAATGGCAGAAACAAAAAAAGCATTGTTAGGGCTGTCGCTCACCGAGCTTAAAGAGGTGGCGAAGAGCTTAGGTATGCCCGCCTTCACAGGCGGACAGATGGCAAAATGGCTCTACACGCAACATGTCACAACCATCGACGACATGACCAACATATCGAAGGCAAACAGGGAGAAGCTGGCAGCAGAATACACCATTGGCTGCATGCCACCGACCGACTGCCAACGCTCCAAGGACGGCACGATAAAATATCTCTTTCCAACAGCCATGGGCAAGAAGGTGGAGACGGTGTTCATTCCCGACAAGGACCGAGCCACGCTCTGCGTGTCATCACAGGTGGGCTGTAAGATGAACTGCCTGTTCTGCCAGACAGGCAAGCAAGGCTACGAGGGCAGTTTGAGCGCTACCGACATCTTGAACCAGATCTACTCGCTGCCCGAACGCGACAGGCTGACAAACATCGTGTTCATGGGACAGGGAGAGCCAATGGACAACCTCGACAACGTGCTTCGTGCCACAGAGGTGCTCACCGCCGACTATGGCTACGCATGGAGCCCGAAGCGCATAACGGTGAGCAGCGTGGGCGTGAGAAACAAGCTTCAGAGGTTCTTGAACGAGAGTGAGTGTCATGTGGCTATCAGTCTGCACTCGGCCATTCCGGAACAGCGTGCCATGATCATGCCGGCAGAGAAGGGCATGAGCATTGTTGACGTGGTGGACCTGCTGCGCAACTATGACTTCACGCACCAGCGCCGACTCTCGTTCGAATATATCGTGTTTGGAGGATTCAACGACTCTACAACACACGCAAAGGAGATTGTGAACCTCTTGCGCGGACTCGACTGCCGCATTAACCTCATTCGCTTCCACCAGATTCCAGGCATAGATCTGAAAGGTGCCGACGAGAAGAAGATGGAGTCGTTCCGCGACTATCTAACGAACCACGGCATCTTCACAACAATCCGCGCCAGTAGAGGACAAGACATCTTTGCCGCATGCGGACTGCTCTCCACGGCGAAAGCCATTGAGGAGGCGCGTCACCAAGCCGAGATTGACGGCATGAACCATGCGTAAAGACAAGACCATAACGGTCTGTGGCTACGGGCTTGAGAACAAGGTTCACGTCATGAAGCCAAAAGCGGTCATAAGACTCCTCCTCTGCCTCGTCGTTATGCTGGCAACAGCATGCAACGATGCCAACACGGGACTGCCCAAAAGCACGGGCCGACCATCGGAGGTGCTTCTTGTGGGCGATGTGGACAGCATTGTTGCCAAGGCGCTGACGGCAGACATCGTTGCTCTACCCCAGCCCGAGCAAATGTTTGACGTTAAGACGAACGGGAAAAGAAGCAATGGTAGCGATGCACAAGACGCCATCAACGCCGTGTCGCGGATGGAGCGCAACATCGTGGTGGTGAACATTGACCCGACGCTCTTCACACGCACAGCTGTGAGATATGAACGTAACGTGTTTGCTGCGCCACAGATCATTGTGTACGTCAACACCCCGTCGGCACAGGCGCTGAAAAGCGACATCGGAAGGTGCCACATAGACCGTCTGCTGCTGCAAAACGAGCTGACGGCTCATGCCGAACGTCTAAGACGACATCATGAGAAGGGCGTTGAAGACGACATAAAGCGCATGTTTGGATGCAGCATGACCATACCCAAAGGCATGAGGGTGAACGTGCGCGGACAGCAGTTTGTGTGGATCTCTGACAACAACCCCACAAAGATGAGCAACATCTGCCTTTACACCTCCGAGAACCGCGACAGCGTGATGAGGATAAACCTCAAAGGCGAGACAGACAGCATGTTCATGACAACGGTCGGGGGAAGCGTCGTTACAACCACAGGCACCTCACGCGACAACATGAGCACCACGCTGCGACGCGGACTGTGGCAGATGCAAGGCGACGCCATGGGGGGACCGTTCATGTCGAGAACCATACACATGCCTCACGGCAAGACCATCGTGGCAGAGGCGTTCGTCTTTGCACCCGGCGAACAAAAAAGAGACATCATGAGACGGTTGGAGGCAAGCGTGCAAACATTGAGACCGCTGCCGAAGACCACGAAACAAAAATAAAAAAAACATCATCTTTTTTATGGAAAACAGAAAGATAAGCGTGGCTATCACGCATGGCGACACTAACGGTGTCGGATATGAACTGATCTTTAAAACTTTTGCCGAGCCTGAGATGCTGGAGCTGTGTACGCCCATCATCTACGGATCGCCAAAGATTGCGGCATACCACCGCAAGGCGCTCGACATACAGGCCAACTTCACCATCATCAACGACGCAAGAGAGGCACATGAGGGTAAGGTAAACCTTATTCCGTGTTTCGACGACGAGGTGAAGGTGGACCTCGGCATGCCCACTCCTGAGTCGGGCATGGCAGCGCTGAGAGCGCTCGACAAGGCTATGACCGACTTCCGCGACGGCGCTTTCGACGTGTTGGTGTCATGTCCCTTGAGCAGCGAAAACATTCATGACGACAGCTTCAGTTTTCCGGGGCTCACCAAATATGTAGAGACATGTGTGGGCGACGGTGCCAAAGCCATGGAGATAATGCTCAGCGAGGAGATGCGCATGGCTGTGGAGGCTGCGGGAACAAACATTAAAGACGTGGCAGCAAAGCTCTCACAGGAGGGCATCATGGCATCGGTGAAGACGCTGAGCGCAAGTGCTCACCGCGATTTCGGACTGTCTAACGCCCGCGTGGCTGTGCTCTCGCTCAACGCCGACAATAACGGTGAAGAAGAGCGCAACATCATAAAGCCTGCTGTTGACGCTCTGTCAGAGAACGACGCCAACGTGTTTGGTCCTTACACAGCAGAAGAGATGTTTGGCACACGTTGCTACGAGGCGTTCGACTTTATTCTCGCCATGTATGACGACCAAGGCACCATTCCGTTCCACACGCTCAACGCCGAAGATGGAATATGCTATATCGCGAACCTGCCGCTTGTGTGCACGGCTCCGCTCACAGACCCACAGTATGAGATTGCAGGCAAGGGCATTGCCGACGAGATGGCATTCCGTCATGCCGTCTTCGCTGCTGTCGACATCTTCCGCAGCCGCGCCGTCTATGACGAGCCGATGGGCAACCCGCTGCAGAAGCTCTATCACGAGAAACGCGACGAGAGCGAGAAGGTGAGATTCGCCATCCCGAAGAAGCACGACAACGGCTTCAAGCCCACTCCACGCGACGGACGACGCAACGACGGGCCGAGAGACTTCAAGCCGCGCTATAACAAGCAACAACAGGAGCAGCAGAACAATAACGCTAAACCTGCTGATGCGGCTAAGCCAGCCGATGTCAACGCCAAGCCAAACAATGAGGCTGCCAAGCCTGCGGCTGATGCGCAGCAGAACGTTGCAGCAGAGCAGCAATAGGAAGAGATGAAGAAAAAGCACCAAAACATTTTTTTGTTTTTTGGCTTGGCCATGCTCGTTGTCATGGTCTTGCAGCTCAACTATGATGAGGTGCGCAACGCCTTGCACGATGCCGGCTACTGGTTTGGAGCCATCATCGTGCTGTGGGCGGCACTCTATGTGCTCAACACAACATCGTGGATGCTGATAATAAAAGCTGGCGGAAAGACGCACATCCCGTTTTGGTGGCTTTATAAAATTTCGGTGTCGGGCTTCGCCCTCAACTACGCCACACCGGGCGGACTGATGGGCGGAGAGCCATACCGCATAATGGCGCTCACGCCGCTCATAGGCAGAGAAAGGGCCTCGTCATCGGTCATCCTGTTTGTCATGACCCACATCTTCAGCCACTTCTGGTTCTGGCTTCTCTCGATAGTGCTCTTCGTGACGTTCTACCCCATAAACGCCCTCGCAGCAAGCGTGGTGGCAGCAGCATCGCTGTTCTGCCTCTTGGGCCTGTGGTTCTTTGTGGTGGGATATAAGAAAGGTGTGGCCATGCGCTTGGCACGATGGCTGAGCAAGGTGCCGTGGCTCGGACGGTTCGCAAGCCGACTGATGGAGAAGCACGGCGAGGAGATAAGCAACATAGACAGACAGATTGCGGCTCTACACAAACAGAACAGGAAGACGCTGGTGGCTGCCGTGATGATAGAACTTATGTGTCGCGTGCTATCGGCTGCAGAGATCTACTTCGTGTTCATGGCCATAGGCTGCCCGGTGAGCTACATGTCGTGTGTGCTCATCTTGGCGTTCACGTCGCTCTTTGCCAACCTCCTTTTCTTTATGCCTTTGCAGCTTGGAGGACGCGAGGGAGGCTTCCTCATGTCGGTTGTGGGATTGGGCATGACGGCATCAAGCGGCATCTTTGTGGCTCTCATCGTGCGATTGAGAGAGATTGTATGGACGGCTATCGGGCTTCTTGTCATTTAGCCTTTTCTTTTTCACCTCTGTTTACGGGGGTTAAACGACAACAAGCACTTTCTTTGTTTACCCCTCACATGAGGGTTTAAAACGACAATAGAGACAATAGGGACAATTCTTGGTTTATGGCTTTTCGATATGCCTGCTCAACCAAAGAATTGTCCCTATTGTCTCTATTGTCGTTTAAACATAACGCACGCTAAGAAATCGTCGAAGACATGCGAAACAAAAATAAAAACATTAATATCCATTAATCGAGCTATCTTCTTTGTCATCTTTTTTCTGTGCGAAGCGCGCAGTGATGACATTTAAAGGCTCTATTAATGGATATTAATGTTTAGAAACCCACGAGCGCAAAGCGCGATGTGAATTTTAGTTATGCTTGAAAAAGTTCAATTGTCTTTTAGCGAACAACAAACTTTCTGCCGTTGGCAACATAGATGCCAGGACGGAGAGTGTAAGTGGCGGCGTTGAGGTCGGGCATAACAGCCACACAGTCACCATTGAGCGTGTAAACCTTGATCATTGCCTTGGCAGCTGTTGAGTTTACGCCGTTGATCGCTGTTACAGAGATTGAGCCGTTCACACCACCGCGGTCATAGCACTTGCCGTTCTCGAAGATAAGGTCGTCAGTCTGCTCGCTGCCGCCATTGTTGAAGATGATGTTGGTAGGCGTATCGGTCTTGTCGCCATTATACTCCCACTTCCAGATGGTCATGCCGTTGTAGGTCTGTGAGGTCTTTGTGCAGAGCTCACCAGGCCATGTGCCACCAGTGTAATTTTCATCGCCCTTGTTCTTGTTCCAAACCCAAGCCTTCACTGTGGTCCATGATGTGGGTGCAGCAAAGTAGACATAGAACTTGCCTGTTGGAGCGGGTTCGGGGGTAGGATCTGGGTTGGGGTTGGGATTAGGATTGGGGTTAGGATTGGGGGTTGGATCAGGAGCTGTGATATCGGTCAGCACCTTGTAGCCAGAGCCACCATCATATGAGAAGAATGTTGTAGCTGTGATGCCAGTAATGTCACCAGTCTGTGCGCCGCTACCATTGTTGAGAATTATGTTGAATTTCTCTACGCCATCTGCCACGAACATATAATAATCTACACCTTCGATAGTTGTCTTGGTAGACATCTTCTTGCCAGGCCATTCGCCATTGAGAACCTTGGCTTTTTCGCCGCCTTCTACCCATGCATAGAGGTTAGGAGCGCTGTTGGCCTTAACGTATACTATGATAGCAGCATTAGGATCCACCTTCTTGAAGGTCAATTTACCGTTCTTCTCTTTACCATCCTGGCTCAATGCGCCCCACTCAATAGTCTTGGTGTCGCCAAAGTTCATATCTGCGCCAATGGTAAGATTTACACTCTCACCAGGAGTCAAGTTCACCTTATCCTGACCTTGTATCTGATACCAACCAGACTGAGCGTCGTCAGAGAGAGTAACTGTCAGGTCGATAGTCTCTGTGCGGAATGTTCCACCTGCTTGTGAGAACTCAACAGTTGCAGAAGCAGCAGGAGCCTGCTCGTTCCATGTTGTACCATCCTCTTCATGACCGTCGTATGCCTGATCGCCTTTTGATACAGGAGAAGTTGTGTAGATGAATGGGCCATCCTCGCCTATTACACCACCAGTCCAATCCTTTACAAGTACACGTACCTGACCTTGAGTCTGAGGAGCGTCTACGGTGATAGTAGAACCTGTGTAGGTCTGACCAGTAACAACATCAGTATATGTGCCTGCTGGGCAATCTGTAAATGTAGCACCACCATTGAGGGCTACGAGTGCGTAGCTGTCCTTGTAAGCACGCTTGAAGGCGATACCACCATTGGCTTCACAACCGTCATCGGTCCACTGACCCTTACGGAGAGCAGGAACTGCCTGACGAATCTTGTTCAGACGGATGAGGTGCTGAGCGACATCATGATTCAATGTAGCAGCCACATTACCTGTTGCCTTGTAGTCACCGAAATCAGATGCTTCTACATCACCAGTGAGGTAACCACCGAAGTAAGCACGACCAGTTTCTGAAAGAGGACCGTGAGGACCTCTGTCAATCGGAGCACCGCGACGGAAACCAACCTCAGAACCATAATAGAGACATGGAATACCACGGAAGGTAAACATCAGAGAGAGATTCTCTGCCCACTGAGCATCATCACCAGAGAAACGGAATTGGTCGTTGGTTTGCTGAGGACCGTAGTCGTGGCTATCTACATATACTACATTATAAGTAGCATCATTATATCTCTTGTCACCTGACTTTGCCAAACCGTATGCTGCGGCAGCATTACCGAAGTTGTAGTGCAATGGGAAGTCGATCACATGGAAACCGCTTGACTGAGAATAGTCTGGCTCATGCCATGCGCCATTCAGCATAAAGGTATTGTTGCTTTCTGGAGAATTCGCTTTATCTTTCTCGCAGAGAGGCATCAGCTTATCATCATAGCCTGTACCTCTGTCATAAATTTCCTGAGTGTCCCAGTATGACTGGCTGCCATCAAACTGATCCATCAAGTTCTGTGGAGCCTTCCATGTATAATAATAAGGTGAAAGATTGTCCTGACCACGGTACTGTACACCACCGAAACGGGCACACACCTCACCATACATAAAGAAAGGTGCCTGGTTGAGGCGCTTATCCTTGTACTGCTCGCCAAGAGCAGCAAATTGAGGGATAAACTGCTTGCAGAAGGTAAGACGAGAGATGTGACCAGAGGTATCGATACGGAAACCATCTACACCCATCTTGATAAAGCTGCCATAGCAGTTGACAAGATAATCTGCCACTGCATCGTTCTCGGTATTGAGGTCTACACAGTCGCCTGCAATCTGAGCCCACCAACGGGTAGGATCATCCCAATTGAAGTTACCGAAATGGTGCCAGTAATTGTGAATATCATGATTCACACCATCGGTATTCTTCATCTGCGCCAGACGACGCTGATACTGAAAACCTCCTGCAACAGTCAAGTAGTCGCTACCCAACTTCTCCTCATTTGGAATCATACAAGCATCTATGTAAGCCTGATTGCGAAGCTGTGTGTCACGATCAAATAACTTGCAGAGTGTCTCCTCACCGAAGTTACCAGTGTGGTTGAGCACGATATCGAGGATAATTTTGATACCCTTTGCGTGCGCTTTGTCGATGAGTTCCTGGAACATCGCGTCGCCACTCTTCGAGCCGTCACCGCTCTGATAACGGCAGTCAACCCTCGTGAAGTCAGATGCATGATAACCATGATAGTCGTAGCCTGAAGCATTCTGCACGACAGGAGTAATCCAGATGGCTGTAAAGCCAAGCGCCTTGATGTAGTCGAGCTTGTCGATTACGCCCTGGAAGTCACCTCGCCAACAAGGGTCCTTGGTACTCTTCTGACATTCCTGGTTATCCCAACACAATACATTGTTCTTTGGATCACCATCGTAGAAACGAGTGGTCATCATGAAATAAATACTTTCGTCACGAAAATCTGTTCGCTGACTGTTAAAGTCGTTCGCCACAACTGGCATGGCGATAAGCATAAGCAAGAATAAAGCCCATGCTTTAAGTAGTTTTTTTTGCATAAGAAGGTTTTAAAAAATAGTTTTTAAGTTATATATCTGGCCGCAAAAGTATTCATAA
>ERZ1031449.351-NODE-351-length-11891-cov-5.974316_pt1 | contig 11891 bp, 9 predicted proteins | sample MGYA00516705_ERZ1031449 | MGnify/ENA primary metagenome ERZ1031449 (study PRJEB33719, sample SAMN04261152) | wastewater metagenome | biome: rural village; feature: human; material: feces | host: Homo sapiens | place: El Salvador | collected 2013-01-14 ... | reverse complement strand
AACAAGCAAAAGACAACTTATAAAAACCAAAAGACTGCAAGCAGTTATAAAAAAATACAGAAAACGGCCTAATGACCGATTTGGGTTAAACCTTTTTGCATCCTTTACAAAGCATGTTTGTAAGCCAAAACATCAAAAGCTATTGAACAAAAAAAGGGACAATATTTTGGATTGTTGGTTTTGAAAACCATTTCCAAAATATTGTCCCTTTTATTTTTTATAGAGAGTTTTTCTTTATTTCATACACTCCTTGCAAGGAGTCCAAGGCTTGAGCTGCTTGAAGAAGTCGTTACCCTTATCGTCAACGAGGATGAATGCGGGGAAGTCTTCAACAGCGATCTTCCAGATAGCCTCCATGCCCAGCTCAGGATACTCTACACACTCGATGCTCTTGATGCTGCTCTTTGACAGAACTGCAGCAACGCCACCGATGGTGCCGAGGTAGAAGCCACCGTGCTTCTTGCAAGCCTCTGTAACGACATCGCCACGGTTACCCTTAGCGATCATCACGAGAGAAGCGCCGTGATCCTGGAACTCGTCAACATAGGGGTCCATACGGTTGGCTGTTGTCGGGCCCATAGAGCCACAGGGATAGCCCTCGGGGGTCTTGGCAGGTCCAGCGTAGAGGATAGGATGATCCTTGAAATACTGAGGCATCTCCTCGCCGGCATCCAGACGGGCCTTCAGCTTAGCGTGAGCGATGTCGCGGGCAACGATGATGGTACCCTTCAGGTTCACGCGTGTGCTAACGGGATATTTTGAGAGTTCTGCACGCACAGCGTCGATGCCCTTGTCGAGGTCGATCTCAATGCCCTTGGTGCCCTCACCCGGGTTGCGCAGCTCCTCAGGAATAAGCTCTGTGGGGTTCTCGTCCATCTTCTCCAAGAACACACCGTCCTTTGTGATCTTTGCCTTGATGTTACGGTCGGCAGAGCAGCTCACGCCCATGCCGATGGGGCAGCTTGCGCCGTGACGGGGCAGACGTACCACGCGGATGTCGTGTGCCAGATATTTACCGCCAAACTGTGCGCCAAGACCAATCTTATGAGCCTCCTCAAGGAGCTTGTTCTCAAGATCGATGTCGCGGAATGCGCGGCCTGTCTCGTCGCCTGTTGTGGGCAGGTTATCATAATACTTGATGCTTGCCAGCTTAACGGTGAGCAGGTTCTTCTCTGCTGATGTGCCACCGATAACGAAAGCGATGTGGTAAGGAGGACAAGCGGCTGTGCCGAGGCTCTTCATCTTCTCTACGAGGAAGGGCAGCAGTGTGCCTTCGTTCTGGATGGTAGCCTTGGTCATGGGGTAGAAATAGGTCTTGTTTGCTGAACCGCCGCCCTTGGCAACCATCACAAAGCGATATTCGTCGCCCTCTGTTGCCTCGATATCGATCTGTGCAGGCAGGTTACAGCGTGTGTTGACCTCGTCATACATGTTAAGAGGAGCATTCTGCGAGTAGCGCAGGTTGTCCTGTGTGTAGGTGTTGTAGACACCCAGCGAGAGAGCCTCCTCGTCTTCAAAGTCGGTCCACACGCGCTGTCCCTTCTCACCGTGGATGATGGCGGTACCGGTGTCCTGGCAGAAAGGCAGGATGCCCTTCACTGCTACCTCGGCGTTGCGAAGGAACTGCAGTGCCACATACTTATCGTTCTCCGATGCTTCCGGGTCGGTCAAGATCTTTGCCACCTGCTCATTGTGCTCACGGCGCAGCATAAACTCCACATCGTGGAATGCCTGCTGTGCGAGCAGTGTGAGAGCCTCTTTTGAAACCTTCAGGATTGTCTTTCCCTCAAACTCGGCTGTGCTTACGCCTTCTTTGGTAAGCAAGCGATATTCGGTAGTGTCCTTGCCCAACTGGAACATAGGAGCATACTTGAACTCTGGTGTTTTAGCCATAATGTTATTTGATGTTATGTTTTTAAACAAATTTCGCTGTTTAGAAATGACCTATGCAAAGGTAATTATTTTTCTGCAATTATGCAGACTATAGCTTTCCATTTTTTGTTTCGTTACTTTTTTTTACATAAAAAAGCTAAAGTTGCATGTTTCTTACAACGGCATGTCTTTATAACGTTGCTTCAGACGTTCTGCTTCAGCATGGAGCTTAGCGAGGAACGCCTTATATTCGTCACCATCGGGGTTGAGCGGACGATGAGAGAAGCCTTTCTTTAGTGGCGCCCACTCACGGAGGAACGTCTTGGCCTCATCAGAGAAAAACGTCTCTACCATGCGCTGCCAGATATACTCCACCGCAACAGAGGAAGGATGAAGCATGTCATCGGCATAGAAACGGTAGTCGCGAAGCTCGTCGTTAACAATCTCGTAGGCAGGGAAGTAGGTTACAACCGCCCCACCCTGCTCATCATTTAAAGAAACATCTTTGCTGAAGCCCGATTCTTTGCTAAAGTTCAATTCTTTGTCAATGCTTGATTCTCTATTGAGAGTTGTTTCTTTTATAAGCTGATCTGCTGCGAGAAGCAGCGTGGCTTTGGAGAGTTGGCTTCCGTGGAAACCATACTTGGCATAACGAATGGGGCTAACCGTTATGATGACCCTCACATCGGGTCTTCGCTCACGCAGAATGTTGACAGCACGAAGAAGATAATCCTTACACTCCTCCACCGTGAGCTCACGCTCCTCAAAGAGTCGATGCGGTCGTTTCTGACAGTTGTCCACAATCTCGCCAGTCTCACGAAGGATGTACACATGGTTTGTTCCGAGCGTGAAGACAGCCACACGCGGTGCCACGTCGGTACGTTCCACCGTGTGCAAGATGCTTGCCGGGTTATACATCACACCGAAAGGGTTGACCGTTGCGCGGAACATCTCGTCCTTGAAACGGCGCCCAATGTTGTCTGCAAAGCAAGAGCCCACGAACAGCATCTCCTCACAGGGGGCTATGCTGAACGCGGGTCTCGGTATGTCTACAATTGTTCTAAACTGCATTGTTCGATTTAGTCGATTGATGCCTTTTCGTTATCTGTTGTTGCCGCCTTGCGCTTCTTGCGCTCCTCAAACCACACACCAACGATGATGGCGATGAAGAGGAGGGCGAAGGCAATGTAAGCCACGGTCTCGGTGTCGCGGATACTCTTTGGCTTGAAGGTAAGCACCACCTTATGCTTGCCCGCCTTCACGTTGATGGCACGAAGCACATAATCGACACGTCCCACCGTTACTGGCTCTCCGTCAACAGTGGCGGTCCATCCGGGATAATATATCTCGGAGAACACCACAATGCCGCCCTTTGTTGAACTGATGTCGTAGGTCAGCTCGTTGGGTTCATACTTTGTGAGCTTCACGATGGCCATGTCGTCCTCAGGCACAGCCTCTCCCAGCACCTCCTTAAACTTGGCGTCTGCCACAGCTTGATGGCGAAGATTTATCTTACCCACACCGTCGAGCTCCTCGTTGGCGTTGTCAACATACTTGATGTCGCCAACAAACCAGGCGTTGCCAAAAGCATAAGTGTTAAGCACAGGCACCGTCTGTCCACCCTGCAGCGGCAGAATGAGGTATTTGGTGTTAAGCATGTTGAGCACGGGGTAGATAGTGTCGCCTGCCACCTTTGTCATGTCGCCCTGAGCCTGAGCTATTGCCGAGTAGGCCTTCTGCATCTCTGGCGAGATGTAAGCGTCGATGAGCTCCTGATAGCGGCGAAGCTTTGCTGCATGATAGCCGCCGATGCTCTTGTGGTAATAAGATGTCTCGTTCTCGTTGAACGTGTTTGACGCGAGGTTAAGCACGCGGTAGTCGAGCGAGCGGTCTTGCAGAATCTGCTTGTCTGTGGCTGTCATGTGCTGTGGAGTGTCGCGCACACTCTTCTCAACAAACATAGAGTCGTTGAGGTAGCGTTTGTTCACCTGCCACATGTCGACGACACAAAGGGCAATCATGAGAGACACAGCCATCTTGCTGTTGATCTTCTTCATGAGCATGAGCACCAGCACAACGGTGCCAAACGTCACGATGAAGGCAGAGCGCCAACAGTCGGCGGTGAACACAGCCACACGCATGTCGGTGAGGTTGCTAAGGATCGGTCCGAGATATTCGGCTGGCAACGATTTCAGCGCCACCATCTCCGAAGCCGACACAAAGTCGGGGAAGAACACTCTTGGCATAAGTGCAAAAAGCACACACATGCCGGCGGTCATGGCGAACGCCACAACAAGATAATCGCGCTTCTTACGCACGAAGATAGAGAGAGGCGAGAAGAAGATGAAACCAAGCACCTTCTGCTTCATGGTCTCCGTCTCCTTAAGGACCTCAGGATTGTCGATGAGCTTCTTCAACGCCATCATGGCGAGAAGAGGTATGGTAAACTCGGCGATGACGAGTATTGATGCCACTGTTCGGAACTTGGCATACATCGGCACATAGTCGAGGAACAGGTCAGTAAACCACATAAAGTTGCGGCCCCACGACAGGATGACAGACAGCACCGTTGCAGCATACAACGCCCATTTCATGGGACCCTTCAGAAGGAACAGTCCGAGGAAGAACAGCATGAGCACGAAGGCACCCACATAAACGGGTCCGCTGGTGCCTGGCTGATTGCCCCAATATTGTCCCAGCTGCTGGTAGAGCTGCATAAACTCGGGGTTGGCCTTCGACATGGCCTTCTCGCTTTGCACAAGGGGGAACGAGGCGCCACCCTTGGCGTTAGGGATGAGGAGCGTCCATGTCTCGTCGATGCCGTAGCTCCACTGCGTTATATAGTCGCGGTCGAGACCGCTCGATGTCTGGTTTGCAGAGTTTTTCTTCACCAGTTCGCTCTTGCCACGCATCGACTCCTGACCATACTGCCATGTGTGGTAGAGGTTGCTCAGGTTTATGCAGATGCCTATCGCGGCACCTGCCATGCACACGCCAAGAGCCTTGCCGAAGCGTGCCATCTGACGGCTACGCACGGCCTCAACGAGATAGGCGATGACCATGAAGAGGATGATGAAGAGATAATAATAGGTCATCTGCACATGGTTGGCTTTCACCTCAAAGGCAGAGAAGAGAGCCGTGAGGATGAAGCCCCACAGGTAGCGGCCCTTGAAAGACAGCACCACGCCAGCAATCATGGGCGGCAGATAAGCCAACGCCATGACCTTCCATATATGTCCTGCGGCAATGATGATAAAGAAATAGCTGCTGAAAGCCCATATCAGCGAACCGAGGACCGCCAACTCATGACGGAAGTCGAAGGCACGCAGAAGGATGTAGAATCCCAACAAATAGACAAACACATACCACACGTTGTCAGGAAGCCACAGGTGGTAGGCGTTCATCACGCTTGAGAGCATGTCGGTACTCTTATACGACGGTGCCAGCTGGTAGGTGGGCATGCCGCTGAACGCCGAGTTGGTCCAGCGTGTGCGCTCGCCTGTCTTCTCAAGATATTGCTCTTGCTCCACGCCTGCTCCACGTCCTGCCGACGTGTCATGACGGTAGAGTATGCGACCGTCGATGTCGGCCGGCATGAAATAGACAAAGGAGATGACGGCAAACAAAACCACTGCCACGAGGTCGGGCAGATACTTCTTCAATGATTTCATTCTTTCTCTATAAAAATCTAATAAACGTTTATTGTCTGCAAAGTTACAACGAATTATTGAGAATTATGGATGAAACAACAATAAAAATGGATGACACGTCGATAAAAGCCTCAACCCACGTTATCATTGGTCTGGGTTCTCCACAAAGCCCTTATACTCGTCAACAAGTCCGCTCATGACCACATCATAGCTCTCTTTCTCAATGGCCTTGATGTTGTCTGCACCCTGTCCCTTAGGTGCGATGGGCTTGTGGATGGTCAGACGCAGCGGATGCCACAGCACCCATTTCATGTCGCGCATGCGGGGCATGACATTAAACGAGCCGTTGATGGTTATAGGCACAACGTCGAGTTGCAGCTCATCGGCAAGCATGAAAGCGCCGCGCTTGAACGCCCCCATGTGGCCTGTGAACGAGCGTGCTCCCTCGGGGAACACCACCACCGACATGCCGCCACGCAGGGTGTCGCGAGCCTTGTCGTAGGTCTCACGAATGCGTGCCGGTCCGCGTTTGTCTACAAAAATCTGGTGTGAAGCCTCGCATGCCTTTCCCACTAACGGCATGTTACGCAACTGTCGTTTCATCATCCATTTGAAGTTGCGGTTCAAGTAGCCGTAAATCAAGAATATATCGAATGCGCCCTGATGGTTTGCCACAAACACATAAGAACGTCCGGGCTCCAGGTTCTCACGTCCTTCAACCTTTACGGGAAGGAGGAACATGCGAATGATCAGTCGTGCCCACAGTTTGCCGGGATAGTAGCCCCAGAAATGTCCGTTGCCAATGGTGCAGCCTATGGTTACCGTAAGAGCTGTTATAAGGGTGCCGAGCGCTATAACTGGCAACACGATGAACAGCTGATAAATGCGATAGAGAATTTTCATTGTGTGTTATTAATCTTAAATTGTTGGTTTTAAATTTCTACTTTCTTTTAACCTTCAAGCTTATCACCACGATCTCGGGATAGACACCAAGACGGAATGGGGCGAAGCCACCGAGACCTGATGACACGAAGAGGGAGCGCTCACCACGACGGTAGAGTCCGCAGTCTTCGCGGTTGTTAAACTGCGTAGGGCGGAACCCCATGAGCTCCACTTGTCCGCCGTGCGTGTGTCCGCTAAGCGTGAGCTGCACCTTTGAGCGAGGAAGGATCTGCTCCTCCCATGCCCATGGGTCGTGCTGCATAAGCACCACAAAGGAGGATGCGGAAACTCCACGGAGCGTCTTCTTAAGGTCACCCTTCATCGGGAACGGCGGTCGCCCGACGTTCTCCTCACCAGCCACAACGATAGAGTCGTTGCCTCGACACAGAACGCGGTGGTCGTTGAGCAGCAAGTGCCATCCGAACGAGCGTTCAAGAGAAACGAGCTGCTGTTCATTGGCGGTCTTAAGACTATCTGTGCCAGACACATACATGCTATAATCGTGATTGCCGCGCACGGCAAACACCCCATCTTTAGCCTTGATTTTTGACAGCAACGAGGCAAAAGGCAGCAGCTCGCTGGGCTGCATGTTCTGTATGTCGCCAGTCATCATCACGGCATCGGCGTGAACTGCGTTTATGCTGTCTACGGCACGCTCCAGCAAAACATGAGGAATGGAGCCTACATGAAGGTCGGAAATGTGCACAATGCGGTAGCCATCAAAAGCCTCAGGCAGGTCGCTAAACTCAATATCCACATGTTTGACCTCCAGTCGGCGCACACCAAAGAACGAACCATAGAGCACCGCCACGACAATGACAACAGACAGGGAGATGCCCATCAGCGTGCCATAGTTGCGATGCAGACCGAAGCCACGCTTAACGCCGAGACCTATCAGGGAGCAGAGCATGAACACAAACTTAGGCGCTGCGAACAGACCGAACAGCAAGAGGAAGAGATTCAGCCACAGTTGGTCTGAAGGGGCAAAGTCGGGTATGCAACACAGGGCAATGGTGTAGACAGACAGCACCACTGCAGGAATCCACCACAACAGCTTCTTCACTCTTGACATGGGACCACGACGATGCAGATGCACCTTATAGATATAGGCCTCAGGCAAAAGGATGACGAGGAATATTAATATTGAAATTCGGGCAATCATATTTTTCTTATGACGAGTTATGAGGATTTTACAAACAAGCAGCCACCTTCTTACATCAAGCAACCACCATCTTACATCAAGCAACCACCCAAAAAGCGGCGCATCAGTTCGACAGGGATGCCACGTCGGTGAGCATAATCGCAAAGTTGGGTCTCATCTATTTTTCCCAGATTGAAATAATGGGCAGCAGGATGGGCGAACATCAGTCCTGATACCGAAGCATGCGGCATCATCATGCCCGAGGCTGTAAGCCTTATGCCTATGGTCTTCATGTCGAGCAAGCGGTCGAGCAGGAAATTCATGCTTGTGTCGGGCATTGACGGGTAGCCCACAGCGGGACGTATGCCTTGAAAATCTTCGCGTAGCATCTGTTCGATGGTTAGATGTTCATCGGGAGCATAGCCCCACCATTGTGTGCGCACCTGTTGGTGCAAGCGCTCCACGGTGGCCTCAGCCAGACGGTCAGCAAGAGTCTGCGCGAGCATGCGCTTGTAATCGTCATTCTTATAGTCGGTTTCCATCGACTTGTCCACGGTGGCTGCAAAGGCGCCTATGGTGTCGGTCACGCCGTGAGAAAGCGGACGTATGAAGTCGGCAAGACACAGCGTGGGGTTTCCATTCTCTGTTGGCGTCTGTTGGCGCAACATCGGGAACCGCAAGCCGTCTATAATGATGTCGTCGCCATCGGCGTTGGCATCAAACAGTCCGAACACGGCATGTGTGGCATAGCGCGGCTCCATAGAGGCGAGCATCTGCATGGCCTCTTCGCGCAAGGCGTTCTTCTCAGCATCAGGCTTTCCTGACAAGCCCCAGGCATGAAAGAAGTAGAGCCAGTTGATGTAGGGCACCACGTCGGCAATGCTATATTCTAAAGTTTTAATGACACGAGCCATACTTTTTATTTTTTTCAATGTGTCAGCATTGAATTATCCTATCTAAACATCAGAGCCTCACCACGCGAGTCTTCGTCGAAGACGCCATTATTATATATAAGGTGTCCGTTGCTCACGGTCTGACACACACGCCAAGCGAACGAATGGCCAGCGAGCGGTGTCCATCCACACTTGCTCTGCACACACTCGTCGGTGACGGTCCACGGTTCGCCACGGCGCACCACCACGAGGTCGGCCTTACAGCCTGGGCGCACAAAGCCACGGTCGCGAATGCTGAACAGTTGTGCCGGATGATGACACATAAGCTCGACAAGGCGCTCTATGGTGAGCACACCATCGTCGACAAGTTCAAGCATGGACACAAGCGAGAACTGCAACATGGGCATTCCTGAAGCGGCATGGGCGCAGCCACCCTGCTTGTCGGCAAGCTGATGTGGTGCATGGTCGGTGCCTATGGTGAAGATGCGCCCGTCGGTTAGAGCACGGCGCAAGGCGGCACGGTCGGCAGCGGTCTTCACAGCAGGGTTACATTTTATGCGTGTTCCAAGCGTCTGGTAGTCGGCATCGGTAAACATGAGATGCGCTATCACCGCCTCTGCCGTGATATTGCTGTCGGCACCAAAGAGATTGAGCTCGCGCTCGGTGGTGAGATGCGCCACATGCAGGCGTGTGCCATATTGACGGGCGAGGCTCACGGCAAGCTCTGTCGACGCGTAGCATGCCTCCACACTACGGATCCACGGGTGGTGACACACGTCGGGATCGTCACCCCACATGCGTTTCGCCTCTTCCATGTTGCGGTTTATGACGGCAGAGTCTTCACAATGGGTCATGACGGGCAGCTCCACCTCGCTGAAGATGCGTCTTAGAGCCGTCTCCTGATCAACGAGCATGTTGCCAGTGCTCGCTCCCATGAACAGCTTCACGCCAGGCACCTCATGCGGGTTAACCTGCTTCAACGCGTCGATGTTGTCGTTGGTGGCGCCTATGAAGAAGGCATAGTTGACATGACTCTTCCCGGCAGCCAACTGTCGCTTTGCCTCAAGGGCTTCGAGCGTGGTGGTCTGTGGCTTGGTGTTGGGCATGTCGAAGAACGATGTCACGCCACCATAGGCGGCAGCACGGCTCTCACTCTCCATGTCGGCCTTGGCGGTGAGTCCCGGCTCACGAAAATGGACATGACTGTCGATGACACCCGGAAGCACATAACAGCCGTCGGCATCGATCTCGCTGTCACAGCTGGAGCCGTCAAGACAAGCACATGCCTCTGTGTTTTCACCTTCTCTGATGACGTTCTTTATAAAGCCGTCTTCCACAACGACGGACGCGCGACAAGCTTGTCCTTCGTTGACAACTATTCCGTTTTTTATTATCAGTCGCATCTTATTGATTGATTAATGGTCTTTTCTGCACGACAAAGGTATGAAAAAATAATCATAAGCAAGTGTTCTTAATAAGTTTTGTTGCAGACAAACGCAAAAAGGCCATGCGTAACAGAAAGGAAATGGTGGTTTCGCTCTCTGTTGCGCATGACCTCAAATCTTATATTTGCAAAAGTTTACTTGCGGATGCAACGAACGTAATGACCGAAGGTGTAATCGTGAGTGCCTGTTGTGACGATAGAATTTTGAATTGCCGTTGTTCCCAAAGCATCAGTTCTTGTCAACACATCGTAGCTCTTGTCGGTGTTCCAGAAATAAACAAGAGAGCCATCGCCTTTGTCGCTTGTCGGCTTGCTGAAATAGCCGCCAGGCATGATGTCAAGACCTGTTATGTTGGTGCCTACTTTAGTCCAATATTTCTCAGCCTTCACCTTTACCGGCTGGTCTGAAGCGAGATACGATTTCAGAGAGTTCCAGTCGGCAACAGTTGTCACAGCCCATCCCTCAGGAGCAAGACCCTTGTCGCTGAGCACGGCATAACCGTTGTAGAGAGCGCCCCACTCGAGCCAGTTGTAAGTCATATCATCGCTGTAGACATGATAAGCGCCTGTGGTGTTAGCGCTCCAAGCGGTTGTTTCCTTTGACGAATATTGTGTAATTGAAGAGCCGTCACGAAACAGCTTTGCGTGGAGGTTCTCCTCGAACCAATATTGTGTGCCCACCTTCACAACATGATAGGTGAAGGGTGAGAAATCGAGAGCGCCACGCTTGTCAACAACCACATAAGCATCTTGTGTTGTGGCAAGAGCGTCGGCGGCATCGGCAGCATCAACAAACTGGCCGGCGTTGTTGAGATATATGGTTGTAAGAGCGCCATCGCCTTCGGCAGGAGTGTAAGAAGCCACAACGTTCTTCGTCACGTCCCACGAAATCTTGGCTCCGTTGGCAGCAAGACCATTCGTGAGGTCTGCCTTGCCGTCAGCGCCCATGGGATAAACCACAACGAGCTTGTCGTCATAAACTTTTTTATTCTTGTCGCCATCAGCGACATAATAGCGCACATACTCGTTTGCCATCTCAGCAACCTGCACATCGCCACACATTATTTTCTGCACCAAACCAGTGCTGAAATCGTTGTTAAGCTCAATCTTGTAAACCTTGTCGGCAACGGTAGGTTCTGGCTTCTCTGGCTGATCGTCCTGCTCAAAGGTAATGTCCTCAATGTCGTTGATGACAAACGTGGTGGTTGTGCCACCTTTCATCTTTACAACCATCTTCTCGGGTTCGGTGTTCTGTGCAAACAGGGTAAGGGCAGAAACGGCCAACACCATTATTGTAGTAAACAGTTTTTTCATAAACTAATTTCTTTTGTTTTTTGTAGGCTCAGAAGAGAGCCTTCTTGTTATAAATGTGTTCTTTGAAGTTAACGTTTTCCTTGCAATTAACGTTTTCCTTGTTTTATTTGTACAGTTTGAATATCTTTTTGCCGAGTTTTAAGATGTAGATGCCCTTAGGCAGTGAAGCCACGTTCAGCGCATCGCTGGTGAGAGCCTTCACCGACATGTAGCGCGAGCCGTTCATGCCGTAGAGGGCAGCAGCGAGAGGCTTGCTGTGGTCATAGCCCACAAGCTTTATCTCATCGCCCACGACGAAGGCCTTAATGTCGGCATCGGCAACAGAGGTCTGTGAGACGCCTGTTGACGAGTTGGGGAAACACAATTTTTTAATCATGGAGAGAGGCACCTTTGTCTCCTCTCCCGATCGGTTCAGCACGAGGTTGCCGTCACTGAAGTAGATCTTGTCAAGTAGTTGCACACTGAAGGTCTGCCCCTCACTCATGCCATTAAGAAAAACCGTCACATCACGGGCGGAGGCTTTCACAGCAAACATGAGGGCTAACAATGCAACCGTTAGATGTCTGTTAATTTTCATAGCTCTAATTAGTGTTTACTGAATAATTTATAATTCTCTGATATTTAAGTTTATATAA
>ERZ1031449.344-NODE-344-length-11919-cov-5.723112_pt1 | contig 11919 bp, 5 predicted proteins | sample MGYA00516705_ERZ1031449 | MGnify/ENA primary metagenome ERZ1031449 (study PRJEB33719, sample SAMN04261152) | wastewater metagenome | biome: rural village; feature: human; material: feces | host: Homo sapiens | place: El Salvador | collected 2013-01-14 ... | reverse complement strand
CCTGAGCATTGTGCTCACGACGGAGCATGAACTCTACGTCGTGGAAACCCTGCTGAGCGAGCAAGGTCAATGCTTCCTTAGAAACCTTGAGGATTGTCTTACCCTCAAACTCTGCTGTGCTTACACCTTCCTTGGTAAGCAAGCGATACTCTGTCTTGTCCTCTCCTAACTGAAACATAGGAGCGTACTTGAAATCTGGAGTCTTAGCCATAACTACGTTTTTGTATATTTAATTAATATCCGAATATTTCTTTTTGTGATAGACGCTTGATTGGCGCAATCTTTTCGAGTGACTTCATATCGAGATTCTTCTCATTGCCAAGAATCATCATGCGATAAGGCTTGTTCACCATGTTCTCCTGCTCAAACTTCACGATGTCTTGCAGGGTGAGGGATGGCAACTTCTCATAGATGAGCTTGTTCAAGTCAAAGTCGATGCCTTGGTTCTTGTAGAAGAGATAAGAGCTGATGACATCAAACTTGGTGGTTCTTGCACTCTGCAAGCGCTTGGTGAGGCTATTCTTGGCGAGGTCGAAGGCTGCTTGGTTCTGTGGCATCGTATCCACAATTTCCTTGAACACGTTGATGCAGTCCATCATCTTGTCGTTCTGAGAGATGATGTGAGTATAGAAATACTCAGGCTGATTCTTGAGAGCTGGCATGGCATACATGGCGGCGGCATTGTAAGCCAAGCCTCGTGTCTCACGCAACTCCTGGAATACCACCGTGTTCATGCCTCCACCAAAGTACTCATTGAAGAGTGCCTCCACTGGGGCATTCTCTGGCTTCCACTGCTTGCCCTCGTTGTGATACTGGCGCAGATAGATGTTCTTGGCATCGTATGGAGCGATGATAATCTCTGTCTGTGGTGTCTCGGTCAACTCATATTTCTTGCCCTGAGGCACGGCGGCAAGTCTCTTTGCCGTCTTATGCTCCTTGGCGAGGAGCGTGTTGAGTTGAGCCTCGCTATAAGGACCATAATATAATATGGTGTGCTGGAGGTTGTTCAAGCCAGCCAAGAGGTTGATGTACTCCTGAGGGTCTGCCTTCTTGAGGTCTGCCATGTTGATGACATTGCGAGATGGATTGTATTTGCCATACTTGCAATAGTTCCAGAGATAGCTATAGTTGGTCTTCTGGTCGGTCTTGGCATCCTCTCTTCCTTTCTCCACTTGCTCGATGTATTGTGCCCAACTCTCCTTGTCTGCCTTGGCGTTCTTCAACAAGTTCTCCATGAGGTTGAGAGCCTTAGGCAGATTCTCGTTCAGTCCGTTGAGGCTGATTTGCAAGGTGTTGTTGGTAGTCGATACACTATAGTTGCAAGCCAAGTCGTAGAAAGCCTTGTTGATGTCGCTCACGTCCATCTTCTTGGTACCGATATAGTTGAGGTAATCGGCGGCATAACCATAGCGGAGGTCATCCTCATCGCCAAACTCATAGCGGAAGACGAGGTTGAACAAGCCATCCTGTGTGTTCTGCTTATAGATGAGTGGGATGTTCTTGGAAGTCTTGCCAATGGTCAAGTCCTTCTTGAAGTCGAGGAATTGTGGCTGGATAGGCGTTACCTTGGAGTTCTTCACCTCCTTGAGGAAGTCGCTCTCATACTCACGGTTGGCTGGGATAGGGGTGATGGCAGGCTTCTCGATTTTCACGAGAGTCTTGTCCTCGCCCATGCGCTTATAGACGCATACGAAGTTGTCGTCGCGCAAATACTTCTGGGCAAACTCCACGATGTCCTTCTTGGTGAGCTTGCTCTGGCGTTCGAGCTGGTTGGCTACCTGTGCCCAGTCTTCATCGTTGATGAAGGCATTGCCCATCATGGTGGCACGCTGATCGTTGTCGTCCAATGATTTGTAGAAATCCAACTTCTTGTTGGCGATGACGGCAGGAATCAAGTCGTCGGCAAACTCTCCACGGCGCAGCTTGCCCATCTCTTCGAGGATGAGCGCACGTACCTCTTCGAGTTTCTGTCCTTGGTTAGGCATGCCTATGGCGATGAAGGCGGTATAGTCGTGCTGTTCATCCGTACCAGCATTCACTCCTTGTACCTTCATGGTCTGTGTCAGGTCGGTATCGAAGAGACCTGCCTTGCCATTGCTGAGGATGCTGGAGATGATGTCGAGGATGTCGCCCTCGCCCTGATTGGCTCCCTTGAATCGCCAAGCCATCGTCAGATTCTCTGCGTCTTGACCCACCACGGTGGTGTCCTTGGCGGCTGTAATCTCTGGTTGAGGAGCAAACTCAGGTCTTGTCACCTTGTCGCTCTTCTTCCATCCACCGAAGTACTTGTCGATGACCTGGATGGTTTGGTCTGGGTCGAAATCGCCTGCCAATACGATAGCCACATTGTTTGGCACATAGTAATGGTGGAAATAGTTCTGTATGTTGACGATGCTAGGGTTCTTCAAGTGCTCCTGCTCACCGATGGTGGTCTGAGTGCCATAAGGGTGGGTAGGGGTGAGGAGCTTCCATAGGGCAGCCCATCTCTTGTCATCATCGCTTGCCATGGTGATGTTCTTCTCCTCGTACACGGCTTCCAACTCGGTGTGGAAACCACGGATTACCATGTTCTGGAAGCGATCGCTCTGAATCTTCGCCCAGTTCTCGATCTCGTTGTTCGGGATGTTCTCCACATAGCAAGTCACGTCATTGCTGGTGTAGGCGTTGGAACCTTCACTTCCGATGCTTGCCATCAGCTTGTCGTACTCGTTAGGGATATTGTATCGGGCGGCAAGTTGGGAGATGGAATCTATCTCGTGATACGCTTGCTTGCGCTGTGCTGGGTCGATGAGTTTGCGATAAGACTCATATCGGCGAGTGATCTCATCGAGGTAAGGCTTCTCCTTCTCCACGTCGGTGGTGCCGAAATGGGTGGTGCCCTTGAACATCAGATGCTCCAGATAGTGAGCCAAACCGGTGGTCTCGGCAGGGTCGTTTCTCGAACCTGTCTTCACGGCGATGTTAGCCTGCAGGCGAGGCTTCTCCTTGTTAACTGACATATACACCTTCAGACCATTGTCGAGGGTGTAGATGCGTGTCTTCATTGCATCGCCTGGCACGGTGGTGTAATGATAATCCTTGGCGGTGGCGTTCAAGGCTCCCATCAAGAGAGCGGCCATCATTACATACTTTAATCTCATTTTATGATAATATAGTTGGTTTAGTTCTCATAATCCACTTCTTGGTCGAGACTATCCACGAAGTTGCGGAATACCTCTTCTTCCACGTCACCCATGGCAAACTCCTTCTCGGCATCCTTCTTGATTTCTGCTATCCAAGAGCGGCGTGCCTTGATATAGTCCTCATGGATGCGGTTGGCATCCTCCAGGGTAATCTCGTCAATATGGTAATAGTCGCAAACCATCTTGTAGGTCCACGCCCATTGGTAGTCACGATAGTTGGCATTGATGTCCTCAAATCTCTTCAAGAGGGTGAGAATGTCGGAGATAGTGCCATCCTTGAGGTCGTCGATGATGCGCTGTTCCTCTGATACAGGGAGGAGAAGTCCTGAGAGATCATCCCAGTCGCCTTCGCCGATGTGGGTGGTAGGAGGGGTGATGGCTGGGTCAAGCTTCAACACTCTCTTCAATACGGCGCCCATGTAGATGCGCAGGGCGATGTCGTAGTACTTGATGCCCTTGTGGAGGGAGGAAGAAGGGATGATATACTCGTGATAGAGATATTGCGAAACATTGTCGCCCGTCACCTCACGCAGGTTCTCCAATATCTTCTTGCCCTTCAAGACCTCGCCCACGGAGTAAGGGGAGAGCCAGTCGAAGTTGACGATGCTCTTGCGGTTCTCCATTGCACGGAGGTCACGCTTAGGCCATTTCTTGATGTCTCGGTAAAGACCCACGGTGGTGATGTTTCGTCCAGGGATGAGGAACATCTTGTCGCCATCGGCTATCAGGTAGGCGAATGGCAGGTTGCGGGTGTTAGGATGGTGCATCAGCTTGCCGAAGCACACGGAGAAGGTACCTAGGGTGGCTGGCATCAAGAGGTAAGCGCCACTGGCTGTCTTCGAACCTCGCTCCAGGATGCCCCAGTGCATAGGTCCCATCTTGTAGGCGTGATTGGAGAAGTTGGTGGCTGAGCCAGCATTGTAGAACGAGAACATGCCACCGATGAGCAAGCTGCTCTTGTGGTGGGAGGCGGTGAAAGGACCGCAGAATGCCGCACAAGCCTCGCCATTGCTCATGTAGGAGTTGGCGAAGAAGACGGAGGCGGATGCCGTAAAACCATTGCTCAACTGGCAAGCCTCGCCCACGAAGCAATCTTGTATCTTCACACTGTTGATGACGCTTGCGCCCTCGGCGATGATGGAGTTCTCGGCGATGACACCTGTGCCGATATATACATTGCCATGGATGCTTCCGAGCAGGGTACAATCGCTCAGTCGGGAAGCACCATTCACCTCACAGAAGTCGTTGATCACGCAGTTGGTGATTTCCTTGGTGTTGATAATCTTCACGTTGTTGCCGATGCGTCCACGCTCAGGCATCTTGGTGTCGATGTCGGTCTTGATGAGTTGGCGAATGCGCTCCTTGAGTTCCTTGTCGGAGAAGTGCTTCACCATGAAGGCGGCGAGCTGACTATTGAGGTCGGAGAAGAGGATGACGTTTCCTTCGCCCACCTCATTGAGCACGCTCACTAGGTTGCCCTCGCCGTAGGTGGCTCCCTCGGTGGTCTCCAGGGTCGAGATGTTGGAGATATAGCAATCGTCACCGATGGTATAGTTGTTGATGAAATTGCCGATGTTCTCGATGAGACAGTCGTCACCGATGGTCACGTTGCGAAGTGTGGCATTGTTGATGCCTGAGTGCTTCACGAAGCCTTGGCTCACCTCCACGTTCTTGTCGAATCCTCCGATGTTCACCTCGCCATAGAGCATCACGCGGTGCATGAAGTTTGGCTTGAAGTTTTCACCGACGTTCACGGAGGTCCAGTCTTCCGCCCAGCAGTTGTTTTGCTTGAGCACCTCGATTTCTTCGCTGGTTAGGGGTCTATAGTCGTTCATTTTGCTTGCTTGTTTTGTGGGGAATTGATGGGATTCCCAATACTAGTTATTCATAATCCTGATAGAGGAAGTCGTTGTACGGATACTTCTGCACGTGCAACTCTCTTACCTTCTTGTAGAGTACATTGCGGAACTCCTCGATGTTCTCCTTGTTCTTTGCCGAGATGAAGAGGCAATCGTCGTGTAGCTTCGCCATCCAGGTCTTCTTGAGGTCTTCGAGAGGGATGTTCTCCTTCTGCATCGGGGTGAGGTCGTCTTCCTCTTTCTCCACCCAGGAGTAGTTGTCTATCTTGTTGAAGATGATCATCGAAGGCTTGTCGGAGCATCCTATTTCCTCCAGGGTCTTTTCCACTACCTGGATCTGCTCCTCGAAGTCTGGGTGGGAGATATCCACCACGTGCAGCAGGAGGTCTGCCTCGCGGGTCTCATCCAGGGTGCTCTTGAAGGAGTCCACCAGGTCGGTAGGCAACTTGCGGATGAATCCTACGGTGTCGGCGAGGAGGAATGGAAGGTTCTCCACCACCACCTTGCGCACGGTGGTATCGAGGGTGGCGAAGAGTTTGTTCTCGGCGAACACCTCGCTCTTGGAGAGGAGGTTCATGATGGTGCTCTTGCCCACGTTGGTATAGCCCACGAGTGCCACACGGATGAGTCGTCCACGGTTCTTGCGCTGGGTGGTCTTCTGCTTGTCTATCTCGGCGAGTCGCTCCTTGAGGAGGCTCATTCTGCCGAGGATGATACGGCGGTCCATCTCCAACTGGGTCTCACCCGGTCCACGCAATCCCACGGAACCCTTTCCACCGCCAGAGCCGGAACCACCACCTTGGCGCTCCAAGTGAGTCCAGAGTCTCTGCAAGCGAGGGAGCATGTAGCGATATTGCGCCAACTCCACCTGGGTCTTGGCAGCGGCGGTCTGGGCACGCATGGCGAAGATGTCGAGGATGAGGGAGGTGCGGTCGAGGATTTTCACCTGAAGCTCGTTCTCGATGTTGCGTATCTGCTTGGCGGACAACTCATCATCGAAGATGACCATACCGATCTCACGGTCTTCCTCTTCTTCGTCCTTGATGTATTGCTTGATTTCCTCCAGCTTGCCCTTACCCACGTAAGAGGTCTGGTTGGGAGCCACCACCTTCTGGGTGAATCTCTTCACGGTGACGGCACCGGCGGTATCGGCGAGAAATTCCAACTCGTCGAGATATTCCTTGGTCTTGGCCTCGTCCTGCTCCTTGGTCACCAGACCCACGAGGATGGCGGTCTCAGCCTTGACTTCTGATATGACAAATTCTTTCATCTATTTTATACCTTATTATAATAGGTGCAAAGATACAGCAAAAAGGAGACACTACAAAATTATCAGTAAAGATTTTAGTATTTTTATCGTTCATCGTTGGCTAGCCCTCAAAAGCACAGCCTTTCTTTCGCACACAATCCGCACAAGATAGCCTCTAAATGCCACAAAAATAGCCGTTTACGCACGCAAATCTCGCAAACGTTTACGTACTTTTTTGCGTAAAAAGTGGGGATTTATTTGATTTAAATCAAGATTTGTATTACTTTTGCAATCGTAAAACAAAACTGATTTTCAAAAACAAAGATCATAACTACATAAAAACACAAAACTGCTGAAACATTCAAAAACTTAGAGATTGCCCCGACGTGAGGTCGGGGCATTTTTCTTTGTAAATTTTACACTATTTTCCTTTGTGTTTCTCATTTATTTTGCTATCTTTGCCCTCGGAAACCTAAATATCAAAGATAAAACAATGCAAAAAAGTATCACAACTGGACTTTTCTTGCTTGCTGCCCTCTGTGCACAAGCAAACAATTACACAGTGAAGTCGCCCGACGGCAAACTCCAAGTCAATGTGGAGTGCGAGGGCGGCAAGGTCTCTTACACAGTAGATTACGAGGGTAAGCAGATGCTCACTCGCTCGGCACTCGGATTGGTGGCAAATTATGGTGATTTCTCACAAAATCTCACCATGGGAAAACTGACCGACATGGGCGTGGAGCACGTAGCCTATGATGAGTCTCGCATCAAGAAGGCACATGTGGAGAAAGACGTGGTGGAGGCTTATATCGGCTTTCTCAACGAGAAGAAGGACTCCATGACCCTTCACCTGCACGTCTCCAACAACGACATGGCTTATCACTATGAGCTGATTCGCCCGAAGAAGGACAATCCGAAGTCGGTCATTATATATAAAGAGGTGAGCGGATTCAACTTCCCTCAGCAGACCACCACCTTCCTCTGTCCGCAGATCACCCCGATGACGGGATGGGAGCGCACCAAACCATCCTACGAGGAGGAATACACACCGGATGCTCCGATGAACAAGAAGTCGCAATTTGGTGTGGGCTACACATTCCCTTGCCTCTTCAAGGTGGGAGAAGACGGATGGGTCTTGGTGAGCGAGACGGGCGTGTCGAGTGCCTACCCAGGAAGTCGCCTCTCCGACTATGACCCGGAGCACGGCTATACCATCGCCTTCCCTCAGAAGGGCGAGAACAATGGCATCGGATCAGAGTATGCCGGCATCCCATTGCCTGGCAAGACTCCATGGCGCACCATCACCATAGGCAAGACACTCGCCCCTATCGTGGAGACCACCATCCCATTCGATGTCGTGGCTCCGCTCTATGAGCCTAGCATCAATTACAAGCCTGCACGATATACCTGGAGCTGGCTCATCTGGCAAGACAACTCCGTCAACTACGACGACCAAATCAAGATGATAGATGTAGCTGCTGCCCAGGGATATGAGGCGGTCTTGGTGGATGGATGCTGGGACACTCAGATCGGTTATGGTCGCATCGAGGAGTTGAGCAAGTATGCGCAGAGCAAGGGCGTGAAGCTGATGCTCTGGTACAACTCGAATGGTTTCGAGAATGATGCGCCTCAGACTCCTCGCCAGGTGATGAACAACTCCATCGCCCGCAAGAGCAACATGGCTTGGATGAAGAAGATCGGCGTATGCGGCATCAAGGTGGATTTCTTCGGAGGTGACAAGCAGGAGACGATGAAGCTCTATGAGGACATCCTCAGCGATGCCAACGACTATGGCTTGGAGGTCATCTTCCATGGCTGCACCATGCCTCGTGGATGGGAGCGTATGTACCCTAACTATGTGGCTAGCGAGGCTGCCTTGGCTTCCGAGAACGTTTATTTCACCGACTATCATGCCAAGAAGGAGGCTTTCGAGATGACGATGCATCCTTTCTCACGCAATGCCGTGGGAAGTTTCGACTGGGGTGGTGTGATGATGAATAAGTATATGTCTCGCGACAACAAGAGCCGTCATCAGCGCTTCACCAGCGATGTCTTCGAGATGGCAACCGCCATCACCAACCAGAGCAGCGTCAACTGTGTTTGCCTCTATCCTAACAACTTGGAGGACGTGCCTCAGTGGGAGTTGGATTGGCTCAAGGCTGTGCCTACGGCTTGGGAAGACGTGAAGTTTATCGCCGGTTATCCTACCCAGTATGCTGTGGTGGCTCGCAAGGCTTCCTCTGCTAACGGAAGCACTGCCCAGAAGAACAATGGCAAGTGGTTTGTGGGTGGACTGAATGCTACCGACAAGCCTCTCACCCTCACCCTCGACCTTCCGATGTTTGCCGGCAAGACCGTGGAGTATCTCACGGATATGCCTAAGAAGAAGGGTGACAAGTTCTTTACCTCTGTCAAGAAAACCTTGAAAGTGGGGAAGGATGGCAAGGCGAAAGTCACCATTCAGCCAATGGGTGGTATCGTTATTGACTAAAATAAAAAAAAGGTTCCTCCGAAGGATGTTACTCCTCGAAGGAACCTTTTCTAATATATGTGAAAACCTATTGAGATATTACTTGTTCTCGAAGACCAAGCCATCTGCCGTGTGGTCGATGGTGATTGGTTTCTCACGGCTCACCTCCTCGGCAAGAATCTTCTTGCTCAAGTCGTTGAGCACGTAGTCTTGGATGGCACGCTTGACAGGACGAGCACCAAACTCTGGGTCGTAACCTACCTCGGCGAGATAAGCGATGGCGGCTGGAGTCCAACGAAGGTCAAAGCCCTGAGGCTCCAACATCTTCTTGACTCTGTTCATCTGAAGCTCTACCACGCTGGCAATCTGATCCTTGGTCAATGGCTTGAAGGTGATGATGTCGTCGATACGGTTCAAGAACTCTGGGCGGAAAGTGCTCTTCAACATCTCACGGCTCGCATTGGAAGTCATGATGATGATGGTGTTCTTGAAGTTGACCACCCTGCCCTTGTTGTCGGTCAATCGACCATCGTCCAATACCTGGAGCAAGGTGTTGAAGACGTCTGGGTGTGCCTTCTCGATCTCATCGAAGAGAACCACGCTGTATGGTTTGCGGCGAACAGCCTCGGTCAACTGACCACCCTCATCGTATCCTACATACCCCGGAGGCGCTCCAATCAAACGGGTGACGCTGAACTTCTCTTGATACTCGCTCATGTCAATACGAGTCATCATCGACTCGTCATTGAAGAGGTACTCAGCCAAAGCCTTGGCAAGCTCTGTCTTACCCACACCGGTGGTACCGAGGAAGATAAAGCTGGCGATAGGACGCTTAGGGTCTTGCAAGCCAGCACGACTACGGCGTACGGCGTCGCTCACGGCGGTAATCGCCTCGTCCTGGCCGATGACACGCTTGTGGAGTTCCTCCTCCAGGTGGAGCAGTTTCTCACGCTCGCTCTGCATCATACGGCTCACTGGTATGCCCGTCCAGCGGCTCACTACCTCGGCGATGTCGTCGGCGGTCACCTCCTCACGCACCATGGCAGCACCACCCTGGGTACTCTTCAGTTGCTCCTGAATCTTCTTGATGTCGTCCTCGAGAGCCACGAGCTTGGAGTAGCGAATCTCAGCCACACGCTCGTAGTTGCCCTCACGCTCTTGGCGCTCAGCCTCAAACTTGAGGTTCTCCATCTCTTGCTTGTCTTGCTGAATCTTGTTGACGAGCGCCTTCTCGCCTTCCCATTTAGCACGGAAGTCATGCTCCTGGTCCTTCAGTTCGGCTATCTCCTTGTCGAGTTGGGCGATCTTAGGATGGTCGTTCTCACGCTTGATGGCCTCACGCTCAATCTCCAACTGCTTCAGGTGACGAGTGATCTCGTCCAACTCCTCAGGCACGGAGTCACGCTCCATACGAAGCTTGGCTGCTGCCTCATCCATCAGGTCGATCGCCTTGTCTGGGAGGAATCTATCAGAGATGTAACGCTCTGACAGCTTGACAGCTGCGATACAAGCATCATCCTGGATACGAACCTTGTGGTGGTTCTCGTAACGCTCCTTGATACCACGAAGGATGCTGATGGCATCCACCTCGTCAGGCTCGTTGACCATCACGGTCTGGAATCGGCGCTCCAGTGCCTTGTCCTTCTCGAAGTACTTCTGATACTCGTTGAGGGTGGTGGCACCGATGGCTCTCAACTCACCACGAGCCAAGGCTGGCTTCAAGATGTTGGCTGCATCCATGGCACCCTCGCCACCGCCTGCACCTACCAAGGTATGAATCTCATCGATGAAGAGGATAATCTGTCCGTTGGCGTTGGTCACCTCCTTGATGACGCTCTTCAATCGCTCCTCAAACTCACCTTTGTACTTGGCACCTGCCACGAGGGCACCCATGTCGAGGGAGTAGAGTTGCTTGTTCTTCAAGTTCTCAGGTACATCACCACGTACGATACGCTCAGCAAGGCCCTCCACGATGGCGGTCTTGCCCGTACCAGGCTCACCTATTAATATAGGGTTGTTCTTGGTACGGCGAGAGAGAATCTGAAGCACACGTCTGATTTCCTCGTCACGACCAATCACAGGGTCGAGCTTGCCACTGCGAGCTTGCTCCACGAGGTTCTTGGCGTACTTCTCCAGGCTCTGGTAGTTGTCGTCGGCGCTCTGGGATTTCACGCTCTGACCTTGGCGGAGCGCTTGGATGGCGGCAAGCATATCCTTCTCGTTGGCACCAGCGTCCTTGAGGATGCGAGCGGCGGTGGTGTTGCCCTTCACGATGGCGAGGAGGATAGGCTCCACGCTCACGAACTCGTCGCCCATCTTCTTGGCGATGTCCTCAGCGTTCAAGAGGATTTGGTTGGTGTCTCCGGAGAGGTATGGCTGACCAGCGCCCTGCACTCTAGGCAAGTGCTGCATCTCTTGCTTCAGGAGCAAGGAGATTTGGTTGGCGTTCATACCCAACTTCTGGAAGATATAGTTGGTTACATCAGGTGCTTTCTCGATGATACCGCTGAGAAGATGCACCGGTTCGATGGTCTGCTGACCATTTCGCTGCGCAATGTTCACGGCTTCCTGTACCGTCTCCTGCGCCTTGATTGTAAATTTGTCGAATGTCATATCTTAAACTCCTTTCTTGTTTTTGTTTCTTGTTTTCTTTAGTCGTTTTTCGACTTCGTCAGCAGGTAGAGCGAATCGTGTGCCTATCTCTCGATAAGTTCTCTTTTTCTGTCAAATTGTCTTGTTTTGCTTGTTTTAACACATTCTGAAGGTCATTTTCTCTGTCATAATGGCATTTCCGGGATGGCTGCTGCAAAATTACAACTTTTGTTTGGAACTACCAAATAATGAGGTGTGATAAGGGGCGAAATTGAGCAAAAAAGGGGAAATGTGGATTTTCGGCAGAAGGTAGTTGCTGATTTTGATGGAGAAATGGTTGTTCATAGCTTTCAAGCAGCTAACTCATAGCTTTGCACGAGCCAACTCGTAATTTTTGCATGAACCAGATTATTGACTTTGCCTTACTGATTTATAAGTGTTTGCATCCTTGTTTTGAAATCCCTTTTTGAGAAATGAACGATGACAATGACAATTACAGTTTGAAATTCCGAACCTTCCCCTTTCGAAGTTTGCGGCTTCATGGAGGATAGGTAGAAAATGTAAAAT
>ERZ1031449.341-NODE-341-length-11960-cov-7.126501_pt1 | contig 11960 bp, 9 predicted proteins | sample MGYA00516705_ERZ1031449 | MGnify/ENA primary metagenome ERZ1031449 (study PRJEB33719, sample SAMN04261152) | wastewater metagenome | biome: rural village; feature: human; material: feces | host: Homo sapiens | place: El Salvador | collected 2013-01-14 ... | reverse complement strand
CAGCGGTTATGGATATTCGCCGCCTTCGGCGACGCTCGCTTGAGATAATTTCCATATTTTAAATGCGAAAGTTCAATTTCTTATATTCTCAGTTCTTAATGAGCGAAGCGATTTCCTTTTCTTTACACTTCCTTTCTCATCTTTTCTCTTCATTCCACATTCAACCTTCCACATTTATAATACTCTACGAGCCGTTGCTTGATGCCCAAGAGCATCTGCATTTGCAGCAGTTTTATCTTGCTTTGCAGCAGCGTCTGCGATGAGGTGTGGAGCTCGAAGGTGGAGAGCATGCCCTCGTCATACTTGCGGGCGTTGAGATGATGGGCGAGCGAGTCGCTTAAGACCTTACGTTCCATCTGGACAGTCTCCTTGGCGTAGCCGTCGCGGTCCATGACGGCTTGGAAGACGTTGTCGTGAAGGCGTCGGCGCGTGTCGTCAAGCTTCAGTTGTGCTTGTTGCCAACTGCTCTTGGCACGTCGCGCAGCCTTCCATGATGAAGCGTTAAAAATAGGGATAGAAAGGCTGATGCCGAAATATTCGCCGCGGTTGTTCTTTATCTGCGTGGCAAACGCGTCAACAGAGCCTTTCTGAGAGAGATTCTTGTAATAGTTGGTGCTGATGCCACCCTCCAGCGAGATGGTGGGAAGGAGAGCGCCACGCTGTTGAAGCCATGTGTAACGGGCTGAACGCTCCTCTGCCACAGCCGTGGCCACCTCGGGAGAGATGGCCTGAAACGAGGCGCTTATGGCGGCGGCATCTTTTGTTGTGTATCCTCCTTTTGTCACGTTTGTAGCCGATGAGCTAAACAGCAATGACGGATCCGTGATGATGGCCAGCGTGCTGTCTGAGGGATAGTTCATTGCCGTCTTCAGCGCCAGGAGCGTGCGCGTGGCCTCGTTGCGTTGGTGAGTGAGGGCGTAGTCGTCTTCTGCCACCTGTGCCTCCACCTGTGCCACATCGGGGCGGCTCTTCGTGCCCAGTTCCATCATGCGCTGTGTGCGTGTGAGCAGTTGTCGGCTTTCGTCGAGCTTCTGGGCTGCCAGCTCTATGCTTGCCTGAGCGTAAGCAGCCTCCGCATAGAGTTGCATCACCTCTATAGCCTTGGCATCGCGGGCTTTAGCCACGGCTGCATCAGAGGAGCGGCGCAGCAGACGGGCCTGTCGGAACGCGTTGATGGTGCGCATGCCGTCGAACACGGTGAGCGATGCGTAGAGATTATAATAGTTGTTGAAGGTCGTGACATTGGTGTAGACGTTTGTTTCGGGGTTGATGCCTCGTCCCCAGCTCCACTGTGTGCTCACGTTCGCTCCCACCTGGGGCAGGAAGCCAGCCTTTGCCCAACGGTAGTCGGCGCGTGCCTGTCGGCGCTCCACCAGCTGTAGCTGCACGTCGGTGCTGTGCTTCACGGCGTAGCTCATGCAGCTGTCCATGCTCCATGCTGTGTGGCGCGTGTCGGCAGGTGTCTGTGCCGATGCGTTCAGCGCGAGAGCCAGCGTGATGGTGAGTGGAAGAATTGTTCTCTTGTTCATATTTTTTTTCTGTCTTGTTCTTTTTTGTATGTTTTCATACGCTTTTAAACGTGCCAAATGTGTGCCAAAACGACCCTGCTGCTGATTATCAGATAGTTAGCTCAAGAAGCGGAAGTTGGGAGTGTAAAATTTTTGGACAGTGGTGTCAAGAAACTTTACAAAGGTGTGAGAAAAAAGAAAAACGGCGTTGCAAGGTCTTCACTCCCGCATCTCAATTTCTTTCATAAAAACATCCAATCGGTTTGCTCCATCGGTAATATTTTTTTAATTTTGCCGTAACAGAAAAGTTTTCAAGACATGACAAAGAAAGGATCTCTACTCGTCGTTGACGACAACCGCGCCATACTGACGGCCGTTAAGATGCTGGCAGAGGCACAGTTTGCTTCTATCGAAACCATAGCCACCCCCGCCGCCTTGCCTGCAAGGTTGCGCGAGATGAAGCCCGACGTGGTGCTGCTCGACATGAATTTCCGCAGTGGCGTCAACAACGGTGGTGAGGGCCTGTTTTGGCTTGGCGAGACCAAACGCTGCTGTCCGCAAGCGGAGGTGGTGCTGTTCACGGCATACGCTGACATAGACCTTGCGGTGAGAGGAATAAAAGAAGGGGCTGCCGACTTTATCGTGAAGCCTTTCGACAACCAGCGCATGCTCGATACGCTGTGTGCCGCACGCGACAAGCACCAGCCCAAGAGTCATGACGCTCAACCCGCGCCGCAGACAGGAAACATGGTGTGGGGCGAGAGCGACGCCATGCGCCAGCTGCGCATGATGGTGGAAAAGGTGGCGGTGACCGATGCCAACATCCTCATAACAGGTGAGAACGGCACGGGCAAGGAGGTGCTGGCACGCGAGATCCACCGTCTGTCGCACCGTGCCTCAGCACCCATGATGCCCATCGACATGGGAGCGGTGAGCGAGACCCTCTTTGAGAGCGAACTGTTCGGTCATGTGAAAGGCGCTTTTACCGATGCCAAGGCCGACAAACCGGGCAAGTTTGAGATGGCAGAGGGCGGCACGCTCTTTCTCGACGAGATAGGAAACCTCTCCTATGCGCTCCAGGCAAAGCTCCTCACAGCCCTGCAACGCCGCACCATCGTGCGCGTGGGTGGCAGCAAACCCATAGCCATTGACGTGCGCCTCGTGTGTGCCACCAACCGCGACCTCGACCGCATGGTCCTCGACGGACAGTTTCGCGAGGACCTGCTCTACCGCATAAACACCATCCGGCTGCATCTGCCGCCGCTGCGTGAGCGACGTGAGGACATCGTGCCGCTGGCACGCATCTTCGTGAAGCGTTATGCCGACATATATAATAAGGTGGAGATGAGGCTCTCGCCAGAGGCTGAACGTAAGATGGAGAGGCTGTCATGGCACGGCAACATAAGACAGCTGCAACACGCCATGGAACGTGCCGTCATCATGGCCGACGGCAACACCATCGCTCCCGACGACATTGACGACGGCACGGTGGGTGCCGCTGACACGCAGCAACCGCCGCTTCAGGTGGAGAGCATGCAGACGCTCGACGACATGGAGCGGCAGATGATTGAACGCGCCATGGCGTCGTGTGGAGGCAACATGTCGGCGGTGGCAGCAAGGCTCGGCATCTCGCGACAGACTCTGTATAACAAGATAAAACGTTACGGCCTATGACAACAACATCTTTCTTTTGGTGCCTTGTGCTCGTCGTTGCCGTTATGGTCTTGGGCTATGTGCATCTCTATCTGAACTACCGCCGCAACATTAGCAAGGTGGCGTTCATGTTTGATGCCATCGATGCTTCCGACTTCACCTTCTCGTTCTCAACCAAAGGGGTGAGCGGCAGCGATGCCATGCTCAACAAATCGCTAAACCGCATAAAGCAGATTCTTGTCAACGCCTGTGACGAGGCTGTGGAGCGAGAGAAATATTATGAACAGATCATGGACGCCGCAGGCACAGGTCTGCTGGTGGTCGATGAGGCAGGACACATCTTGCAGCATAACGTAGCGGCAGCACGTCTGCTGCACCGTCCCGTTCTCACCCACATGGAGCAGGTTGGGCAACAGTTTGCGGACGGGTCGCTCTCGGTGCGGGAGACCTACACCACGCTGCGCAACAAGCGGGTGCGCATAGTGGCGTTCAGCGACATCAACGGCGAGCTGGCAAACCGTGAGGTCGACTCATGGATAAAGCTCATCCGCGTGCTCACCCATGAGATCATGAACACCATAACGCCCATAACATCGCTCAGCCAGTCGCTGCTGCAACAGGCGAAAGGCGAGCAGCGCGAAGGGTTGGAGGTCATAAACAAGACAGGCACCGAACTGATGGCTTTTGTCGAAAACTACAGGCGGTTCACCCATGTGCCGCAACCGCAGCCACGGCTGTTCTACGCCAAGCCCTTTCTTGAGCGCATGGCGACGCTTGCCGATGCCGACGGCAGGGTGGGCGTCAGCGTGAAGCCTGCCGACCTGCTCGTCTATGCTGATGAAGGTCTGATGGGACGTGTTGTCACCAACCTGCTGAAGAACGCAAAGGAGGCTGTGGCTTGTGCGCAAGACGAAGAGGGTGGCGGCGACGGCAGCTCACAGCGCGACGGTAGCCCACAGCGCGACAGCAAGGTGTGGATAGAAGCCTACACAGGCGACGACGACTCGGTCGTTATAGACATCTGCGACGATGCCGCCCTCATTGCTCCCGACGTGGCTCAACAAGTCTTTGTGCCGTTCTTCACAACAAAACAAGGAGGCAGCGGCATCGGTCTGCCTCTCTCTCGACAGATCATGCGCGTGAGTGGGGGAACGCTCGAACTGGTGCAAGATGCGAAGGCCCGCAAGACGGTGTTTAGGATGAAATTTTAGAAAAAAGGTGTTTTCTTTCGTTCAATCGGATTTTTACTGTACCTTTGCATCCACACTTATTAAGGTGGGCTAAAAATAGCCGACATAACATTAACAAAAATGAAAGGTTACTTTTAAAAACCTATCTTTAAGAAAATAATTGATGAAGACATCAGAGTTTTTCGGAAAGCTGAAGAGCACATATTTCTGGGGCAACATCCTCGCCATGATAATAGTGGTGGCGGGTGTGTGCTGGGGTACGAGCTTCGCCATCGACATCTACACCCATCATGGCGAGTCGGTGGCCATTCCAAATATCAAGCAGAAGTCGTTTGCCGACGCCGAGCACATTCTTGCCGACGCCGGCCTGTCTGTTGTGGTCAGCGACACGGGCTATGTGAAATCGTTGCCGCCCGACTGCATCTTGGAGCAGTCGCCAGCGGCTGGCTCGCATGTGAAGACGGGACATGTTATCTATGTCATCGTCAACGCGTCGCGCTCACCCGAAATATCCTTACCCGACATCATAGACAACAGTTCGCTGCGCGAGGCGATGGCAAAGCTTACGGCCATGGGCTTCAAGCTCACGCAACCTCAGTTTGTGCCTGGCGAGAAAGACTGGGTCGTGGGTGTTGTGGCTGGCACACGCCAACTGCAAGCTGGCGACAAGGTGGCCGTGGACACGCCCATCACCATTCAGGTGGGTAATGGACAGCTCAGCGCCGATGACAGCATCAACTTCATCGACAACGCCATCGACAGCGAAGACTTCATTGAGGAAGGTGGCGATGTGGACGATTTCCACGAGGTCACAGGTGATGGTGAGCATGAGAAGATCGTGGAATGATATAACAAGCAAAAGAGAGAGAAGAAAAGGGAAACATGACACATTACACAAACGACATAGAAGAGATTGACGATCTGCTCGGTGAAGGCCAGCTCGGTGAAGGCTTGCAAGGTGGTGAAAGCCAACTTTTAACAAGCCAGCCCGGCGAAGACGACCAGCTCGGTGAGGACGAAGACCAGCAGCTATACGAGCATTTCCGCTTCGAGGCAGACCCCGGTCAGCAGCCCATGCGCGTGGACAAGTTCATGTGTGAGAAGCTGCAACATTCGTCGCGTAACCGCATACAGAAGGCTGCCGATGCCGGATTCATACACGTCAACGACAAGCCGGTGAAGAGCAACTATAAGGTGCGCCCTGGCGATGTGGTGACGCTGATGCTTGACCGTCCGCGCCATGAGTCGAAGATTGAGGCAGAAGACATTCCCCTCAACGTGGTCTATGAAGATGCTGAGCTGATGGTGGTGAACAAACCCGCAGGACTGGTGGTTCATCCCGGCGCAGGCAACTTTCATGGCACGCTCGTCAACGCTGTGGCGTGGCATCTGAGAGACCTGAAGAGCTATGACCCTAACGACCCGGAGGTGGGACTCGTTCACCGCATAGACAAAGACACCAGTGGTCTGCTCGTCGTGGCAAAGACCCCGCAGGCGAAGACCAGTCTCGGATTGCAGTTCTTCAACAAGACCACACACCGTAGCTACAACGCGCTGGTGTGGGGCAATTTCACCGAAGACGAGGGACGCATAGAAGGCAACATTGCACGCGACCCGAAAGACCGCCTGCGCATGACGGTCATGTCGCCCGACTCGGGCATAGGCAAGCCTGCCGTCACCCATTGGCGCGTGATAGAACGTTATGGCTATGTGACGCTCATTGAGTGTATTCTCGAGACAGGACGCACGCACCAGATCCGTGCACACATGAAGCATATCGGTCATCCGCTCTTCGGCGATGAACGCTATGGCGGCTGCGAGGTGTTGCGCGGCAACCGCTCCACAACCTACAAGGCGTTCATACAAAACTGCTTCAAGCTCTGCAACCGGCAGGCACTACACGCCCGCACGCTCGGCTTCATACACCCCACAACCAAGCAGCAGATGGACTTCACGTCTGACCTCCCCGCTGACCTTGAGGCGCTCATAGAGAAATGGCGTGCCTACGTCAAGGGAACAACCAACGACACGTTTGCCTAAGGTGCGCTTCTTTGCAACACACCGGCTTGAATTAGATTATCGAACATAAAGAAAGTATTCAAATAAAAAAATGGAAACGCAAAAAAGAAACATTGCCATCGTCTGTGGTGGCGACTCGTCAGAGCACGATGTGTCCATGCGCTCGGCACAGGGACTCTACTCTTTCTTCGACAAAGAACGCTACAACATATATGTGGTGGACGTGAAAGGACAAGACTGGCACGTCGACCTGCAGAACGGCGACACGGCCAAAATTGACAAGAACGACTTCTCGTTCAAGATGGACGGCAAGACCGTGACCTTCGATTATGCTTACATCACCATCCACGGCACACCGGGAGAGAACGGTCTGATGCAGGGCTATTTCGAGCTGCTGCACATCCCTTACAGCACCAGCGGCGTGCTCGTCGAGGCTATGACCTTCGACAAGTATGTGCTCAACAACTATCTTCGCGGCTTCGGCGTGAACGTGGCAGAGAGTGTGCTCCTGCGTCGCGGCGAGGAAGAGAAATATAGTGACGAGGAGATAGAGAAGCGCATCGGCATGCCTTGCTTCGTGAAACCGGCAGCCGACGGCAGCAGCTTCGGCGTGTCGAAAGTGAAGAACGCCGACCAGCTCGCTCCCGCCCTGCGCGTGGCGTTCATGGAGAGCGACGAGGTGATGGTGGAGAGCTTCATGAAAGGCACAGAGATAAGCATCGGTTGCTACAAGACCAGAGACAAGGCGGTGGTGTTCCCCGCCACAGAGGTGGTGACCAGCAACGAGTTCTTCGACTACGATGCCAAGTATAACGGCCAGGTGCAGGAGATCACTCCCGCCCGTCTCTCACCCGAGACCACAAAGCGTGTGGAGGAGGAGACAAGCCGCATCTATGACATCTTGCATTGCAACGGCATCATCCGTATCGACTACATCATTTCCAAGGATGCCGACGGCAACGACAAGATCAACATGCTTGAGATCAACACCACACCCGGCATGACAGCTACCAGCTTCATTCCCCAGCAGGTGCGTGCCGCTGGTCTTGACATCAAGGACGTGCTCACCGACATCGTGGAGAACCAGTTCTGACTTTTATAAAAGACATTGAGCTATGGATAAAGAATTATTGAAGCCCTTCGACGCCATCAGACCCTTCGAACCCGAAGAGCTGCCCGAGGTGTTTGATCGTCTGCTCGGCAATGCACAGTTTGCACAGGTCGTGGCTTATGTGTTTAAGGACGTGCCTTTCGACATGCTGGCACAGAAGATGCGGGCATGCAAGACCAACCTTGAGTTTCAGGTCGCTTTCTGCTATCCTTTCATAAAGGGGTTGTTGCAGAAGGCCAGTCTCGGCTGCGACATGAATGTCGATGCCATAGACATGGAGAAGCGTTACACCTTTGTAAGCAACCACCGCGACATTGTGCTCGATTCGGCTTTGCTTGACGTGCTGCTCGTCGACGCCGGTTGCAAGACCACATGTGAGATCGCTATCGGCGACAACCTGCTCTCGCTGCCGTGGGTCAAGGATCTTGTGCGCATAAACAAGTCGTTCATCGTGGAGCGTAGCGTGTCGCTGCGACAGATGCTGCTGTCAAGCAAGCGACTGTCTGATTATATGCACCTCGTCATAGCTCAGAAACACGACAACGTGTGGATTGCACAGCGCGAGGGACGCGCCAAGGACTCAAACGACCGCACGCAAGAGTCGATCATCAAGATGATGGTCATGGGCGGCGAGGGATCGCTCGTTGAGCGCTTGAAGGGTCTGCACATCGTGCCGCTGGCCATCAGTTACGAGTATGACCCTTGCGACTTCCTCAAGGCGCAGGAGTTTCAGCTCAAGCGCGACATTGCCGACTGGAAGAAAGGTCCCATGGACGATGTCGTGAGCATGCAGACGGGCATCATGGGCTATAAGGGACATATCCACTATGATGCGGCACCCTGCATCGACGCATGGCTCGACACGCTCGATCCCGACATGCCGAAGGCCGACTTCTTCAAGGCTGTTGCCACACACATCGACGAGGAGGTGTTCCGTCGTTACCGTCTTTATCCGTCCAACTATGTAGCGCTTGACGAGCTTGAAGGCACCACGGCTCATGCCGACCGTTACACGGCTGAGCAGAAGGCACAGTTTGATGGCTACATTGCTCAGCAGATGGCCAAGATCCAGTTGCCCGACAAGGACGAGGCGTTCCTGCGTGAGCGCTTGCTCACAATGTATGCCACCCCGGCACGCAACCAGGAACAGCTTCTCAAGAACTAAGATAAACAGAAAAAATATATGTCAAACAAAGCTTTCTCATGCGCCGCTGCAAAGGTTGTGGCCTCTGCTGCCGTGGTGGCTGCCGCCTTGCTCGCGTCGTGCACCACGGAGCAATATGACTCGGGTGACGGTAAGTTGTCTTACCTGCGCTCCGATTTTGTTGAGGCGTGCACCGACGCGCAGTCGCGCATGAGCAGCTTTACCACCGACGAGCAGCTGTCGTTGCAGGTGGAGGGCACGCCGAAGGTGTCGTGGATGACAACGCCCGATTCTACCTATCGCGCATTGGTCTATTATGCAGCCCCAAGCTCATCATCAGCCCCAAGCCCATCATCAGCTTTGGGCTCATCATCAGCGTCAGGCCCTTCAAGCTCCTCTTCTTCCTCTGCATCTTTTACAGAGCGGTCAGCACAAAACCTCGCATCAGCGCCTGTCAAGGTGTTTATCGTGAACAACGTGCTGTGCCCCAAGATAAAGAGGCTGCAAACCTCAGCTCCTCCTAAGACCGACCCGGTAAGCTTTGTTGCCCTTTGGCTGTCGGCAAACCGTAAATATGTGAACATCACGTTTGACGTGAAGACAGGAAGCAGCGGCAGCGATGCCGACGGACAGAGCATAGGAGCTGTGCTTACCGACATGACGCGCAACGCCGACGGCACGCTGACAGCACACATAACGTTCTGTCACGACCAGGGCAACGTGCCTCAATATTACTCTTCGCGTCAGTATGCCTCGCTTGCCGTGGCACAGATGCAAGATGCCGATTCGGCATCGATAGTGATAAATTCGTACAAAGGCAAGGTCGTGAAGACCATTAGCTTAAAATAATAAAAAAGACGAAGGCCATGCAATGATATCTGTTGCGTGTGCCTTTTTTTGTAAAATTCCTAAAAAACCAATTTCATTCGTAACATGTATAAACACTTATTTTCTCTCTTATGTGTTGTCGCCGTAGGGGCCACAGCATCTTTCGCTCAACGTGCCGACAACTATGTGCCGACAAACGACCGTAACGTAAAACTTACAGAAACGAATCTGCCAATCGCTTTTATTAATGTCAAGGGCAAGACCATTCAACGAAATGAACGCATAACGGCACGAATGAAGATTATCGACAACAAGGATGGAAAAAACTATGGCGACACCATTGCCCATCCAAACCAGAAAGCCGACTATGACGGTTACATCAGCCTCAAGTATCGCGGCAACTCTTCGTTCAACAGTTCTGACAAGAAACCCTACGGCTTCAAGACCCTCTCGCAGACGCTTGAAGAGGGTGGCAAGAAGCAGAAGGTGAAGCTCTTGGGCATGGGCAAGGACAACGACTGGGCGTTTCTCGCTCCGTTCTCGGACAAGTCGATGATCCGTGACGTGCTAACCTTTGAGCTTGGACGTCCTTATTTTGGCTATACGCCCCATTCGCGCTTCGTGGAGATTGTTCTCGACGGCACCTATTATGGCGTGTATATCCTGACAGAGCGCCCTGGCAAAGGCAAGAGTCGTCTGAACCTCAACGACCCAGGCTCTGATAACGGCGATCTCACAGGCGATTATCATGTGGAGATCGACCGCGACGACGAGACGATCGTTTACACCTCGCCTTACCGTCCGTTAGGATGGGACGGACAGCCCAACTACAGCAAGAAGATCACATACCAGTATGATGATCCCGACGGCGACGACCTGTTGGAGATGCCTTCTGCCAACCGCGAAGCAATAGACAAGGCGATCAACGACATGGAGAAATCGTTCACGCTCGACAATTATACAGACCCAGCCGTGGGCTACCGCAAGTATATAAACACCACGTCGTTCATCGACTATCTTCTCAGCACCGAGTTCTCGTTCAACATCGACGGCTATCGCCTGAGCACCCACCTTTACAAATATAGCGACACGCGTGCCGCTAACGAGGGGCTCGACAACCGTTGGCAAGCAACGCTCTGGGACTTTAACATCGCTTACGGCAACGCCAACTACAATTATGGCGAGCGCACGGATCTCTGGCAGTACGACTTCAACAGCCGAAGTGACGATGACCAGCAGGTGCCGTTCTGGTGGAAGAAACTGCTCGATGACCCTTCCTTCGTGAAGGAGATGCAGGCGCGTTGGAAGGAATATCGTCTGGGCGCTTACTCTGATGCCAACATTGAGGCAACGATAAACCGTCTCACGGGCGAGCTGACAAGCGGCGGTGCCATAGACCGCAACGAGCAGGCATGGAAGATGTTTGGGCGTGCGGTGTGGCCAAACTATTATGTGGGCAATAGCTATGCCGACGAGATCAACTATCTCAAGCAGTGGATAAGCAAGCGCCTGGCGTTTCTCGACTCAAAGCTCCTCGTGCGCGAGGCCGATGCTTCGACAGAACCTCTCACGCTCTCTGCCGATGCCTGCAACGCCGATGTCGTGGTTGAGGCCACACCTTCAAAGAGCCATATCACCTCGTCCATCGACTCATGGCGCACGTTCTACAGCCAAGATGTGCGCTCAACAGGTGGCCTGCCTGCCGACGGCAAGCTTGTGTCGGCCAGCAAGGTGGCTTATCAGCTTGGCCATTATGCCAAAAACAACGTTGTGGCGATGACCTCAAACGATCAACATCGCATCAACTTTGCGCAACCTATAGCCGCCAACACCGTTTATCTGTTGGCCACAAGTACGGCTGGTGCCAGCACGCTCGGCGTGGTTCTCAACTATGAGGACGGCACCTCGTCAGAAGAAAGCACCGTATCTGTGCGCGACTGGTCTGTGCCTGACCTGCAAGGCGATGAGGCTTACACCGGCCTCGGCTTCATCTCTATAGAGAATGAAGAGCTGAGCGACCGCTTCCGTTATTGCCTGTTCGAGAACGCCATCGCCGCCAACCCCATAAAAAAACTTACTGGCTTGACCCTCACACGCAAGTCGGGTGGCAACGCTTACGTCTTTGCCGTGTCGCGTGGTGTGCCTCAAGGCACAACAGGCGTGGCTAATGTCTCTGACAACCAGCCACGAACCGTCACGGCCTATTTCACCGCAGACGGCATAAAGACCGCCACACCCGTGAAAGGTCTCAACATCGTGCGCTATTCTGACGGATCTTCAAAGAAGATTGTCGTGAAATGATGCAGCTAAAACGATGTCGCAGCTAAAACAATGTTGCAGCTAAAACAATGATGCAGCTAAAACGATGCAGCTTCTATAACAATGATGCTGCGCACAGCCGGTAATTGGCTTATAAAGAAAGCGTTGCAAAGTTATCAACAGCTATTGGTCTTCTGCTGATAACCTTGCAACGCTTTCTTAAAACCTTAGATCGGAAGAGCGTCGTG
>ERZ1031449.340-NODE-340-length-11961-cov-4.966907_pt1 | contig 11961 bp, 7 predicted proteins | sample MGYA00516705_ERZ1031449 | MGnify/ENA primary metagenome ERZ1031449 (study PRJEB33719, sample SAMN04261152) | wastewater metagenome | biome: rural village; feature: human; material: feces | host: Homo sapiens | place: El Salvador | collected 2013-01-14 ... | reverse complement strand
ACGCTTGTTGATTGCAAATTTAGCAATTATATTTAAATATGCAATAGTGTAATAATACATTTTAACAGGAAGGGTCGGTAAAACCGTGCCATATAACATTTTTTCAGAGTTTATATACACTTATTAAGTGTTTAAAAACATGTTTTTGATTTTAATCATGTTGTTTAGACACAATCGGCCCCTGTTAAACGACGTTTAGGCACAACCGCGTGTCACAGCTTTGACGTGCGGTTCATGAGCCAGTTGTCAAGGACAACCATCGCTGCCATGGCCTCTACAACAGGCACAGCGCGGGGAAGGACACAGGGATCGTGTCGGCCTCTCGCCGTGAACTCGGTTGCCTCGCCGTCCTTGTTGACGGTGGGCTGGTTCTGCAAGATGGTGGCAACGGGCTTGAAGGCCACTCTGAAGTAGATGTCCTGTCCGTTGCTTATGCCGCCCTGTATTCCTCCGCTATGGTTGGTGAGCGTTGTGGCCGTTTGTGCCGATGTGTCAGAGGGCACGAAGATGTCGTTCTGTTCGCTGCCGCGGGCTGTAACGCCGTCAAAGCCCTCGCCATACTCGAAACCCTTCACGGCGTTGATGCCAAGCATGGCTGCACCAAGAGCGGCATGAAGTTTTCCAAACTCGGGCTCGCCGAGACCGGCGGGGCAGCCTTTGACCACACAGGTGATGATGCCGCCGATGGTGTCGCCATCGGCCTTGACCTGTGCGATGAGGTCTTCCATCTGTTGTGCCTTCACGGGATCGGGGCAGCGCACGGCGTTTGTCTCCGTGAGCGACAGGTCATACAGGTGATAGTCGCGTTCAAGAGCGATGGCGCCCACCTGTGAGGTGTAGGCTTGCACGCTGATGCCCAGCTGACGCAACACAAGTTTGGCAAGTGCTCCACCAACACAACGGCTTATGGTTATGCGTGCCGAAGAGCGTCCGCCACCACGATGGTCGCGCACACCATATTTTGACCAATAGGTGAAGTCGGCATGGGAGGGGCGGAAGAGGTTACGCATGTTCTCATAGTCGGACGAGTGTTGGTTTGTGTTTCTCACCACAAAGCCAATGGGACATCCCGTCGACTTTCCCTCGAACACGCCACTTAAAATTTCTACCTTGTCGGCCTCGTTACGGCTTGTCGTTATCCGGCTCTGTCCGGGACGGCGTCTGTTGAGTTCGCTCTGAATAAACTCTTCGTCAATATCTATTCCGGCAGGCATGCCGTCAACGACACCGCCAACAGCCGCACCATGACTCTCGCCAAAGGTTGTGAGGGTGAAAAGTGTTCCAAACGTGTTACGCATAGCAATATTCTCCTTTAGTGTTTATGACCGCAGCAGCCACCTTCGTGACCTTCATGACCGCCGTGACCGCCACAGCCGCCTTCATGGCCTTCGTGACCGCCGCAGCCGCCGCAGTCGCCACCACAATGGCCGCAGCCCTCGCCGCTCATGTGGTTGATCATGGTCTGGATCTCCTCGTTAGAAGCCTCGCGGTTCTCCACCACGCTACCCTTGAAGTTGAGCTTCTTGCCAGCCAACGGATGGTTGAGGTCCAGCGTAACCTTGTCGTCAGCAATGTCGACAACGGTTGCCATGAAGCGCTGTCCCTGCTCGTTCTGAAGAGGCACGACGGCGCCCTTGAAGATATACTCTTTGTCGAAACGGCCGTTCACCATGAACATCTCCTTCTCAAGAGCGATGACGTGCTCGTTGACATAAGGGCCATAGGCTTCGTCCTCGCTGAGAACGAAATCGAAGTCGGCACCCTTCTCCAGGTCCACCAACGCGTTCTCGAAGGCATCGAGGGTTATGCCGAAGCCGGAAATGAACTGGAACGGCTTTGCGGCAGGAGCCTCTTCAACCATGGTGTTGGTGCCATCGGCATCTATCGTGTACAACTTGTACGACACAGCAATAAACTTGTTGCTTTTCTTTTCCATTTTTCTTGTTTCTTTATTGTTAAAAATTAAGCATGGCCACAACTATGCTGACATCAGCAAGGGGCATGAGGACATGCGAAACTGTCTGTTTATGAATTATTTTTCATGCAAAGGTAGTGCTATTTGGCGGATTTCCCAAATAAGTGGATGCGTTTCTTGTGCATGTCATAGATTTTTCGTTATTTTGCCCAACAAACAATATGGACACCGATCATTATGAAAGTAAACATTTTTCACATATTCTTATATGTTGCCATAGCTCTCACATACATGCCAGGAGAAGCATCGGCACAACGTCCTGCCTTGGGCAAGCTGTCGTCGCAACTGCGCATGCTCATGAACGATGCCGACCGACAAAAGGCGGCAAAGAGGCGCGGAGGGACCGATGCAGGGCTGAACCCCACGGTGTGTGCCTTTGTGCGCACCTCGTCGGCAGCCGACACAACAACGCTGAAAGCTGAGGGGTGCAGGGTGCTGGCATCGCTCGGCGACATAACGATCGCTGCCATGCCGCTCAACAGCGTGGCTGCGCTGTCGCAACGGAGCTGTGTGCTACGCATAGAGGCACAACGGGGCAACACCGTGGCGCTCGACTCGCTCGGACTGATCATCAACGTGCCGCCCGTGCACGAGGGCAGGAACCTGCCACAGGCGTTCGACGGCACAGGCGTTGTTGTGGGCATGCAGGACGTGGGCTTCGACCTCACCAACCCCACCTTTCTCAGCGATGACACACGACGGTGGCGCATAAAAAGCTTCTGGGACCAGTTGGCAAAGAGCGAAAACGGCAGCTCGCTGTTCGTGGGAGCCGACTATACCGACGAGGCGGCGCTGCGTGACGTGGCCCACTCGCGCGACGCACATATCATACCCCACGGCACCATGACCACCAGCATAGCCGCCGGCACAGGCTATGGCTCGCCTTACCGCGGCATGGCGCCAGGCAGCGACATCTGTCTGGTGAGCAACGCCGTCAACGTGGACGCTCCTCTCATTCCCGAAGAGAACGTCTACAAATATACCTATGCCACCGATGTGCTCGGCTTCAAGTATATCTTCGACTATGCCCAGAGCAAGGGGCAGCCCTGTGTGATAAACTTCAGCGAGGGCTCGCCACAAGATTTTCGCGGCGACGACGTGCTCTATTTTGAAGCCTTGCGACGGCTCACAGGCCCCGGACGCATCCTGGTGTCGGCGGCAGGCAACAACAGTACGGACCCGACCTATTTCCGCAAGCCGGCAGGCACAGCCTCGGCCGGAACGTTCGTAAAGAAATGGAGCAAAAGTGCAATGCTCACGATGAAGGCACGCCAACACTTCAAGCTGCGTCTCACAGCCTACGGGTCACCAAACAGGGAGCTGGTGTTTGACACGAAGGCCATCGTAGCTGCTCCCGACTCGACAGTGACCGACACCTTGCGCTACGCCACCTACAAACTTGCTGTCGACATACAGGCCTTTCCATCATGCTATGATGAGGAGGAGACCGCCTATGACGTGACGATATCGGGAGCCGAATATGTGGGCGTGGGGTCCAAACCGTTATCTATGGAGGTTCTCGGGAGCGATGCCGACGTGGAGGTGTTCTGCCTGTCCGGACAGATGTATGCGAACAGCCTTAACCCCGCTCTGTGTGACGGAGAGAAGACACACAACATCAACAGTCCGGCGGCGGCACCATCGGTCATCTGTGTGGGCGCGACGGCTCACCGCACCTGTGTGACCAACTTTAAAGGCGAGAAGATTGACACGGGCATAAAGGATGTGGGCGACATTGCCTACTACTCGTCCGTAGGCCCAACGTTTGCAGGGCTGACAAAGCCCGACGTCGTGGCGCCGGGGTCTGCCATAACATCGGCGTTCAGCTCTTTCTATATTGAAGCCGCCCCCACCCGACTGACTGGCCAGACGGTCGCCACGTTCGATTATGAGGGCCGCACATACGCCTGGTATTATGAGCAAGGCACATCGCTCTCCTCACCAGCCGTGGCAGGAACGATAGCCCTGTGGCTGCAAGCCGTGCCCACGCTGTCACCCGAAGACGTGATGGAGGTGATAGCGGCCACCAGCATCCGTCATGACCCGTCGCTCTCCTACCCTAACAACACATGGGGTTATGGAGAGATCGATGCTTACCGCGGCTTGCTACACCTGCTGAAGCTCGACTCGGTGAAAGACATAAGCCTCAGCCCGTCGGCAGCACGCATGGGCATGTCGCCAGAGGGGCTGCTCACCATCAGTCTGCCGTCAGCGGCTTCACGTCCGTTCACCGTCAGTGTCTATTCGGTTGGCGGACAGTTGCTTCATCAGACGACCCTTACGGCAGGCAGCGACAGCTACACCCTGGCTCTGCAGCATCTGAACAAAGGCGTTTACGCCATACAGATAAACAGCTGCGAGAAACAGCTGCGAGGCTCCACGCTTGTGAGAAGATAACGCTGGGGCGAAGCGGACAGAGCGGGCGGAGCGAAGCAAGCGGGGCGGTGCAAACAAAAAACGCTTCTTTTTGCAATATTTTTTTTGTAAAAAGAACATTTATTTATATTTTTGCACCTCGAGAGAAAAGGTACACATTGCAAGCAGGCGTTCACAATCAATAGCATATATGAATCTTATAAAAAGATTATATGATTTTTATAAAAAGAAGTTGTGCTTTTAAAAGATTTTTGAGCACCTGCTTAACAAACAAAAAAGTTGGATTGTAGAAAAAGGATGTTACGCGACCGTTAACAGGGAGCGCAAAACAAAAAGTTATTTAATAGCTATGAAGAAATTAAAGTTTATGTTATTGGCGGACCGCCTTGGTTTTTGCATCATGCGGAACAACACGCACCGTGCCTATCACAGGACGCAAGCAAAATCTGCTTGTGAGCGACGAGCAGGTGCTCAGCCTCAGCAACCAGGAGTACAGCAACTTCATGAAGTCGGCAAAGGTGTCTACCAATGCCGCCAACACAGCCATGGTGAAACGTGTGGGACAGAACCTCGCAACAGCCGTGCAAAACTATCTGGTGAACAACGGGCTACAGTCGGAGATCAAGAATTTCAGTTGGGAGTTTAACCTTGTGCAGAACAAGGAAGCCAACGCTTTCTGCATGCCTGGCGGCAAGATTGTTGTTTATGAGGGCTTGCTACCCTACACCCAGAACGAGGCATCGCTGGCCATTGTCCTCGGACACGAGATTGCCCACGCCGTGGCTAAACACTCGGCTGAGCAGATGAGCAAACAGATAAAGAACCAGTATGGCACGCAGATTCTCGGTGGTGTGCTGCAGGCAGCCGGCGTAAGTTCGACCACGACACAGCTCGCACAGATCTTGGCACAGAAGGGTTTGCAGTTTAGAAGTCTCAAATATTCGCGTGACAATGAGACCGAAGCCGACCGCATGGGACTGATCTTCGCCGCCATGGCGGGCTACGACCCCAACGTTGCCGTGGCGTTCTGGCAGCGCATGTCACAGGGCAGCAGTAGCAACCAGAACGACATGTTCAGCGACCACCCATCAGACGCAAAGCGCATTGCAGCTATCAAGGCAGAGATGCCTGAGGCTCTGAAATATTATAAGCCCGCAACAAAAGTTTCGTCTACAAGCAAACCCTCTTCTACAAAGAAGAAGACAACAACGAAGAAGGCTTCTACAACAAAGAAGACATCTGCAACGAAGAGGAAGACCACACGCAGATAAGCGGTCATAAGTTTTTTCCAAGCACCTGCTTTTCTGAAACAAGCACCTGCTTTTCTGAAACGAGCATCTGCTTATATAAAAAAGGTGAAGAAAGCAACCATTTTGAGAGACCTTATGATGCTCTTAAAGTGGTTGTTTTTTTATGATATCCATAACCGCTGGTTGAGCTGCCGAAGGCAGCGAAGCCTGCGGCCCCATGAATGATGGTAAAATCGTCCTCAAAGAGGGCTAACATGGTGGATTAAGCCCTCGAAACCATTGCATTTTGCTTAAAAATTTTGTACCTTTGCATAAACTCAAGAAAGAAATAGTCTAAACAACCAAATGATCAGTTAAACCCAAATCGGTCATTAGGCCGTTTTGGGTTTAAAGACTGACAACATAAAGAAATCAAACATTATAATAGGAATGAAAAAAATAAAGAATGTCACCCGTGGGGTGATGACAGCAATTGCTTTGTTCTGTATGAGCATCAGCGCCCAAGCGGCAGAGGTGGTCTACAAGATTGTGGAGTATAACAAGACGACACAAGATTTTCAGTTGGCTGCCAGCGGCATGGTGCCCAAGAACTCGTATGCTGACTTTGAAAACACATACGGCGCCACAACGGGCAACCGCTACAACCAGATACCACGCAACCGCAACGCTGTGCTTTATCTCAACGGATGGCAGGGATGCACCATAAAGAGCATTACGCTGAGCATGTGCTCAAACAACACGAAAGGACAGGTGGGCATGACAGTGAAAGACGGCGAGACACAGCTCTACAAGCAGGCAGCTGTAGACTTTGCTTCTCCCGATTGGTTCGGACAATGGGTGTCGAAAGACCTTAACGTCTATGTGGACATCAAGAAAGAGCTGAACCTGCCTGCCATCACTACCGACGAGGCCAGCATCGTCGTTCAGGGCGGCACGAAAGAGGGATCGGTCTATCTTGATGCCATCACGATAGAGTATGACGAGGCTGCCGGCACACAGCTCGAGTCGCCGTTGGGATGGATATACGAGAAGATGGAGAAGAAAGGCAAGCTTAACGAGGGCGATGAACTGATGATTTACCGTAACGGTTGTGCTGCCACCGACTATGACGGCATGGAGAAAGACCATTATCTTGATGTCGTGACCATTGCCTCAACCAAGGATGTCACCTCTCCCGACGTGCTGCGCTTCACCATTGGCAAGGGAGAGAGCAACGGCTTCTGGACGCTCACCGACCAGTATGGCCGCAAGCTTGGAGCCACAGGCAAGCAGACCTTGGCATGGAACGAGGGCTCAACACAATGGGCCATAGACCTTGGCTACGAAGGAGCGACCATAAGCAACGAGAAGGAGAGCAGCAGCACGCTGCGTTACAACGAGCCGACAAGCAGCTATGCACGCTTTGCCCTCTACACCTCAAAGAGCCTGCAGTTGCCGTTCCTCTACCGCAAGGACAAGCAGAAGGAACCTGAGCTGTCGCGCTCGATAACCTTCGGCGAGGCCACCGTCACAGCCGCTCTTGAGAACAAGCATGTTGTCCTCGCACCCACCGTCATGCCTACCGCCACTACCGACAAGCGCATGGTCTGGTCGAGCAGCGACGAGAGTGTGGCAACGGTGAACGGCGGTTTTGTCACCCTTCTGGCGACAGGCCACACCACCATCACCGCCAAGACAAAGGACGGTGGAGCCGAAGCCAGCGTGAGCCTCACCGTCACAACAGCGTCAGGCATCGGCCACACCATAGCCGAGGCCAAGAAGCAAGCCACCCGCAAGGTGCTGAACGGCCACAACATCGTCATCGTGACCGACGACGCTGCTTATGGTGTTGACGGGGCGAAGAAATAACACCGACGGATAGATAGAAAAAAGGTTATCAACAGGAAGAGATAAAAAGGAAAAATCAGGGCATATGAATAATACGTTAACATTGTCTGAGTATGTAAATCTTGTGAAACAAGGTGGATCATTTATCATCCCTTCATATCAACGAGGTTATGTCTGGGGACAGGAAAAGCCTGGACTGAAGAAAAATTCAGTGCTTAACATCATAGACACATTGATTGACGGATTTACAGATAAAAAAGACGTCTTCTTACAAGGCATAACGGTCTGTGAAAAGGGTGCTGACATAATTCTGGTGGACGGTCAGCAAAGAACAACATTCTTTTATCTCTTCCTGAAATATCTTGAATATAACGAGTATTTGAGAATAGTGTATGCTGTCAGAAAAGAGTCGGACAACTTTCTCAAAGAACTTGATATTGAAGAAATATTGAAGTTACAGTTAGACGAAGACGAACAATTTCAAGACATCTACTTCTTCAAGAAAACATTGTTGACCATCCATGACAAGCTGAATGGATATAAAAAGGTCGAATTCCTGAATTACGCTTTGGAGCATGTCAAATTTCTCTATATTCCTATTCCTGAAGAAAAGGCAACCGTCATCTTCAGTATGATGAACGGAAACAAAGCACAAATGAAGGATCAGGAGTTGGTAAAATCTGAACTGCTCAGAACTGCATCGCTCCAAGATAAGAACGGGCTCATCACAGAAGGAGAGAACGCCATTATCAGGAGCCGACTTGCAAGAGAGTGGGATTCTTGGTTATACTGGTGGAATGACAAGGAGCGCCAGACCTACTTCCATATCGAATCACAGCTTGGCTGGTTGCTTCCGCTGATGAACAATTCGGAAAAGCTGACGTTTGACGATTTCAAGAAAAAGAACTTGGAAAAAGCAACCGTCAGGTCTGCAAAGACGGTATTCAAAAAGATGCGCCTTTTTCAGAAATCAATTGAAGATGCATACAATGACCCTATAACATACAATTACATAGGGGCAATCCTGAATTACAGGAATGATGCAGAGCGGAGGTTTACTTTCCTCAGATGGTTCTTTGACATGACAATGACCCAAGGTAAGGACATTGCAAAAGAGCAATTGGCGAAATATTTCGACTGGGCTCTTCTTGACATCAACCACGCAGATATAACATCCAACAGAACAGATGTTCTTCAAACAGCTATGGGCGATTTTCTTGCAGGGTTAGAGGATGATCTTCTATATCAGAACAAGAAGCATTATGAGATTGGCTCACGGTGGCTGCTTCGTCGAAATATCCAAGAAGACTGTCTGCAAGAATCGGGAAAAGGAAGGAAGTTTGATTTTGAGATATGGCGCAAGCGCTCATTGGAACACATCTATCCTAAATCGAAAGTAAAGCATGAAAAAGAAGGTGTGTATCTCAACCATGCAGATGAGAAAATTGAAGATAGCGCCATAAAACTCTATACGCTTGACAGAAAGGACATTAAATATACAGATCCAGAAACAGAAGAATCGTTCTTTGCAACAGAACACTCAATAGGCAATCTGGTTCTGCTGTATCGTGATGACAACTCTGCTTTTAATGCTGATGACTTTGAAAGTAAAAAGCGCAAGTTTTTTGAGAATGTAGGTGTTTCTATGTTCAAGAGTAGACATCTGATTCACACCATCAGCATCTTCTCCTCTTCTAAATGGGAAGGAGAGGATATTGCACGAAACAAGCAAAAAGAGATAGACAAATTTAACGAACAGTTTAACATATACCTCAACAATGAGTGAAAACAAACGCTTAAAAGGTGGCGAGAACTACTCGCTCGCCACCATTTTTTCAGGGGAGAATGACAAGGTCGTTATTCCTGACCTCCAGCGAGATTATTGTTGGGGAAATGAAGACGTCAACCTCGTTGGCCCATTTATAGACAGTCTTTTGGAACTGGACAAATCAAAAAACCTAACCATGGGACTTATCTACGGATACTTTGATGAAATATGTCCAAACCATCTCCAACTTTGTGATGGACAGCAACGTCTTACGACATTGTTCCTTACCTTAGGTGTGCTCAACCGTAGGACGCAAGGCAGATATAAAACATTGCTGATGTCACAGTATGAGCTACAAAATGATGACAACGAACCTTATCTGCTCTACTCTATCAGAGAAAGTTCTCTGTATTTTATCAGCGATTTGGTTACACATTATTTCCTTCAAACAGACAATCGAGACAAAAAATTGGAGGCCATCACCCAAATTGCAACTTGTCCTTGGTATCTTAATTCTTACAAAACAGATCCAACTATTGAGAGCATTGTATCTGCAATTATAACCATTGAGGAAAAACTTCAAGACAAGCCACAGGAGATTCTTATTGAACTTGGCGATTTCGTTTCAGGCATTGAAGAAAACCAACCACACATTGATTTTCTGTTTTACGACATGGAGAACCGACATAACGGCGAAGAAACCTTTGTCGTAATAAACACTACAGGCGAGCCGTTGACAGCAAACCAAAATCTAAAGCCTGTCATTATAGAACATTACCGCAACACCGTCGATTGCATAGAAGAAAAATGGGAAGAGATGGAAACATGGTTCTGGCAGCATCGTGACAAAACAGAAACTACTCATACGTCGGACGAAGGCATGTCAGAATTTCTTCGTTGTGTAAGGTTGTATTATGCTGACTCTGCAGAAAATTATGTCTCTTGCATAGAAAACAAAGACAAGTTTCCTTACAAGACAATCTCGTTCAAGCAGATTTATAATCTGTTCAATGCATACCGACGCATTTATGAGATGGATTACGCAGAGAGGAATGACTCGAATGTAAACTACAACAACAAGAACAATCGAGGCAGATACACTTCCGAACAGCTTTACAGTCTTCTCCCGACATTAAGATATGTGATGCGCTTTGATCAAGCGACAGACAACGACATCAAGCGCTTTTACCACATTTTCTGTTCTGTTGCAAAATATCAGAATGTAAACAACAGCAAAACAAAAGAGGGAAAGATTGACGTTCCCGTCATGCGTGCCATAACAATTGTGGATGACATGACCGACAAGGATGTTCTATGTTTGAAATATTCTTCTAAGTTAAATGACCAAGAGAAGACCAAACTTGCTTTCATCTGGAAAAATCTTGAGAACAGAGAACTTGCTGAAAAGAGCATTGTAAACGCTGAAAAAACAGCTCTGTTTGACAGACGAATAAAGACTGTCATCGATTGGTGTGACAACAGCATAGAAAAGCTTGATTTCTACACAGAAAGGATAGAAGCTCTTTGGTGGGGAGATTGCGGCAACAACATAGACCCGCTAAGGCGAGCCTTGCTTACATGCCGATGGACCCTTTATCCTATCCCTGTTGAAAACAAGTCGCACAAGACATTGGGATGGGACATGTCTCAATGGTTTACGTTCTTTACAAAAAACGATTTGCTTGTAAAGAATTTCCTTGAAAGCAATTTGTCTATAGAAGACAGAATAAAACAGTTTGATGATGTCAAAAGCCCGTTCTATTCTATCATCAAGGATGAAAGCTACTTAAAAGATTCTTTATGGAAGAACCTTTACGACTATGGAAACATCATCATTCTTATGGAGAAAGAACGTGCCCAAGCAAATTATTGCATATTCATGAATGGAACGCCTTACCCCAAGCATGAACTTAGCGGTGGTTGGAAGACACCATGGCGATATGACAACTTGCTCTATTGCAACCATACCCATTACGACCTCACCATAGACTATCTTTTTGATGAAGCTAACGGATATCGGGTGTTGATTTGGAGCGGAAAACACAAATCGCTTATTCCTTTTAAAAGGCTATCAGAGGTGCAATGTTATGGCTTTGAAAAATGTGACAAAGGAACAGAAGGATGGATTTCAAAATATATATCTGACGCCAACGAAGCAAAAACTCTTGCTATAACGGTGGCAAAATGGGTTGATAGTGTAGACAATTCATAATAAGAACGGATGAAACCAATTGAAATTTTTAGCGAATTCATATCTAAAGAATTAGACGGAGATATTCAGAAATTGCTTGATTACGATCTCAAGCAGTTGAAAAATAATGTCGTTTTCGGATGTCCAAATAGACGATTTGATCCTGACGATACCAACATCATGCGAGCTATCTATTGTCTAACATTTAGTGACATATGGAGAAATCTATCTTTGGAGAACTCTGGCGAAGGCAAACTTCGCGGTGACACAATCAACTCCAGTGCCACATTCTTCTCTTATCCTTGGGCTGACAAATTTACGCCAAAATGGAACCCTCCAACAGATTTGACAGATAAGATAAGAACTTTTCAACACACTTTTCATACCATTGGAAATATGATGGTCTTGCCAGACAGACGCATCAATGAATGGAGCATTAACAAACATCGTGGTTGCCATGACGAATGGCACGATTATGAAGATAGATTTCTTGCAGCATTGCATAAGGTGCTGACAGGAAAACCTGACCTCGATGAAGATTTGCAAGAACTCGTACAACTGAACAATGAAGACT
>ERZ1031449.338-NODE-338-length-11984-cov-5.670132_pt1 | contig 11984 bp, 12 predicted proteins | sample MGYA00516705_ERZ1031449 | MGnify/ENA primary metagenome ERZ1031449 (study PRJEB33719, sample SAMN04261152) | wastewater metagenome | biome: rural village; feature: human; material: feces | host: Homo sapiens | place: El Salvador | collected 2013-01-14 ... | reverse complement strand
CGGTTATGGATATTCGCCGCCTTCGGCGACGCTTTCCAGAGATGATAATCAATTAATGTGTTTATTATGCACTTGCGAAAGTTCAGTAAGATAACCAATAAAACGAAAGAGCGATATGACAAAAAGCGTAAACAAAATCATGGCCTTTGCCTCGTGCGGCTTGTTGCTGCTGCTGACAGCCATTGTTGTCAAGTTGATGGTTGGCGTTGACAGCCTGCCCGTCCTGTTCTTCCTCTTGTGCTTCGTCATGAGCGTTGTAGCCTTTCTCTGTTACAACATCACGAAGCGCCGCATGGACGGCGCCTCCTGGTCCGCCCTTTTTGTGTCGAAACCCTGTTTCGATGTCTTGATGCTCATGGCGTTTGTGCCCGCTTATGCAGAAGACAAGCAAGAAGAAGCGTGGTGGCCCGTTGCCGCTGCTGTTTTTGCATGGTGCTCCTTTGATCTGCTGCGCCACGCCCTTGCCCAGCTCACCGCTTGGCGCGAGAAGCGCATGTCGTCGCGCCATGAGAACGAAAGCTGCGCCGCCGATGCCAGCCGCTCAAACGCCGACTATAGCATCGACATGTATTATTCGTTGCGGTTCAACGTCGGCACAATGATGTTCTACCTCTTTCTGTGCTTGCTTCTGAACCTCTTGTGCTTCGTTGTGGGCTTCAACTATCTCGAATTTTTCTACCGCCTACTGTTTGGCTTCCCCCTAATCTTCCTCTTCCAGTATCTCATCTTGAAGATCAAGGCCGATGGGAGCAAGCTCTTTGTCTCTGACCCTTTCCGCGCGTTTAAGGTCTATCGCATCAACGTGAACGAGATAGAGAGCGTCACCGTGAGCCGAACCCTCTTGGGCCGCCGCCTCACCTTCTGCTATGGCTATGGCAAGAAGGCCGTGGCCTATCCCGCCGACCTCAACGACGTGACAGCCTATCTTAAGCGCTACCGCATAGCGGTTGATTATGACGACAAGAAACAATAACCTTGCAAAAAATCGAAATCTATGTTCAAGAAAACAAACTCTGTGTTGGCAGTTCTCTCCTATGCCCTTCTTATGTGGTGTTGTGGCTCCCTTGGCTTCAATGTTCAGCATCGCTACCTTTGGTTGTTCGTGGCCGCCGTCGTCGCGTCTCTGGTTCTGACGTGGCAGTTTGTCCGTGCCGTCAAGGAGAGCCATCGCGGCACCCCCTCGTTGTCTCATGCGTTCATGTCGAATCCTTTTTTTGATGTGGTGGCCTTGGTGTTCCTCCCCGTCTACATGCTCGAGTTTCTCGGCAGCGGTTGGCTTCTCTTCTTTGCCCTGTTGATGCTCTGGCTTCTCGTTGACGTGGTGCGGCATCTTGTCAACCGCTTTTGCGAAAGATACCCCCGCTAAACACAACAGTCCCACTTAGCCTCTCTAACTGCCATACTTGGCTCCTCTAACTGCCATACTTAGCTCCTCTAACAGCCATACTTAGCTCCCTTAACTGTCATGGTTGTTAAGGGCAGGGTGGGGGAAACCCCTGCTACAATATGGTTTCCCCCATCACCGTTTATAGTTTTTCCCCTTTTTTTATTCGCTTAAACAAGCTAACTTTGCAACATCGAAAGGAGATGATTCTTTTTCAAGAAACAAGAAACATAAGAAACAAGAAACGGAAGAAACAAAAGAGATAAGCGACAACATTTCATAACCCGATAAAAAAAGAAAAAGCTATGAAAAGATTATTCCTTACCATAATGGCCGCGCTGACCCTCACGCTGTCAGCAAGCGCACAGAGACTGTTAGACGTTCGTGGTGAAGCACAATACATAACCGACAAGATGGCCCTTGAGCTGGGCCTCACTCCCAGCCAGCGCAACAGCATCTTGCAGCTCAACCTTGCCTACCTCGACGGCATAACCAGCTATCGCGACATCGAGACCACAGGATGGAAATATCGCAACAAGCACATGAAGGCGCTGCTCACCCCTGCCCAGTGGAAGCACTATAAGAAATCACGCTGTTTCAATCGCCCCATAGGCTGGCACAACGACGCCTACGTTCATTACATCTACGCAAAATATCCGCGCCACAACAGCCACCAGAGCTGCAAAGGGCCGAACAAACACCATTTTTGCAAAGATAAGCACAAATCTCATTGTTGCAAAGATAAGCACAAATCCCATTATTGCAAAGATGCGCACAAGCCCCGTTATTGCGAAGATAAGCACAGACAGCCCCAATTCGGCACCCGTCGCAGTAGCTACAGCAACAACAGCAAGGAGGCAATAAAGCTGCGTAAGAAGATGCGAGAACACATGCGCTCTGGTGCGCGATAGCCAACGGCCAAGGCCCGCAGCAATCGGTTTTGCCGGTCGCACCACACGATGGCCACTACCGAGTGGCGTTAGAACAACACACATATAGAATAAACAGAAAATCCGGCAAAAAAGTCAGGGAGACGTGTCAACCGCATGGCATGTCTCCTTTTTACGTTTTTTAAAGGCTTAGAGCCCTTTACCCAACAACATTTTTGCATGTCAATGCCAAAATGCGCGTTTTTTTCCGTAACTTTGCAAGATATAGAAAAAAAGAAAACAAGATATATGGCAGAATCTAATTTCGTAGACTATGTGAAGATATACTGCCGCTCAGGAAAGGGCGGCCGAGGAAGCATGCACTTGCGTCATGTAAAATATAACCCCAACGGCGGTCCCGACGGTGGCGACGGCGGCGATGGCGGAAGCGTCATCCTGCGCGGCAACCACAACTATTGGACCCTGCTGCACCTTAAGTTCCAGCGTCACGTCTTCGCCGAGCATGGCGGCAACGGCGGTCGCGACAAGTGTCACGGCAAGGACGGCAAGGACCAGTATATAGACGTGCCGTGCGGCACCGTGGTCTACAACGCCGAGACAGGCAAGTATGTGTGCGACGTGACCTACGACGGTCAGGAGGTGGTGCTGCTCAAGGGCGGCCGTGGCGGCCTCGGCAACTTCCAGTTTCGCTCAGCCACCAACCAGGCGCCGCGCTTCGCCCAGCCCGGCGAGCCCATGGAGGAGATGACCGTCATCATGGAGCTGAAGCTCCTTGCCGATGTGGGCCTTGTGGGCTTCCCCAACGCCGGCAAGTCGACCCTGCTGTCAGCCCTGTCGAGCGCGCGTCCCAAGATCGCCAACTATCCCTTCACCACCCTTGAACCCAGCCTCGGCATCGTCGACTATCGCGACCACAAGTCGTTCGTCATGGCCGACATCCCCGGCATCATCGAGGGTGCGAGCGAGGGCAAGGGTCTGGGTCTGCGCTTCCTCCGCCACATCGAGCGCAACTCGCTGCTCCTGTTCATGGTGCCTGGCGACACCGACGACATAAAGAAAGAATATGAGGTGTTGCTCAACGAGCTTCGACAGTTTAACCCCGACATGCTCGACAAGCACCGCGTGCTGGCCGTGACCAAGTGTGACCTGCTCGACGACGAGCTGTGCGACATGCTTCGCGAGACCCTTCCCGACGACCTGCCCGTGGTCTTCATCTCGTCAGTGACAGGCCAGGGCCTCACCGAGCTCAAGGACATCCTGTGGCAGGAGCTCAACTCGGAGAGCAACAAGTTGCAGGAGATCACCGCCGAAGACACCATCGTTCACCGCGACAAGGACATGTCGCGCTTTGCCGCCGAGCTGGCCGCCGAGGGCGAAGACGACATCGAGTTCCTTGACGACGACGACGTGGAAGATGCCGATGACATTGAATATCTTGACGATTTTGAATATGAGGAGGACGACCGCGATGAATGACACACCACAACTCAAGACCTACGACATGGGCGACGGCATCGTCGCCTTCAGCACCACCCGTCACGGCGGCGTGAGCACAGGCACCTCTTATGCCTCGTTCAACATCAACCCCTTCTGCGGCGACGACCCTGCCCATGTGGCAGCCAACCGCGAGCTGCTCTGCAAGGAGCTGGGCATCGACAGCCGCCACCTCATCCTGCCCCACCAGACCCACGGCGTGGACACGCGCATCATCAGCGACGAGTTCTGCGCCCTTCCCGACAACGTGCGCCAGATGGTTCTTGAGGGCGTCGATGCCGTGATGACCAACGTCCCGGGCGTGTGCGTGGGCGTGTCCACCGCCGACTGCATCCCCGTTCTTCTCCACGACCCCAAGCACCGCGCCGTGTGTGCCGTCCATGCCGGATGGCGCGGCACCCTCGCCCGCATAACCCATAAAGCTACGGTCGACATGCGTGCCGCCTATGGCACCAACCCCGCCGACCTTGTGGCGGTCATAGGCCCCGGCATCTCCCTCGATGCCTTCGAGGTGGGCGATGAGGTGTATGAGCAGTTTGCTGCCGCCGACTTCAACCTCGACCGCGCCGCCGAGCGTCGCGAGAAGTGGCACCTCGACCTCGCCCTTCTCAACCGCGAGCTGCTTGTGCAGAGCGGTCTCGACGAGGCCAACATAAGGCTCAGCGGCATCTGCACCTACAACCGTTGCGACCAGTTCTTCTCCGCACGCCGCCTCGGCACCGAGTCGGGCCGCATCTACAACGCCATCATGATCGAGGGGTGACGCCACAACCGTTTTGCTACAACTTGAATTGAATTGCTAAAAAAATGAAACTGAGAACAATCATCCTGCTCCTCTCTGCCGTCGTGACCCTGTCGGCCTTTGCTCCCGCCAAGGACAAGTTTTCGGCAGCCGAGCAGCAGCAGATAAGCATAGCCACCCCAAATCTCTTCGCACAGTCTGACGCGTTCAGCATAGAGATGGGCCTTCTTGGCTCCAAAGAATATTCCTTCCCCCTGCCCGTGGGCAAGGCCGAGAAGCGTGGCGACAACCGTCTGGCCATCGTCTCCTCTGAGGGCGATGCCGTGAAAGCCATGTTCGACGGCGTGGTGCGCCTCTCGCGTAACCACCCCGACTATGGCAACGTCATCGTCATTCGCCACTACAACGGTCTGGAGACCGTCTACGGCAACAACGCCCAAAACCTCGTGAGCGTGGGCGATGTGGTGACGGCAGGCCAGACCATCGCCATCGTGGGCTCAAAAGACGGCCAGACATACCTCGACTTCTCCATCATGATCAACGGCGCACGCATAAACCCCGAGACCGTGCTTGGCCTGAAGAGCCACCGCCTGCACAAGCAGACGCTCCTCTGCACAAAGAAAGGGGCGCTCGTCGACGTGCAGACGCTTAAAAAGGGCGATGTCGACGTGGCCGACAACACGGGCGTGGACCTCGATGCCGACCCCTTTGCCAAGAGCGACATCTATAAGCTCGACCTCGCAAACATAGAGAAGGAGCGCTGGGCCTATCCTCTGCCCGGCGCCAAGGTCATCAGTCCCTATGGCGGCCGTCGCCGCCATGCCGGCGTTGACCTCAAGACGAAGCCCAACGACGAGATCGTGGCTGCCTTCGACGGCGTGGTCACACGCTCAAGCTCCTATTATGGCTATGGCCTCTGCATCGTGATCAAGCACGCATGGGGTCTGGAGACGCTCTACAGTCATCAGTCGAAAAACTTCGTCAAGGTGGGCGACAAGGTCAAGGCCGGCCAGGTCATCGGTCTCACAGGCCGCACGGGTCGCGCCACGACGGAGCATCTCCATTTCGAGACCTCTTTCAAGGGCCGCCGCTTCAACCCCGGCATCATCTTCGACCATGCCAACCGCAAGCTTCAGCAGACCACCATCACGCTGAGAAAGAACGGCAGCATCTCGTCGGGAAAGAAATGAGAAAATATCTGAACTGTAGCGAAGATTAATGCTTACATCGCGCTTCGCGCTCGTGGTTTTTGAACATTCTTGCGCTCCGTATGTGCTCAGGCACTTCGCGGAGGTTTTGAACATTAATTATCATTAATTGAACATTAATGAACATCAATTTTCCGCGCGAAGCGCGTATTAATGATAATTAATGGGTCATTAATGAAAATTAATGTTTAAAACAACACGAGCGCGAAGCGCGACGTAAATAAGACGTAAATAATAAACTTTGCGAAAGTTCAGTTAAAGACAAAACAAAGAATTGTTAAAGACGAAAAAAGATGAAGAAAAATATGACATGGGCACGAAACGGCGTGCTCTTCATGGCTCTCTCTCTATGCGCCCTCACAATAGGGGCACAGGAGGCCGATAAACAATCGGCGCAGGAGGCCGAAAAAGAAAGATCGGCGCAGGAGGCCGAGCCGACAACGTTTGGCGTGTGGACAGCGCAGATGCAGACCATTGCCCGCAACAACGCCTCTTTGCGCGCCCTCCACAGCTCGCTTGAGGCCACGCGCTTGGCCAACGGCGCCGACAATGCCTTGCCCGATCCAGAGGCAGAGGTGGCTTACATGTTTGGCAGTCCGAAGGGGGTGCCTAACCGCACCAACGTGGCTGTGACGCAGACTCTCCCCTGGGGCGTGCTCACAGGCCACCGCTCGCGCCTGTCGAAGGCTGCCAACTCGTCGGCGGCTGCCACCTACCGCGTGGCCTTTCAGCGGGTCATGGGCGAGGCCGATGCTGCTCTCGTGAGCATGGTCCATCTTAACCGCTTGTGCCACGAACTGGAGAGCCGTCTTGCTCAGGCACGCGACATCGCCTCGATGTATGAGAAGAAGTTTAAGGATGGCGACATCAGCATCGTTGAGCTCAACAAGGTGCGGCTCAACGCGTCGGTGGCTGAGGCCGAGCTGCAACGTGCCAAGGCCGACCGACATGCCGCCGGGCAGACGCTTCAAGCTCTTAACGGTGGACAGCCGCTCGCCGTTGCCGACACCCTTTACCCAGTGGCCGCGGCGCTGCCGCCGCTTGACGTGCTGAAGGCGGACCTCGAGCGCAGCGCAGCCGTGACACAGGCTGAGGCATCGGTGACTGAGAGCGAGGCCGCCATAAAGCTTGCCAAGACGGAGGGGCTGCCACAGCTCACCGTGGGCTTTCAGGGCGAATATATAAAGGACAACAACTACAGCGGTCCGAGCGTGGGACTCTCCATTCCGCTCTGGGGCAACTCGCGCCGCAAGGTCAAGGCGGCGCGTGCCGAGCAGGTGGCGCGCAAGCTCGACCTGCAGGCCGTGCGCCAGCAGCAGCAGATGGAGCTGGAACAGGCCTATGCGCAAGCCGTAGAGCTGCGGGCCACCGCCGACCGTCTGCGCTCTGACCTCAACGCAGCATCTTCTGACACGCTCTTGCGCCGCTCGCTCGAGGCAGGACAGCTGTCGCTGCTCGACTATCTGCTTGAGCAGTCGTTCTACTATTCGGCCCGCACCGCCCTTCTCGATGCTGAACGCGATGCTCAACTGGCTTTGTCTCAGTTGCGGACGCTGATGTATTAAGTGGACGAAAGATAACCGAATAAGTGTAAGGCTGCTTCGTGCAGCATGAAAAACGGATAATTGTTGAGTCTTGTTTTAGTTAAAACAGTAAAATTTTCTCAATAATTATCCGTTTTCCTGTCTCAATAGAAAGATAAACGTTATCTTTGCAGACCCGATGGAGGGGTGATTTCTATCTCAATAGAAAGATAAACGTTATCTTTGCAGACCCGATGGAGGGGTATTGACGACTATAAAAAACAGAATGAAACCCAAAATAATTAATTTTTAAACAAAAAAGGTATGAATAAGAAAATGATGTTTTTGGCAGTTGCAGCCGTCGCTCTGATGGCTTCGTGCTCAGGCAAGAAGACGGCTCCCAACGTTAGTGAAGCCGACTCGGCAAACCAGGCAGACACCACAGCTGCCGTAACCGTTGATCTCGCTTCTGTGGCTGGCACCTACGAGGGCACTCTCCCTGCTGCCGACTGCCCGGGAATAAAGACCGTGCTCACGATAAACGCCGACAGCACCTACGAGCTGAAGCAAGACTATATTGACCGCCCCGACTCACACGACGAGGCCAGCGGCGTGTTACAGGTGCTCGATGGTGGCGTGCTCATGCTCGTGCGCCCGTCAAGCGGCGACCACACCTTCTATAAGGTTAAGGACGCAGGCAGCATCGTCATGACCGACTCGCTCGGAAACGAGCCCGAGGGAGAAATGGCGAAGCTCTATGTCTTAAAGGTAAAAAAGTAAAAAAGGGCTGACGCCCTTAAAAGGGAAGAGTGAAGAACGAAGAGTGAAGAATTCATGTGCTTGTTTCTCACATAGCCTTGGCCCTTGAAAGGGAAGAGTGAAGAACGAAGAGTGAAGAATTCATGTGCTTGTTTCTTACATAGCCTTGGCCATAGAATTCTTCACTCTTCACTCTTCACTCTTCACTCTTCCCTCTTCCCTTTTCCCTTTAAAAAAATGAATGTTCTGATAATAAATGCCAGTCCGCGAAAGAACGGCAACATCGACCGCATGCTTCAAGCCATGCAAGACGAGGCTGAGCGCCTTGGCCACAAGGTGAGCAATGTGCGTGTTGACCAGCTGCATGTGGCTCCTTGCCGCGGTTGCATGGCCTGCAGGAGCAAGCTCCGTTGCGTGTTGCCCGAGGACGATGCGCAGCGTGTGCTGGAGCAGATAAGGTGGTGTGAGGTCCTCGTCATTGGTGCCCCGTGCTATTGGGGCAACATTCCAGGCTCCCTGAAACTGCTTTTCGACCGCATGGTCTACGGCATGATGGGCGAGAACCGTCTCGGCATCCCCGTGCCGTTGCACAAGGGCAAGAAGGCGGTGGTGGTGACGACCTGCACCACCATCTGGCCTTTCAACATCCTTGCCAACCAGACGCGAGGTGTGAAACGCGCCCTCAAGGAGATTCTACGCTATAGCGGCTTCCGCCTTGTCAAGACCATACAGAAGGGCGGCACCAAGAACGGCAAGCCTGTGAGCGACCGTGAGCTTCAGCGCTGCAAGAAGGCCATGAGAGCGGTCTTCTGATTGTTGACAAGTAGACAAGTAGATGAGTTGACAAGTAGACGAGTTGACAAGTAGACGAGTAAAAAAAATTGTCTCTATTGTCTCTATTGTCTTTAACCCCCCGCAAGCGGAAAGTGGAAAGCAGAAACCAGAAAACCTTTCTGTTGTCTTATAAAAAATCGCAAGCAAGCGGAAAAAACAAAAATATCAAATAAAAAACAATGTTACCTCCCAACTTACAAGCGCGTGTTGACCGCGCAGTAGACAATTTTATGCAAGGCTACGGCTGCTGCCAGTCGGTAGTGGCAGCCTTTGCCGACCTCTACGGTCTCGACGACACCATGGCCAAGCGCATAGGAGCAGGCTTTGGTGGCGGTGTCGGCCGCATGAGGATGATGTGTGGTGCCGTGTCGGGCATCGTGGTCCTTGTGGGCTTAGACTGTGGTCAGACCGAGGGCAGCGACCGCGAGGGTAAGTCGGCCTGTTACAAGGTTGTGCAGGAGCTGCTTGCCCAGTCGAAGGCTCAAAACGGCTCCCTCATCTGTGCCGAAATCCTCGGCTTGAAGGGCAACGTCAAGGCCCAGTCGAGCTACGAGGCTTCTGCCCGAACAGCCGAATATTACAAGACGCGCCCCTGTGCCGCAAAGGTAGAGAGCGCAGCACGCATCTATGCGGAATATCTTTTAAAGGTAAAAAAGGACTTTTAAAGGGAAAAGTGAAAAACGAAAAGTGAAAAATCCATGTGCTTGTTTCTCGCATAGCCTTGGCTATTGGATTTTTCACTCTTCACTCTTCACTCTTCACTTTCAAGGCGAAGCCTTTTTACCTTTTTACCTTTAAATAGCTTCTCATAGCGTTAAGCACCGCCACCACGGTAACGCCCACGTCGGCCATTACCGCCATCCACATGTTGCCAAGACCAACGGTGGCGAGTAGCAGCACAGCCACCTTCACGCCAATGGCGAACCACACGTTCTGACGCGCTATCGCTATGGTGTGGCGTGCAATTTTTATCGCCACGGCAATGTTGCTTGGCTTGTCGTCCATCAGCACCACGTCGGCAGCCTCGATGGCAGCATCGCTGCCCAAAGCTCCCATGGCAATGCCCACATCGGCACGCTTAAGCACAGGAGCGTCGTTTATGCCGTCGCCAACAAAAGCAACGCTCTTGCCTTGCTTCTCCTTGCCGAGCAACCGCTCAATGTGCGCCACCTTGTCTGTGGGCAGCAGCTCGGCGTGCCACTCGTCTATGCCCAGACGCCCAGCCACCTCTTTGCCCACAGCCTCGCGGTCGCCCGTGAGCATGACCGTGTGCTCCACGCCAAGAGCCTTCAGGTCGGCAATGGTCTTGGCGCTGTCCTCCTTGATCTTGTCGTTGACCACGATGTGGCCAGCATAAACGCCGTCAACCGCCACATGAATGATCGTGCCAGCGTGGTGGCAGTCGTGCCAACGGGCAGAGAGCGCATCCATCATCTTCGTGTTGCCCACGCACACCGTGTGGCCGTTGACCACAGCCCTCACGCCTTGGCCTGCAATCTCCTCCACCTGTTCCACGCGGCACCCGTCGCACGCCTCGTTGGGAAAGGCGTCGCGCAGGGCAGCGCCAATGGGGTGGGTGGTGTAATGTTCCACATGAGCGGCGAGGTGCAGCAGCTGCTCCTTGTCATAATGGTCGGGGTGCACGGCCTCGACCTCAAACTGTCCGTAGGTCAGCGTGCCCGTCTTGTCAAACACCACCGTGCCTATGTCGGCCAGCGCGTCAATGTAGTTGCTGCCCTTCACCAGGATGCCGTGGCGCGAGGCGCCTCCAATGCCGCCAAAGAACGTGAGCGGCACGCTGATGACCAGGGCGCAGGGACACGACACCACGAGGAAGATGAGGGCTCTGTACAGCCATGTGGCAAACCCGTCGGCGTAGCCGCCGTCGGCAAAGAACGGCGGTATGAACGCAAGGGCGAGGGCCATGAACACCACGATGGGCGTGTAGACCCTGGCGAACCGTGTGATGAACGCCTCGCTGCGCGACTTGTTCTTGTCGGCGCTCTCAACCATACTGATAATCTTCGACACCGTGCTCTCGCCGAAGCATCGTGTGGTGCGCATCTCCAGCACACCCGTCAGGTTTACACATCCCGACGCCACCGTGTCGCCAACCGTCACGTCACGCGGCGCGCTCTCGCCAGTCAGAGCCACCGTGTTAAGGGCCGACGAGCCTTTCGTCACCACGCCGTCGAGCGCCACCTTTGCGCCAGGGGCCACCACGATGGTCTCGCCCACCTTCACCTCGTCGGGTGCCACGGTGAGCACCTTCTCACCGCGCTTCACCTCTGCCGTGTCGGGACGAATGGCCATGAGGTGTGAGATGCTGCGCTTGCTGTTGCCCTCGGCATAGCCCTCGAACAGCTCGCCCACTTGGAAGAAGAGCATCACAAACACCGCCTCTGCAAACTCGGTCTCTGCTCCGGGCAGGAACCCGATGGTCAGGGCGCCAAGGGTGGCGATGGTCATGAGAAAATCTTCGTTGAACATCTCGCCTTTCACCACACCTTCTGCCGCCTCCTTCAGCGTGTCGTGGCCGATCAGGAGGTAAGGCACAAGGTAAACAAGCAGCACCTGCCATGTGGCGAGACCGCAACACTTCTCCACAGCCACAGCACCGATGAGCAGTAACGTGGTGGCGATGATAAGCCATAGCTTGCCCTTCAAACCTCCATGCTCGTGGTGGTGATGCTCATGCTCATGCTGATGATTGTGCTCGTGCTCATGCTGATAATCGTGCTCATGCTCATGCTGATGATCGTGCTCTTGCTCGTGCTCTTCACCCGAGCAGCAGCAACAATGTCTATGCGATAGTTCTGTCATGTTTCTTTGCTTCATTTTTTTCTCTTTTAGCGTTTCTTCTTTTCTTTATCGCTTGCAAAGTTACGACATGTTTGCTGCAACCGGGTTGCATTTTAAAGGTAAAAAGGTAAAAAGGTAAAAAAACGAAAAGCATCTTTAAGGGAAAAACGAAAAACGAAAAGTGAAAAATCCTATACCTTATTTAAGGAGGAAAACGAAAATTCATTTTGACCCATTTTGACCTTGACCCATTTTGACACGCTTGCCAAAAGGAGTTTTGAATTTTGAATTTTGAATTTTGAATTGTGCGCTTCGCGCATTTTGAATTATTGAATTTTGAATTAGTTT
>ERZ1031449.334-NODE-334-length-12010-cov-5.528733_pt1 | contig 12010 bp, 5 predicted proteins | sample MGYA00516705_ERZ1031449 | MGnify/ENA primary metagenome ERZ1031449 (study PRJEB33719, sample SAMN04261152) | wastewater metagenome | biome: rural village; feature: human; material: feces | host: Homo sapiens | place: El Salvador | collected 2013-01-14 ... | reverse complement strand
ATCCACTATGCCGGCGTCGAAGTAGGCATGGTCGATGGCATCACGGTGGAGAACGGGGAAGCAGTCGTGAAGCTGCGTTTTTATCACGATGCCAAGGTGCCGAAGGATGCGGACTTCTCCATCCAGACCAGCAGTGTCATGGGCGGACGCTTCGTGAAGGCCTCCGGCGGTCATCAGGAACGTGGCTATCTGGCAGAGGGGATGAAGGTCGAGGGCAAGTCAGCACCGGGGATCGATCAGGCGATGGATAAGATGGACAAGCTCATCACGTCCGCGCAGACCATGCTCGATGGGATCAATAGCGTCGTCGCAGACCCCTCTTCGCAGAAGCATGTGAAGAACAGCATCAATAATTTTGATGCGATTTCCGAAAATCTCGCCATCCTGACCGCGCAGGGGATACAGACAGCGAGTGAGATCCAGAGCATCACCTCGCAGGTGAATCAGATGCTGTATCAGCTGAATGGAGACGGCAAAGCCACCGGTGATGTACGCAGGATCATGGACAATATGGTCGTGGCATCGGAGAATGCGAAGGAGATCTCTCAGAATGCCAAAGAGATTTCCGGGAAAATAAATGGATTTATGCAGGGAAATGGTGATTTTGATGTATCTGTTTCCGGCGAATTGTTATATAATACTAAGAAGGACGATTTCTCGCCGAATCTCTTCCTCCGCGTGGGGAAAGACTCCTATGGCCTTCTGGGGATAGAATCCATGGGAAATGATCCGGTCTATGATGCGCTCTATGGTCGTATGAGAGGGGACTATGGCGTACATGCCGGTATCATTCGAAACAAGATCGGCGCTGGCGCGGACTATGCGTCCGGGCGGTGGAAATTCTCCGCAGATGTGTATGACCCCAATGATCTCTCTGTCCGCCTGCGCGGACAGTATGCTCTTACGCCGAATCTGTTCCTGACCGGACAGTCCATTTTCCCGCATAATAACCGCGGCGGCGGAGAGTACATCGGTGTGGGATACAATTATTAAATGAAAACAGCGCCCCCAAGAGGGGCGGTCTGGATACAATGACAACAAAGACATCTGTCTAGAAGGGATGAATGTTGAATGAATACAATGACCTGCAAAATTCTGACTGCTTCTATCGTGCTTGCCCTTTCCTGCGGGCTCGGTGCAGAAGCAAAAGGATCTCAGACGAAGATCATGACGGATCCGTCGATCACACAGAAAGCCATCGAGGCACAGATGAATCAGACGGTAGCGAATAAAGATGTGAACTTCAATAACATGCTGCTCCAGAAGAATCTGGCGTCTTCCATCACAGAAGCGGCAGCTCCGGAAGCAGTGGCTATGGATATCGACCTCAAAGGTGCGGTCACGACTGCCATTCAGAATAACCGCGACATCACCATTGCAGAGCTAAAACTGAGAGAAGCGGAGGCCGATGTCAGCGCAGTGACAGCCAAGAAGAATCCATCCGTCAACTACTCCTGGCAAAGAAATCAGTATCCGACCCAGCGTGGTGTCGTAGGCACGCAGAGCTCCAACCATGGCTATAGCCAGGGGATCAATGTTTCCTGGCCGATCTGGACCTTCGGCAAGGTAGAAGGTGCGATCGATGCCGCACGCTATCAGAAAAACATCGCAGATCTTAATGTCTACAAAACAGAAGCGGATACGAAGCTCGCGGCCGTGCAGGCATACTACCAGTACCTTGAAGCGGTCAAGCTCGCTGAAGTGCAGGCACAGTCTGTCACTGACTATGCAAGCCATCTGAATAACGTACAGCAGCAGTTCGATGCCGGCATCGTGGCTAAGCTGGACGTACTGTCTTCCAATGTATCGCTCGCCAATGCGAAGCAGAAGAGCATCGCAGCGGACAACACCCGTGATGTCGCAGAAGCGAACCTGAACAACATCATGCGTATCCCGATGAATACGACGCTGAACCCGCTGGATAAGAATTTCCCGGAACCGGAATTTGACCTCACCATGGAACAGGCCATTCTGATGGCGCAGAAATACCGCTGGGAACTCGTCGAAGCAGACTATGGCGTAAGGGCAGCTGAGGCCTCTCTTCGCTCTGCAAAGGCAGGCTATCTCCCGACAGTCAGCGTCGGCGGCGGATACAACTGGAAGGAAGCCAGCGTGACGGCGGTCGATAAAGATGACTGGGCTGTCCAGGGCGGGCTTTCCTGGTCACTTTGGGATGGCGGCGCTACCCAGGCTTCTGTGAAGAAAGCGGATGCCGCTGTCAAGACAGCACAGGAAACACTCCTGCAGGCGAGAGAAAAGATCGAGCTGGAAGTCCGTCAGGACTACCTGAATGTCCTCTCTTATAAAGAACAGATCCGCGCTGCCGAAGCGTCGGTTGCTCAGGCAGAAGAAGCATATAAGATCGCGACCGTTCGCTACAGCAGCGGCGTCGGCATCAACCTGGATGTCCTCGATGCAGAACTCGCCCTCAATACCGCAAGGACAAATTACATCACGGCGCTCTACAACTACAATATCGGTCTCGCTACACTGGAGCATGCGATGGGCGTACCGGCTGTCATTCACCCGGAATTTGCAAAAGCCTGATTTCGGGGTGGGGATCAGGAGCGATTCGTAATCCGGCCCTCTCTTCCCATTTTTGCTCTATAGAGACGGTTGCCTCTCGGATGGATGAGGGCAGCCTGAATCTGTTTATATATTTTTTTCTTTGGAGATAATACCTTGGCTAGCAGAATCAAATGGTGGATCAATGGTATCGCAGCATTTATTTTCATCATGCTCTGTATCATTTATCTGCTGATCCGTCCGATCATCACACAGAATCTGGAACCTGTCATCAAAGACGCGGCAGGGGAGCGCATCAATGGCACCCTGACGTGGACCATGATGGATCTGGATCCGAACTATGATCTTTCCTTCACCGACCTGGAGCTGAAGGACGCGAAAGGAGAGGTTGTGTTCAAGTCGCCCTCTTTGGCGATCGGATGGTCTGTTTCTGCGCTGTATAACTATGCTTTCAAAGACGGCGGCATCGCTGATGTCGTAAAGACGGTGACTATTGAGGATCCGGAGGTCCATCTCGCCAAGACGGAAGATGGACTGTGGAATGTAGAGAAGATTCTAAAACCATCGGACTCTTCGGACAACGGTACTTTCACAGGACAGGTCATCGTGAAGGATGGGAAGGCTTCCATCTCTGCACCGGATATCGGTTCGTATGATTTCACTTCGCTGGGAGGCACGCTCGGCTGGGACAGCAAGGGTACGATCACAGGCTCTTTTGCGGGTGAGGCATTTGATGGCCATTTCAAGGGAGACGTGAAGTACACGAATACGAATAACATGGAAATCAGTCTGGAAACGGATCCGGTTTCCCTTACCTCGTTGAAGCCGCTCTTAGAGCAGTTCCCACAGATTTCTTCAAAACTTGATATTGACAAAGGGACAGGACAGGTGACCAGCGCCAAGATCTGGAAAAGTGATGGCGCTGTCGCTTATCATGTCCAAGGTTCTATCAAAGATGCTGCTCTTCGCTATGATCATTTTATTCTGGCTGACGGAGCAGCCTTTTTTGATATTGAAAATGGCGAAGCTGTCATCACCGAAGCAGCCGTAAAGGTCAATGGGCAGACATTCACCGGGGATGCGAAGGTCCTTTTTGACGTGGACGATCCGATCCTGATGGGACATGTGACTCTGAAGGATATCAAGGCGGAAGAGCTGCTGCCGGAGAAAGGCGCCACCGGAGTCGTTTCCGGCAGCGTAGATATTTCGGGTACGATGGGAGATCCTTTCGTGTCCGGCGAAGCCCATGTGAAGGATGGGCAATATGAGGATCTTTCTGTCAAAGAGGCGAATGTGCGCTTTGTCTATGGAGAGGATCGGATCTCGATCCCCTATCTAAAGGCACAGATGGCGGGCGGTCTTCTGATCGGCGAAGGCTCATATACTATGACAAGCGGGGCTTTCGAAGGCGAAGCAGCCGGAGAGCATATCGACCTTTCTTCTCTTCCGGTCGGGATTTCCGCTTCCGGCATTGTGAGCGGATCGGGGAAGGCGAAGGGCACCTATAAGGAAGGCGCACTGTCTTTGGAAATGGCTTCCGGAGAGATGGATGGCGCGGGTCTTTCGTATGAGAATATGGCAGCCGGCAAGGTTTCCGGCTTTGGCAGTTACCGTGATGGTGACTGGCATGGCGTTTTCTATGGCATGGATCTTTCGTATGATGGGATGTCCATGGATACCCTCTCGGGGGAGGCGACTTCGCGCGGCGGCGTGATGGATATCGCGTATCTGACTGGCACATCCGGCGAAGGCGCATTCACCGTGAAGGGGACATATGGGCCGTCTCTCTCGCTTTCGGGCGAGGTATCGTCCATCGACCTTTCTGTGCTTTCCGGCCTTTCGGGGATGGATATGGCCGGACGTCTCTCCGGCCGCTTCGTAGTCAGCGGGAGCAGGGAGGATCCATACGGCGCGGCAGATTTCACAGCGCAGGATGGGGAGATCCGTGGCATCTCCTTTGACCGTATCGAAGGACATGTATCGCTAGGAGATCAGCTGGCGACTATCACCTCGCTTCGCTGGGAAGGGCCGGACGGCAAGCATACCGTGAAGGGGACCGTCGGTCTCTTTGCGCCGCACCCGCTCTCACTCACCATCGATACCGACAAGACACGCATTGAGAAACTGCTTGCGCTTGCCGGAGAGGACTACCCGGTAACGGGCTGGGTCGAAAATACAATGACCGTCACAGGCACGATGGAAGCGCCACAGGTGAAGGGGGATTTTCTGGCCTTCGACGGTTCGGTCATGGGTGAGCTTTTCCAGAGCATCTCCGGCGAATATACCTATGATGGAAATGACATCACCCTGAAAAACGGCCTCGCTTATATCTACGATGGTACAGCCATCGTGAGCGGTACGGTGAAGCCGGATATGATCGATATGGACGTGGCGCTCAATGATATCAGCCTTTCGCGGATGCTTCCGGGACGCGGCGCAGACGGCAAGGTCAATATGCGCGGGCATGTATCCGGAACGATGGAAGATCCAGTCTTTGAAGGGACGATCTCCTCCAGGCAGATCTCTGTAGGTGGCACTGCCATTTATATGGCGTCTGCCGGTATCTATTATCAGAACCATGTCGTAAGCCTTGATGACGGTATATTCAACCAGAAGAATGGCCATTTCGAATGGAGAGGTAGCTATCACATGGATTCCCATGCTCTGCAGGGCTTCCTTCGATTTAAGGAATGGAATATCAAGGAGATCATGCGTCTTTTCAAGCTGCCTGAGTCCGCTGTGGATGGTGCTGTCAATGGCGGCATGCAGATCGGAGGGACACTGGAGAACCCCAGCATCGACTTCAAAGCAGATTTCCTGGGAGGGCATCTGGGGGATACACCCGTCGGTCAGGGAGCGATCGATTTTTCCTACATGAATGGGGCGCTCTCGATCCGTAAGTTTCATCTTCCTGTAGGAGATGGACTGCTCGCAGCAGAAGGCTCTATGAATAGCGATGGTGAGCTCGCCGTCCAGCTCGCAGCCAAAGACATGGAGATGTCCTGGCTGACGCAGGTATTGGGACGAGATGACATACGGATGGGCGGGCGTCTGACGGCCGGAGTTGTTCTCAGCGGAAATAAGACGTCGCCGGAAGCTGACATCTCGATCGGTATCGAGCATCCGAGCTACGGAGAAATCAGCTTTGACAGCTTCTCTCTGATGGCGAATGCCAAGAGCAATGTCGTGACGCTGCAAAATGCACTGGTATCGAAAGGAAACTATCGTGCGAGTGCCAAGGGCATACTCCCCGGCAATCTTTTCACCGGCAGCACCACCGATGAGGCAGTGCCGCTTTCTGTTGATTTCAATCTCGATCAGGCAGATATGAATATTCTGGCTCTCTTCGGTAAAGCCGTGACGAGTGCGAGCGGCCCGATCAAGGGACATGTACAGCTTGTCGGTGACTATCGTGACCCGGAGCTTAAGGGCAGCATCACAGCAAAGAATGGGGCGCTCGGTCTTATGACCATGAATGAAGTCATTCAGCCGATCGATCTGTCCTTACGATTTGATGGACATCGCGTGACATTTGACGGCAGTGCCTCCTTCGGCGGCGGCGGCGTCACTGCGAAAGGCTCTGCCGACTGGAAAGAAAAGTCGATCACGCATTATGATGGGGAAGTGCATATGCATACTCCTTCCATCGACTCTGCCTATTACAAAGGAGCCGTCGATGCTGACCTTTCACTGGGTGAATTCATGGATCAGCTCGGTGTCACGGGCAAGATCTCTATCCACGATGCGACTTGCGAAGTGCCGCTCGCTCTCCTTGCGGAGAGCGGTGAGTCGTCGGCCAATTTCCTGACGAAGATCGACATAGCCATCGGAGACAATGTACGGCTTTACAGCAGCTCGCTCTATGACCTCATGATCAAAGGAAATATTTCGATGATGGGCCATTTCCGCGAACCGATCATGACGGGCCGCGTGAATGTAGAAAAAGGAACGGTCAAGATCAATACCACGGAATTCAAGATCGATCAGGCCAATGCTGTCTGGGGCGGTACCCCCGGCTCCTTCCTGCCTGTCATCCACGCGCGTGCCGATACCAAGGTCGGCCATTACAATATCAAAGCCGAGCTGGATGGACTGCCCGGTGATATGAAGACGACCTTCCACAGTGATCCAGCACTGAATGATTCGCAGATCATCATGCTGCTGACGCTCCATCAGGATCCGACCAAGGATAAGGATGGCTCGATGCAGGGGGCGCTCTTCAATGCCGGCCTCACCATGCTCTTCGGAAATACAATGCAGGACTTCCTTGCAGATAAGATCGGCCTTGACCTCATCAGCATCACGTCGAATCTGACAGACTACTATGACAACATTGATGACAACAATGACAGCTACTACTACATCAAGATCGGGAAGTACCTCTTCAATGACTTCATGCTGACTGCGACCATGGGAGTGAATAATGAGGAAAAGAGTTTGGGCTTCCATTATGATTTGAATTCGCGCGTCGGTCTCTCATCGTGGTATAATAGTAATCACGACAGTTACATCGGCAGCGATTGGAGCTTTAAATTTTAGTTCATAAGCCTGATGGGCTCGGGGAGGAGGTGTGGCTTCGCCGGAATCCTTCGGCGCGAACTCATTTTCCCATTCGCCGCTTGTCGAGCCAACGACTTTCCCTTAGATCACGGAAAATGCGTTAATGATCCGGTAACGCATTTTCCGTTCAGCGCTGACAGGAGGGGAAGGCCTATTTCGCGAAATCCCATTTACATGGAGTACCTATTATTATGCTCGAAGAATACAAAGCCTGCCTGTCCCGTGTGACCTTGCTCAGCCGGGAGGAAGAGCAGGCACTTTGGAAAGAATACAAAGAGGAAGAGGAGATCGACGCGCGACAGCGTCTGATCGAGAATTACCAGCCGCTTGTCTTCAAGGAGGCCGTCAAGTATGGCCTGCAGGAGGCGGTGACGATGGACCTTATTCAGGAAGGCACTGTAGGGCTCATGGAGGCTGTCGAGCGCTATGATCCTTTGGCCGGTGTCGCCTTCTCCCTGTATGCCATCCATCGCATTCGCGGACGCATGCTGAATTTCCTGAATGCGAATAAAAAGGAGATACTTCTCAAGGACGGGGAGGAAGAGAAGGTCTTCCTTGCGCAGGCCATTCCCGATATGGCTTTCGAAAGTGCCGACCGTGAATCGCTGCATGCGGCAGTCGACATGGCGGTGCAGCGACTCTCTGCCAAAGAGCAGGATGTCATCCGCTCGGTCTACCTCGCGGAGCAGACCGCTCAGGAGACTGCCGATGCCATGGGCGTCAGTCAGGCCTACGTCTACCGCCTCGAGAAACGCGGTATCCGGCGTCTGCGCGGGATGCTCTCGAAGCTGATCCATGAGAGAAAGTAAGGGATGACGTGGCATAGCGTTTCTTGCGATCCCATTTACGGCACCGCCTCGTTGCCCCGCTGAACCTATCGGAAAGAGTAAGATGGAACAGAAATCGGATCTCTGCGCCTCGGACCCTGTCAAACATATCATTCCAGCCTAAAAACACTCGCATTTCTGCAAGAATGCTTGAAAATACAAGAAAATGTGAAATAAATAATAATTTTGGATGTTCACTTGTACTTCTAAAACACTGATTATATATAAGAATCATGTAACCAGTCGTTGGCAGAGATCGGAATGATTCCGGTTTTCTCAGCAGGAGGCAGTATGTCGGGGGATACGCTGAAGAGAGTGAAGTCAGTGAAGAGGTGGCTGGAAAAGGCAGAAAATTCCTACTCCAACCATAAAGAACTGACAGGCGAGATGAATCTCATCATGGCGCAGGCAGAGATGCAGCGCCTGAAAGAGGTGAGAGGGATTTCGCCGCGGCGGAAGTGGATGCTTCGCGGCGGCGCGCTGGCTGTGGCAGGATTGCTTTTCCTCGGCGCCTCTTTTCTGAAGGACAGTTTTTTTGCACCTGCGCCTACTCCGGTAAGATCGGTGGAAACAGCAGTCACGACACCGGATGCGGCGGTTGTACCAGTCGAGGAAGCGGATAAGAAAGCCGAAGAGGTCCCTTCGGTATCTGCAGAGACTGTCACGACAGAACCGGTGGAAACGGATCCGCCAAAGCCAGATCCCGAGATGGTGCCGCCTGCTAAAGCAGCGCCCGTCGTCATGACGCCCGCGCCGGCTCCGGTGGAAGTCTCCGCCGTCACGAAGCCGGAGGTACCTGTCCTCTCCGATCAGGAGATCCAGCGTGTCGTAGGCGAAGCGGGAAGGGCCCTCCGAGGAAATTAATGATAAGAAGGATTCCAGAGGTTCGAAGGGTTTCCCCCTTTAGGAGCTTCTGTCCTGCACCGAATCCATCAATCCCAATGTTATTTAAGGAAATCACACGTTTTGGCAAGTATGCCAGATACCCATCTGTATTTCCATAAATATATAGAAATTCACCATCCAATACATGAGGAGGAATTTACGATGACAGCAACATATAAGAAAGCACTGCTTGCCTCTGCGATCCTGTTTGCGCTTTCCGGCGCGGACGTCTTTGCGGAAGCACCGCAGATGACCGGCTCCCAGAACGGCATGTCCCAGAGCTCCATGATCGATGTGAAGAGCGGTAAGGAAGCGGGCAAGACAGCTGAGATCTCCGACCAGACGGAAAAAGCGGAACCATCCATGGAAGTGAAGGAATCCCACCAGACCGTCGCAGTGGGCGATGCCTCGCTTTATCTTTCGGCGGACGATGACGCAGCCATCGAAGCACATACAGGCAAGACCATTGCGCATGTTGACTTCGATGGGATTCCGGAAGAAGTCAAGACGAAGCTGTCCCCTCTTCTGCAGAGCAAACCGGGCAGCACCGTCACGGCTGAGGGCATCCGCAATGATGTGGCATCTCTTGGCTCGACAGGTGTTTTCTCTCAGATCCGTCCGAATTTCAAGGAAATCCCTGAAGGCGTGGACCTCACCTATGGTCTTGTCACAAATCCCATCGTTCGTGATGTGGAATTCACCGGCAATACGATCTTCACATCTGACTATCTGAAGTCCATCCTGCAGGTGCCAGAGGGCAGCGTCCTGAACTTCGTCCTCGTGAACCAGAAGCTCAAGGAGATCGAAGATGCCTACCTCAAGCAGGGCTACATGCTCGTCTCCATCCCGAATGTGGAAGTGACGCCGAAGGGCATCCTGAAAGTTCATATTTCCGAAGGTGTCATCGAAGATATCCAGCTCGTCGGCAATGATAAGACGAAGGACAAAGTCATCCTCCGCGATCTCAAGATGAAGAAGGGCAAGCCCTTCAATAAATTCCAGGCAAGCCGCTCCATGGAAAGACTCTATAACCTGGGCTACTTTGAAGATGTCAACATGAAGCTGCTCCCCGGCAAAGAAAATGAACACAATGTCGTCATCGAGATTGATGTCGTTGAGCAGAAGACCGGTGTCATCACTGTCGGTGCCGGCTACTCGGACTCTGACGGTACAGTTGGCATCATCGAGCTCGGTGATACGAACTTCCGCGGCACAGGTGATAAGGTCAATTTCCACTGGGAATTCGGCGGCGCCGGCAATGGTAAGAACTATACCATCTCCTACACCCGCCCGTGGATCAATTCCAACGGTGACTCCCTCGGTGCTTCCATCTTCAACCGCATCTATGAATACGATGACTATGATTCGAACGGTAATACCGTCGCAGAATACGATAAGAGAAGAAGCGGCTGGAACCTCACCTGGGGACGTCAGAATGGAGAATATCGCACGAACTACTTTACCTTCGAAAGTGCGAAGGAAAAATATGATGACCATGACGGTTTCGAATGGGGCAGCGTAGCAACCGACAAGGGACATAATAAGAAAGACGATAGCGATGCATGGTATAAAGCTATTATGGATAATTTCGGTACCACAAACAGCTTCACCTTCTCGCATGTCTTCGATAACCGCGACAATTACTTCAATGCCAGCAAGGGCCGCCGCATCTCCTTCTCTACCCAGTGGGGCGGACATGGCCTTGGCGGTGACTATGATTTCTACAAGTTTACGACAGAAGGCCGCTTCTACAAAGGTCTCGGCAATGGTCACATCCTTGCGCTCCGTCTGCAGGGCGGCTACATTGACGGTGACGTTTCCTACGGGAACCTCTTTGACCTTGGCGGCTCGAATACGCTTCGCGGCTATGAGGATGACCAGTTCAAGGGCAAGAAAATGTACGCGGCGACACTGGAATATCGTTTCCCGATCGCCAAGAAAGTCCAGGGTGTCCTCTTCACCGATGGCGGCAGCACCTGGGGCATCGATAACGGACAGATCCCGTGGTATGAAGATGATGATGGCTTCCAGTGGTCTTGCGGCGTAGGCCTGCGTCTCCAGACCCCGATCGGACCGATCCGTCTTGACTATGGCCACGGGGATAAGAATAAATTCCACTTCAGCTTCGGCACACAGTTCTGATCATACGTAGAACTATGGAATGGCGCTGCGGTGTCTCATTCATGAAGCGTCGCAGCTCCGATTTGTCCCTCCCTCTCTCGGAAGGAGGGACACAGTAGTGGCAGAGGTTGGTGCGGGAATGGTTCCTGATGGACCCGTAGAACCTGAGCCGTATTCTGGCGTCCGCTGATGGCAAACAGCCAAATCCCCACTGATTTTCTAAAGGAGGAGCCATGCATTCTTCCTTATTTCATTCGATGACTCGAGCAGGTCTTGCCCTGCTCGTTTCGTCATTCCTGCTTCCTGCCGGGGCAGATGCGGCACCGATCCGTGAAGTGAGCGTCTCCGTCACGGGAGCGGGCGGCATGCCGCCCGCTGTGGAGAAGCGGATCACGGCGAGCATTTTAGCCATAGGGGATCGTATCCTTGTCGGCAAGGACGAGAGCCTCTTTCGCTCGCACGAGAGCGAGTACGATAAGGTCCTTGCAGACATCGTGAATCGTGTGGTCGTGGGCTATGTGGTGGATGATATATCTGCCTCTTATGGAGAAAAGACAGCGCTTCATGTATCGCTCACTCCCGTCGGGCAGATGATCCGCATGGTGGAGACCGAGATCGACTACGGGAATCTGTCTCCGGAAGCGGCAGCGCTGGTGAAGAAGGACAGCGCCGGCGTACCGCTCCTTATGAGTCAGCTCCTCTCGGGGCTTCCCGTCGATTCGGTCGGCTGGGCGGAGAGTGTCTCTGAGTCTGCCGGGCGAGAGCTTCTTAAGGAGATCCTTCCGGAATTTACTGCCAACTTCGAAGTGACCTCGGGGGAGAAGACCAGAGTGCGGATCTCCATCATCCCGCAGGGGACGATCGTCCGTACCGGAAAGCTCACCCTGCACAAGACCACCATTCCGCGCCTCCTGATGCTGCGCGCGGTGAATGAGACGGAACATGCCCTTCGAAGTCTTGAAGGACTTCCGCTCGCTTTTGTTGCCCGCCATCAGAAGGATCTGGCTGCCTTAATGAATGACATCCTCGCCAAGGACCCCTTCATTGAAAAGTATGGCATAGACACAAAGGTCTACCTTTATCCGGGGGAA
>ERZ1031449.331-NODE-331-length-12040-cov-6.163621_pt1 | contig 12040 bp, 4 predicted proteins | sample MGYA00516705_ERZ1031449 | MGnify/ENA primary metagenome ERZ1031449 (study PRJEB33719, sample SAMN04261152) | wastewater metagenome | biome: rural village; feature: human; material: feces | host: Homo sapiens | place: El Salvador | collected 2013-01-14 ... | reverse complement strand
CCGTTGCTATATTGGTAGATTTCTCTGTCTTTTATTCTAAGAAGAACGACATCTATGCCCGCTTGTGGGAGAAATATGGTGTCGACAGCCTCCACGCCTATGGCGATTACGACGAGGCGTCAATGTTCTCTTACGCTGCTGCACGCGTGACAGAGAGCTATTACCGTTTTTATCTGTCCACCGACGATAACGTCATCTATCACGGCAACGAGTGGATGACAGGTCTCGGCATCCTCTACATCAACGACCGTCTGCCGCAGGTCGCCACGATGTTCACAACCCATGCCACAAGCATCGGCCGAAGCATCGCAGGCAACAACAAGCCGCTCTACGAATATTTCACCGGCTACAACGGCGACCAGATGGCGCAGGAGCTTAACATGCAGAGCAAGCAGTCGATAGAGAAGCAGACAGCCATGTATGTCGACTGCTTCACCACCGTGAGCGACATCACAGCCCGCGAGTGTGCGCAGCTGCTCGACAAACCCGTAGACGTGGTGCTGCCCAACGGTTTCGACAACTCGTTTGTGCCCGCCAAGCGCGAGTTTGACAAGAAGCGCAAGGAAGCGCGCAAGCTGATCTTCCGCATGGCCAACGCCCTGACAGGCGACACCTTCGAGGATGACGACACCATGGTCGTGTCGACAAGCGGACGTTACGAGATGCGCAACAAGGGCATCGACGTGTTCGTGGAGAGCATCAACCGTCTGCGCTTCAACCATGACCTCAAGAAGAAGGTCATCGCCCTCATCGAGGTGCCGGCATGGATGAAGGAAGCACGCACCGACCTCGTGGAGCGTCTGCAGAGCAAGACCAAGGTGTTCGACACACCGCTGCCCAATCCCGTGGCCACACACCGTCTGCATGAAGAAGGCAGTGACCGTGTGCTCGGCATGATGAACTGGCTCGGCATGCGCAACGACAAGTACGACCGCGTGAAGCTCTTCTTTGTGCCTTGCTACCTCACCGGCGACGACGGCGTGTTGAACAAGAGCTATTATGACCTCATTCTCGGCAACGACCTCTGCGTCTATCCTTCTTATTATGAGCCGTGGGGTTACACACCGCTTGAGGCTGTTGCCTTCAAGGTGCCGTGCATCACCACCGACCTTGCAGGCTTCGGCCTGTGGGCCAACACCGTGCTTGGCCATGACGGAACGGTGGAGGATGGCGTTCAGGTCATCCACCGCACCGACACCAATTATAATGAGGTGGCTGATGACATCAGCAACACCATCGTGCGCTATTCTTCCTTCGATGCCAAACAGACAGCCGCCTCACGCAAGGCTGCCGAGGCCATATCGAAGAAGGCGTTGTGGAGCCATTTCATAAAATATTATTTTGAGGCTTACGACATCGCTTTGCGCAAAGCCATAGAGAGAAAAAAGAACATGTGATGAGATAACAACTTCTAAAGTTTTACTATTCACAAAGTATAATATCCAAAATTTCAAATATGAAAATTAAAGCCGATTATTCTAACGCTCCTCAGTGGAAGGAGGTTAGTATCAAGTCGACACTTCCCGAACAGCTGAAGTGTCTTGACGAGATTGCTCACAACATGTGGTGGGCATGGAACTATGAAGCCCGCGACATGTGGGAGAGTCTGGACGCAAAACTCTACGAAGAGGTAGGACGCAACCCCGTGTTGCTCCTTGAGCGTCTGAGCTACGATCGCAAGGAAGCTATCGTTAAGGACAAGACCATCATGAAGCGCGTTAAGGACGTTTACAAGATGTTCCGCGCCTACATGGACGTTAAGCCCAACAAGAAGCGTGCTTCTGTTGCCTACTTCTGCATGGAGTATGGAATCAACCAGGTGCTGAAAATCTATTCTGGCGGTCTCGGCATGCTCGCCGGCGACTATGTAAAGGAGGCTTCTGACAGCAACGTCGACATGTGTGCCATCGGTTTCCTCTATCGCTACGGCTACTTCAAGCAGTCGCTCAGCATGGACGGACAGCAGATTGCCAACTATGACGCACAAAACTTCAACTCGCTGCCCATCGAGCGCGTGCTCGACAAGAACGGCAACCCCGTTGTTGTGGACGTGCCTTACATGAACTATCAGGTTCATGCTTACGTTTGGCAGGTTAACGTTGGTCGTGTTAAGCTCTACCTGCTCGACACCGACAACGAGATGAACTCTGAGTTTGACCGCCCCATCACCCACTCTCTCTATGGTGGCGACTGGGAGAACCGTCTGAAGCAGGAGATCCTGCTCGGTATCGGTGGTATGCTCATGCTCAAGAAGCTGGGCATCAAGAAAGACATCTACCATTGCAACGAGGGTCACGCTGCCCTCTGCAACCTTGAGCGTCTGTGCGACTACGTTAAGAGCGGCCTCACCTTCAACCAGGCCATGGAGCTGGTACGCGCCTCTTCTCTTTACACCGTCCACACTCCCGTTCCCGCCGGTCACGACTACTTCGACGAGGCTCTCTTCGGCAAGTACATGGGTGGCTATCCTCAGCAGCTTGGCATCTCTTGGGACGAGTTCATCGGCATGGGCCGTCAGAACCCCGATGACCACAGCGAGCGTTTCTGCATGTCAACCTTCGCATGCAACACCTGCCAGGAGGTTAACGGCGTGAGCAAGCTCCACGGCTGGGTAAGCCAGCAGATGTTTGCACCCATCTGGAACGGCTACTATCCTGAGGAGAACCACGTTGGCTACGTTACCAACGGTGTTCACTTCCCCACATGGACAGCTACCGAGTGGCGCAAGCTCTATGCTAAATATTTCGACGAGAACTACATGAGCGACCAGAGCAACGAGAGCCTCTGGCATGCCATCTACAATGTGCCCGACGAGGAGATCTGGGAGACCCGCATGACGCTCAAGAAGAAGCTTGCAAGCTACATCCGTGAGAAGTTCACACAGACATGGCTCAAGAACCAGGGCGATCCCTCACGCGTGGTGTCTCTGCTCGAGCGCATCAACCCCAACGCGCTGATGATCGGCTTCTGCCGTCGTTTCGCCACCTACAAGCGTGCTCACCTGCTCTTCACCGACCTTGACCGTCTGGCCAAGATCGTGAACAACCCTGAGCGTCCCGTTCAGTTCCTCTTCTCTGGTAAGGCTCACCCCGCCGACGGCGCAGGCCAGGGTCTGATCAAGAAGATCTTCGAGATCAGCCAGCGTCCTGAGTTCCTCGGCAAGATCATCTTCCTTGAGGACTATGACATGCAGCTCGCCCGTCGCCTCGTTTCTGGCGTCGACATCTGGATGAACACACCTACACGTCCTCTTGAGGCTTCAGGTACATCTGGTGAGAAGGCCGAGATGAACGGTGTCGTAAACCTCTCCGTACTCGACGGATGGTGGGTTGAGGGTTATCGTGAGGGTGCCGGCTGGGCTCTTCCCGAGAAGCGCACCTACCAGAACCAGGGCTATCAGGATCAGCTCGACGCTGCTACCATCTACTCGCTGCTTGAGAACGACATCATTCCTCTCTACTATGACCGCAACAAGAAGGGTTACAGCGAAGGTTGGGTGAAGACCATCAAGAACTCTATCGCCACTATCGCTCCTCACTACACCATGAAGCGTCAGCTCGACGACTACTATGACAAGTTCTACACCAAGGAGGCTGCCCGTTACCACAAGCTCCAGGCCAACGACAACCGTCTGGCTAAGGACATCGCTCAGTGGAAGGAAACTGTGGCAGAGCGTTGGGATGCCATCCATGTAGTGTCTAAGGACGACTCTGTGCTCTATGGTGCCGAGACAGGCAAGAAGTACACCATGCGTTATGTCATCGACGAGGCTGGCCTTAACGATGCTATAGGTCTCGAGCTGGTGTCTATCACCAAGGACGAGAACGGCAACGACCGCATCTTCAACGTGCGTCCCTTCAATGTTGTTAAGCAGGAGGGTAACCTGTACACCTTCGAGGCTGTGTTTGAGCCTGATGTTGCCGGCTCATTCAAGAGCTGCGTGCGCATGTTCCCGAAGAACGAGAACCTGCCCCACCGTCAGGACTTCTGCTATGTAAAGTGGCTTGACTAATACTAATCTCATCAGCGACGGCTAATCTTCGCTGATAAGAAAAAATATAAGGCATTGATTTCGTGTTATAAACGAAGTCAATGCCTTTTTTTGTGCCACAACATCATTATTTTATTGTGGTAAGCCTCACCCAGAGCCAGCGCGGGATCAGTTGCCAGGCGGCGACAAGCAGACGGTAACGCCAGTCGATGGTCACCACCTCGCGCCCCTGCTCTATGGCGCGTACAATGGTGCGTGCCACATCTTCGGCCTTGAGCTGTAGAGGGAAGTGGCTACCAGCAATGAGGTCGGTGGCAACAAAGCCGGGGCGTATGTCGGTGATTCCGATGTTGAGATGGCGCATGCGGGCTTGCTGCGACAGACACTCCAGGTAGTGAGCTTGCATGCGCTTCGTGGCAGAGTAGGCTGGGGCAGCGCCCAAGCCGCGGGTGCGGGCGATGGAGGTGATGCAGGCTATGCGGGCTTTTGTGTTGGGGCTGTTGTGTACGGCCATCCAGTTGTAGGCTGCCGACACCATGCGCACAAACCCCATGGCGTTGGTTTCCACCGTCTTCAGCTCTTTGTCAGGGTCTAACGACACGTTCTCCCAACCTATGCCTGAGCTGTGGAAATAGAGGTCCATGCCTCCAAGCTCGTTAATGAGTGCGTTTAACTGCATAGGCGCTTCGTTGTGAGTGACATCTATTTGTCTGTATGCCACAATGCCAGGCGTGGCTTTAGATAGCTCTATGAGCCGCTCTGTTCGTCGTCCTGCAATGCCTACCTCGTAACCGTTGGCGGCAAGCAATTTTGCTACTTCTTGCCCTATGCCTGATGTGGCACCTATCACTATCGCTCGTTTCTTCATGTTGTGATTCTTTAAAAACGTTTTTATGATGCAAAAATAATCACAATAATGTATAAAGCCAAAAAAAGCGGAAACCTTTCTGAAGAGGTTCCCGCTTTTTTGTTCAACCGTCAGGTCTTTTGTTCAACCGTCAGGTTCTTTTTTTTTCAACCGTCAGGTCTTTTTTCCAACCGTCAGGTTCTTATTTTCATGTTTTACCAACCATGGTTCTGGGTGAGCTTGAAGCCGTGGTTCTAGTACATGGTGATCTGGTCAACAGGGATAGGATAGAGATAATCCTTGTCAGCCATTACACGCATCTTAGCCACCTCAGTGATAGGCATGATGTAACCCTCGTTGCCCGTAACGATGTGGCCGTTCTCGTCGCAGAGAGTGATCTTAGCCAAAGCATCAGCATTTTCGGGATAGTCGGCCTTGTTGATCCAAGCACCCATGTTCAGCTTCTTGTTCTTGGTCATGTCAGCATATTCGAGCTTGCCCCAACGACGGAGGTCGTTGAAACGCACACCCTCATAAGCCAACTCTACGCGGCGCTCGCGACGAATCTCCCAAATGATGGGCTTAACCGTAGCATCGCGGTCGGGGTCGTTGATCTCGACACCGTTCACCTTCAGCGCGTTGCCAGCCAGTGTGACGTGAGGCATCTGTGTGCTCTGACGGTCGCGGATAGCGTTGATGGTCTTGTCGAAATCGGCCTGAGTAAGAGTGTACTGTCCGAGATCTGCCAACTCGGCAGCAGCCTCGATGTAGTTCATCAGCACCTCGTTCAGCTTCATGACAGGAGCATCGGTGGTGTTGGTGTTACTCATACCGCCAGGCTTGTTGATCAGGTCTTTGTTCACATAGCGGTTGGCGTAGTAGCCCGAAGCAGCGTAAACAGCAGCTACACCGTTCAGACGCAGACCACTCTCCTCGTCGATGTTGTCAGCGAGACGTGGGTCACGGTTCTGGATCTCCTTGGCAAATTCCTTGCCCTTATAATCGGTGTTGCCAGCCTGGTGGATAGGCAGACCGTTCTTGGTCAGGAAGGCATCGATGAACGAACGTGAGGGGCTGCTCATCTCCATCTCAGTGTTCTGGAAGCTCATGAGCGAGTGCATAACCACGTTCTCAACGTAAGAGCGGTACATTATGATCTCGGGGTTGCCGGCGAGATCCTCAGATGTGGTGAGGCTCTTGTAGCTGGGAGCGATAGAGTAGGCGTTTGTCTGCATCAGCGCAGCAGCATAGTCCTTGGCAGCCTTCAGATATTCGGCAGCCTTGGCAGTGTTGTTGGCGTGATACTTCTGCCATGTGCCCTCAAACAGCATGATGCGTGACGCGAAGCCCTGAGCCACGGCGCGGTTTACGGTAAGACCCTTTGTGCCGTCGTTAACACGAATGTTAGCGCAAGCGAAAGCCAGGTCCTCGTTCACCTTGTCCATAACTGTTGTGCGCGGATCGCGGGCACGGTAGAGCTGCTCGTTGTCGGTGCTACCTACAACAGCGTCATAGTAAGGCACGTCGCCAAACTTCTGCACGAGCTTTGCATACTCCATGGCGCGGAACAGGCGGGCAACGCCCGACCAGTGGTTCTTTGCCTCTTCGCCCAGAGTAGAGCTCTGAATGCGGCTGAGCAGCAGGTTCATGTTACGGATCTTCTCGAAGTTCCAGTTGCCAGCATCACTTGTGGGAGCTACCTTGGTGAACAAGGTAGCCACTTCCTGTGCATTGTCATCGGTCCAGTCGGCAACGTTTGTCTCGGCAAAGTTGTCGGCACGCTCCCAGCTCGAACGGTAGCCGGGGAAGAAGTAAGTATAATAGTCGAGGAACGATGTACGGAGGTTCTCCTCGTTGTTCCAGAACGACGGAACGTCAGTAACGGTGTCCTGGGGGTCGCGTGTGAGGAAGTCGTCACAAGAGCTGAAAGACACAGCAGTGGCCAGCAGAAGGCCCGCGCTCAGAATATTTAAATTTATTTTCATAAATGTTTGTTCTTTTGGTAACTGAACTTTTGCAAGTTCAGAAGTTAATACCACGTTTTATTATTTCTCTTTATGCAATGGTCTCACGCCTTAGAACGTAACCTGCATACCGAACGAGATGGTACGAGAGAAAGGATAGCTGCGGCCGAACGCCCAGTCGCTTTTGCCATAGCCCGTTTTGTAATTTGTGCTCTCGGGGTCAACAGGCAGGTGCATGTTGTCAAACTCGAAGAGGTTCTCACCGCTGAAGTAGACGCGAACGCTCTCCAGAGATGCCTTGCTCACCCATGCCTTAGGCAAGGTGTAACCTACAGTGATGTTCTTACAACGCAGATATGCCATGTTGCAGAGGTAGCGGGTCTGCTTCAAGAAGCTTTTGTCACCGTGTGTCCATGTATTATCGAAAGGACGGGGATAGAAGGCGTCGGTGTTGGTCTCGGTCCAGTAGTCCATCTGGTGGTCGAACATAGAGTCACCCCAACCTGATCCACCGCAGGGGATAGCCACGCTACCACCTGCCCAGAAGTCGCGCTTGCCTACGCCCTGGAAGTAGGCGCTGAAGTCGATACCCTTCCAGTTAGCACCCAGTGTGAAGCTATACTCATAGTTAGGCAGGTAGTTGCCGATAACCTTCTGGTCGCCATGATCCTCAACGGTGTTCTTTCCGTATGTGATCTTCTTGTCGCCGTCGAGATCCTTATACTTCATGTCACCCGGCTGGAACTTAAAGGCGCCTTTCTCATACAAAGCCTGTGAGGGGATGCCGTCCTTCAGCGTGTAGACCTTCTTGCCGTTGGCATCGGTTGTCACGTTGAAGTCGTCAACCTGGAACAGGCGGTCCGACTCGTAACCCCAGATCTCGCCGAGGCGCTTGCCCTCGTAGTTGCCCTCGATGTTACGGTCTGTCTTGTTCCACTTGGTGATACGCTCCACAACGTGCGACACTGATGCGCGTGCGCTGATGCCGAGGCCGTTAGCAAAGCGGTGGTTATAGTCGACAGCAAGCTCCCAACCGTTAGCGGTCAGCTCACCGAAGTTGATCTTCGGAGTAGACGCACCGAAGGTTGAAGGCAGAGCCTCGCCGGCGGTGTGCATGTCAGATGTTACGCGGTGATAGTAGTCGAAGGTCACACCCAGCTCGTTCTTGAAGAAGCGCATGTCGACACCGAGGTCGAGGGTAGAAACGCGCTCCCATGTCAGACCGTCAGAGATCACCGTAGGAGCCTCAAGGCTCAGCTGGTTCTTGCCACCCATTACCCAACCAGAGTTTGTAGATTTCATGGTAGAGATGAACGAGTTGGCAGCAACGTCCTGGTTACCGATGGTACCCCATGATCCGCGGAGCTTCAAGTTTGACAGTGCGGGCTTAGCCCAATCCATAAATTTCTCCTCGCTGGCACGCCATCCTGCTGAGAATGAGGGGAAGAAGGCAAACTTCTTTCCTGAGGGGAACATAGAAGAGCCGTCGTAACGAGCGTTGAACTCGAACAGATACTTCTGCATGAAGTCGTAGTTGATACGTCCGAAGAAACCTGCCGAAGAGAAATCGGTATGATAAGCGTAGTTCTTGTTGAACGAATACTGGTCGCCTGTAGCGAGTGCAATCTCGGGCAGATCCTGGCTGATGAGGCCACGGCGCTCTGAGTAGTGGCCCAGACGCTCGCGTGTCTCGGCATCGAAACCGGCCATCACCTTAAACTGGTGATTCTTCTTGATGTCGAAGTTGTAGGTAGCGTATGCCTTCCACACGTTTGTCATGGTGTACTTGCTGGTCTGTACCACGCGGTTGTCAACGCCACCATAGATATTGGTGTAGTGGTCGAAGGGAGCGCTGGCAAACATGTTATATGCCATCACGGTGCCGCCGTTACGCTTCTGTGCGTCGTTCAGCAGGGCGAAGGTATAGTCGAAGTTGATGCTGAGGTTCTTCAGCGGGTTCAGCTCGGTACCCAAGTTTACGCGTACATAGTTAGAGGTAACGCTCTCGCGGTTAGCCTGCTTGATGTCGGTAACGGCAGAACGGAAATCCTTGCCCTGATACTGTGCGTACGGATACCAGCGCGGCCAACGCATCAGGTAGAACCATGCGTCATACTGGCCAGAGGTATACTTGTAGGGCTGGTCGTTAACCGAGCGTGTGAACAACACGTTGGCGCGAACCTTCCACCAGTCGCGAATGGCGGTGGTGATGTTACTGTTGAAGTTGTAACGGTCATACTTGTCGGCCTTGAACTTCATCACACCGTTCTGGCGCAGATAGCCCAATGAAATGTTATATGTTGTCTTCTCGCTACCACCTGTTACAGAGAGGTTGTGGTTCTGCTGTGGTGTCCAGGTGCGGGCGAACTGCTTAATGGGGTCGAACGAACGGAAGAAGTAGGTCTTTCCGTCCTTGATCTCGAAGTCGCGGCCTTCCTGCATCTCGCCGAGCTCGCTCTGCGACATGTTGCCATACTTCTGCTCCCACTCCTTGATCTTGCCAACGGCATACTCGTCGATGGTGAAGCCGATGTTTGTACAAGCTGAGAGACCCTTGCTCTGAGCCAGCTTGTATATGTACTCGGCATTGTCTACAGCCGAAGCCAGCTTAGGCATCTTTGTGGGTGTGCCCCAAGCAAAGTTGTTTGAATAGGTCACGCGGGGTTTCTCGTTCTTCTTACCCTGCTTTGTGGTGATCAGGATAACACCCCATGCAGCACGGGTACCGTAGATAGAAGCCGAAGCGGCGTCTTTCAACACAGAGATGGTCTCGATGTCGTCGGGGTTGACGAGGTTAAGGCTGGGCACCTCTACGTTATCAACCAAGATAAGAGGAGCGGTACCTCCTTCAGCGTTCAATGAACCTACTGAACCACGCAGTTTGATGGTCGACTCGGTGCCTACACCACCGAGGTTGTTGGTGATGGTAAGACCCGGGGTGATGCCCTGCAGCGCCTTTGCCACGTCGGTGATAGGACGGCTTGCGATGGCCTCCTTAACGTTCACGTTAGCCACAGCACCGGTAAGGTCTACCTTCTTCTGGGCACCGTAACCCACTACAACCACCTCGTCGAGGTCGCCCATGTCTTCTGTGAGGACGATGCGCTGGTTCTTGCCGTTAACCTTCACGTCAACGGTCTTGTAGCCCACATAAGACACGCGGTAGGTCTTGCCTGTCACGGCTTTTATGCTTACCTTACCGTCGATGTCAGTGATGCCGCCGTTTGTCGTGCCGGGTTCTACTACGCTGGCGCCTGTGATAGGCTCGCCGTTTGCGTCAACCACGGTGATGACCACTTTGTCGGCCTGCTGCGGCAGCGTGCTGTATGTCTCAGACATAACTTCTGCTGTCATAGCGTTCGGCATTGAAACACTTGCTGCCGTAGCTTGTCCACTGCTCATGAACAAAGCGCAGGCAACAGCTGCTGTGAGTACTTTGCCGTTCAAGGCGTTCCTCTTTTTGTCATTGATGTTTATCATACGCTATTAAAAGGTGTGATTATTTAATTAATAGTATGCTTGTTTGCAATTACTTTTTTTTCTCTTTTCTTCTCAGATTCCTTTTTTATGGGACTCGTCGTGGGGTTAATGGGGCGCTTTTCTGGGGCTCTGGGTGTTTTGGTCGGGGTGGTTTTATTTTCGTCGGGGTGGTTTTATTTTGGTCGGGGCGGTTTTGTTTACATCGGGGTGGTTTTGTTTACATCGGGGCGGTTTTGTTTACATCGGGGGGGTTTTGTTTACATCGGGGGGGGTTTGTTTTCGTCGGGGCGTCAAAATGGTGATATGTGGCATCTTTATGATGCTGTTTTGCAACAAATTGCGGTCATGAAGCAATAAAATGTCACCACTGTTGTGGTTGCTTATTTTAGCCTATAAATTTTGATTTAGGTTTCTTGTTTCCTTTTCAAGACCCTTTTTCAAGAGCCTTTTTGATGTTTTTTTAACTCTTATTTTTAATTCGGGTGCAAAAGTAAGCAATTATTATTATTAAAACAAGTTTTTTATTATTTTTTTTTATTCTTTTCGCTCTTTCTCCTCTTTCCCTTTCATTATTAATTTTGTTTATTTTTCTTTTCTTTCTTTATTTTCTTTCTTTGTTGAATTTTCGCAAATGCACAACAAAATCTTTGCATGTTTATAATGTTCATCTATCTCAAGCAAGCGTCGCCGACGGCGGCGAATATCCATAACCGCTGGTTGAGCAGCCGACGGCAGCGAAGCCTGCGGTCCCCATGAATGATGGAAAAATCGTCCTCGCGCAAAAATGTTTAAAACAAAGAGCGCGAAGCGCGAGCTATATATTAATTCTTGCTTGCGAAAGGTTTAAAGACAATAGAGACAATAGGGACAATCTTTTATAAAAACTTTCGCATTTACGATGGAAAGTATCTCAAGCAGGCGTCCTCGAAGAGGGCGAATATCCATAACCGCTGGTTGAGCAGCCGACGGCAGCGAAGCCTGCGGTCCCCATGGATGAGGTAAAACCGTCCTCGAAGAGGGCGAACATATGGGGTTTATGCACAGATTGCTTATGTTCGCCCTCTTTGAGGACGCATTGTTTGATCACTGGAACACCGCAGGTTACGTTCGCTTCGCTCTCTTCACCAGCGGTTATGGATGTTCGCCGCCGTCGGCGACGCTTGCTTGAGATGGATGTCCATAAAATGTGTTTCTTGTTGCGTAAACGTTTGCAGCGCCCCGAGGGCGAAGCACATGCAGATATTTGTTGTTTGTGAGGGAGGTCGCAATGGCAAACACAGCAGAAAGGGGGTTACTTGTCGCACGCCACGTCTAATCACACCCGCAATCGTTCTAAACGAAAAACGAGGATTGCATTTCTGCAATCCTCGCCTAACTTATATGCTCGACACAAGCTTATTCTAATGGGTGCAATCCTCTAACGAACCCTAATAGCGGGAATCGTCTAGCCAATAGAAAGGGTGTCAAATTAATTTCACCAAAATCATCACTTAATCGAAAAGTGACTTTCTGCTGAAATAAGATTCTGAATAATCCTCTTCGTCGAAATCGTTATCCCAAGAGGAGAATTTGTTGTCTTTGGCACCAAAATCCGTTGTCTGATAACCCTCTGTAGATTGTCCTAGAAGAGCGAAATCGTTAGTTATAGCCACGACACGAGTGGCTGGTTTTATATAAATATTTTTCATTATATATTTTTTTTGAATTTTTACTTAACCATGACTTTTTTGCCATGATGAATATAGATTCCCTTAACGG
>ERZ1031449.314-NODE-314-length-12376-cov-5.636637_pt1 | contig 12376 bp, 8 predicted proteins | sample MGYA00516705_ERZ1031449 | MGnify/ENA primary metagenome ERZ1031449 (study PRJEB33719, sample SAMN04261152) | wastewater metagenome | biome: rural village; feature: human; material: feces | host: Homo sapiens | place: El Salvador | collected 2013-01-14 ... | reverse complement strand
TAGTGGTTGAAGACGCTGGCAAGACGTTGGTTCAAGTCATCGACAATGGTTGTGGGAGCAAAGACGTACACGGTGCCGATGGTGGAACCGGTCAGGGTGGCCAGCACACTGGTCAGGATGCAGAAGGCGAAGATCAGCACGAAGGGGTTGACGTTGGTGCCCAGCATCTTGGCAACAGTCTCGCCGACCAGACTGGTCAGGCCGGTGTTGCCCAGAGCATCGGCAATGCCGATGACGCCTGCGGACATCAGGATGATGGGTGCGCTGATGGAGTTGCGGATCTCGTTGAAGTCCATGACGCCGGAGATCAGGATGATGCCCACGGCCAGACCGGTGATGGCGTAGCCTGCGTCACCGATCTTGCTCTGCAGGATCATGCCCACAACGGCGAGCACAAAGCTGAAGTAGGTGATGAGCTCCTGATTCTTGGTCAGAGCGACCTTCTGCTCACCGGCGTGGAGAGCCTCTTCCTTGGCCTCGGCAATGGGGTGGTCCGGCAGGATCTTGTAGGCCAGGATGCACCACACCAGGAAGCCGATGGACAGGCACAGGTTGACCAGAGAGAACTTGACCAGATTGACGTTTGCCGCAACGCCTGCACTTTCCAGAACGGCGATCACGATGCCGTACTGCAGAGCGGTGTTGAAGGGCAGCAGCGGGTGGTTTGCTGCAAAGCCCGCAGGCATCAGAACCCTGGACGGGGGCAGCTGCTTGGAGTAGGGCAGAGTGGACAGCAGGCCGATGACCAGCACATAGTAGGCGGTGGAACCGGTGCCGAACAGGCTGCAGCCCAGCATAACGATGAGGATCAGCAGGACGTAGGCCTTAAAGCCGCCCTTGCTGGCCATGTTGAACATGGTCTGCTTGAACTTGACGATGAAGCTGGTCTTCTGCAGGGCCGCAATGATGGCCATGAAGGATGCCAGCATGACGATGGTGGGGTTTGCGAAGCCGCCGAAGGCGGTCTTGATGTCGGTAACGCCGAACACCACCAGCAGCAGCAGCGCCAGCAGCGGGGGTGCACCGAAGGGCAGTTTATCCACCATGATCAGGATGATCATGAGGACAGTCACTGCCAGAGCAATGATCATGGGAAGTGTCATAGAACGTTTCCTCCTTTTTTGTGTCCGCAGTACCTGTTGCGCAAGAGCCCGACCCTTTGCACAATTCCAATGCGGCTTTCTTGATTAAAAGTATATAGTTTTCCGCTGTGCGTCACAATCATTTTTTTGCTCGTTGCGTTCTTTTTTGAAACATATTCAGAATTTGTTCAATTTTTCTGCCGCAATGTGTCACATATTGAAACATATTGCGGTTAGCTTTGACTGATTTGTTGCTTTTTGGAACAGGGTACCCCTTCCGTCATCGCCTACGACGATGCCACCTCTCCCAAAGGGAGAGCCAAGAGCACTGCCGGAAGCTTCCTCATTGAACCTAATACTTTAGCAATGAACCTTACGGCTTGGCTCCCCCTTCGGGGGAGCTTGCGCGGGAGCGCCTGAGAGGGCGTGCAAGGCTAACGGGTGCTGCCCCTCATCTGGCACGGAAGCGCCTGAGAGGGTTCGCTCCCTGAGGGAGTTCGTCCCCAAAACCAGAAAAAGCCGCCGCACCGTACGGGGTGCAGCGGCTCTCTCTGGAAGAAAATGAAGAATTGGTTGGGATGAGGATAACTTAGTGAGCGCGGCCGGTCATTTTGACCGCATACTTGATGGCGTTGACAAGGCTCAGCTCGTTGCCGTTGCCCTTACCGGCGTGGTAGAAGTCGGTGCCGTGATCCACGCTGGCGCGGATGATGGGCAGACCCAGCGTGACGTTGACGCCCTCCACGGCCTTCCACTCCTGCTTTTCGCGGTCGTAGACAAAGCCCACGGTCTTGAGCGGGATATGACCCTGATCGTGGTACATACACACCACGATGTCGTACCAGCCGCCGATGGCCTGCGAGAACACGCTGTCCGGCGGGCAGGGGCCCACGACGCCGGTAATGCCCTCGGCCTTGGCAGCCTCAATGGCGGGGGTGATCTCCTCGATCTCCTCCCGGCCGAACAGGCCGTTCTCACCGCAGTGGGGGTTCAGACCTGCCACAGCGATGCGGGGGTTCTCGATGCCCATATCCTTGCAGGCCTTGTTGGCGATCTCGATGACCTCCAGCACGCGATCCTTCTTGACCCGGTCGCAGGCTTCCCGCAGGGAAACGTGGGTGGAAACGTGCACCACGCGCAGGTCGTGATGAGCCAGCATCATGGTGTACTTCTTGGTGTGGGTGTAGGTGGCGTAGATCTCGGTGTGGCCGTCAAAGTGGGTGTAACCGTCCGACTTTTCGCCGTGGTAGTACTCCAGTGCCTTGTTCATGGCTTCCTTGTTCAGGGCGTTGGTGCAGGTGGCATCCACCTCACCCGCCATGGCCAGCTCAATGACCTTTTTCACGCACTGGAAGGCTGCGTTGCCGCCCTCCACGCTGACCTTTGCCATCTCGAACTTGCTGATGTCCTCGATCAGATCCAGATGCAGCACGTCGATGGTGCCGGGGGTGAACAGGGCATCCGACACCTTCTCGCAGCGGTGGATGACGATGTCCTCGCGGCCAACGAACTTTTTGGCCTGCTCCATCACCTTCACATCGCCCACCACGATGGGGCGGCAGTAGCTGTACTGCTCCGGGTCAGCCAGAGCCTTGATGGTGATCTCCGGGCCGGAACCGGCGGGATCGCCCATGGTAATACCGACAATGGGTTTATTCATAGCAGCCTTCTCCTTGCTTCAGCGCGTTTCAGTGCAGACCCTTGGCCTCGTTCTCTGCCAGAACCTTCTTGATGGCCTCCATGCCCTCTTCCGGCACATAGTTGAAGGGTGCGCGGCACTTGCCAACGGGGTGACCCTGCAGGGCAACGGCGGTCTTGATGATGGTGTTGGGGTTGCCGTACTTGAAGGTCTGCTGCAGGATGGCAATGGCGTCCTGTGCAGCCTGTGCACCCTCCAGATCTCCGGCCTTGAAGCAATCGTAGATCTTGGCAACGGTCTCCGGCCAGATGTTGGCGCGGCCTGCAATGCCGCCTGCGCCGCCCTCTTTCAGGCAGGTCAGGATGGCGCCGTCGTTACCGGCCAGAATGGCAACTTCCTTATCCAGCTCGCGGGTCAGGCGGATGTAGGCCTTCAGGTTCTCGATATCGCCGCTGGAATCCTTTGCGCCTACGATGTTCTCCACGTCACGGCACAGTGCCTGCACGGTCTCGGGCAGCAGCTTGTTGCCGGTGCGGGCGGGGATGTTGTACAGGATGATGGGCAGGTTCACGGCCTTTGCCACGGCGGTGTAGTGGTCGTACAGCTCCTTCTGGGAGGCCAGTGCAAAGCTGGGGGTGATGATGGACAGTGCGTCTGCGCCCAGCTCCTCGGCACGCTTGCTCAGGCGGATGGTCTCGGCGGTGGTGATGCAGCCGGTGCCTGCGTAGACCGGCACACGGCCCTTTACCTGATCGATGACAGTGGCAAGGATCTCTTCCTTCTCCTGGAAGGACAGGGCGTAGGCTTCGCCGTTGGTGCCCATGGGGAAGATGCCGTGCACGCCGCCTGCCAGCAGGCGCTCCACCTGCTCGCGCAGAGCCTGATGGTTGACCGTCTGCTCAGGGTCGTTGTTCATGGGGGTGATTACGGGAGGGATGATGCCCTTGATATCGCTGGTTTTCATAAGTCTTTACTCCTTTTCTGTTACATGATCTCCTGATACAGCTTGCGTGCGTCGTCGGCGGTAACGGGGCGCATATTGTTCACCAGCAGGCGCTGTACCTGCATACCGGCGTTGACCAGACCTTCCAGATCCTCGGCAGGCACGCCGAACTCCTTGAGGCTGGTGGGGATATCCAGATGCTTGACGATGTGCTCCAGACGGGCGATCATCCATGCAGTCTTTTCCTCCACGGTGGTGCAGGTCTTTTCCTCGTGGCAGCAGCGGTCGTAGGCGGCAGCCAGACGCTCGCGCACGGCGGGGTGCTCGCTGTTGAAGCGCATGACCGGTGCCAGCAGGATGGCGTTGGACACGCCGTGTGCAATGTGGTACTTGCCGCCCAGCGGGTAGCTCAGTGCGTGCACAGCGGTGGTGCCGGAAGCGGTGATGGCCAGACCGCCGTAGTAGGCTGCGATCTGCATCCGGTTCTTCTCTGCCATGGCTTCGGGGTCATCGCAGGCTTTTTCGATGTTGTTCAGGATCAGGTCAAGGCCTTCCAGTGCGTACAGATCGCTGAAGGGGTTGGCCTTGTTGCTGGTAAAGCACTCGATGCAGTGTGCCAGCGCATCCACGCCGGTAGCGGCTGCGATCTTGCGGGGCAGGTTCTTGATCATGCGGGCGTCCAGAATGACGTAGTCCGCGATCATGTTCTCGTTGACGATGCCCACCTTCAGCTCCTTTTCGGGCACAGCCACGATGGCGTTGGGGGTGACCTCGGCGCCGGTACCGGCGGTGGTGGGGATCAGCACAATGGGCACGCACTTCTGTGCCATGCCGGGGTTATCCAGCAGTTCCTTCACGCCGTAGGCGTCGGTCACCAGCACGCTTGCCAGCTTGGCAGCGTCCATCACGGAGCCGCCGCCGCAGGCCACGATCAGGTCTGCACCGGAGACCTTGAACTCGTCCACCAGCTTCTGCACAGCCATGTAGCTGGGCTCCGGGGGCAGCTCGTCCAGCACATAGTACTCTGCGCCGGAGGCCTTGACAGCCTCTTCCGGCAGGGCAAACAGGCCAGCGCCCTCAATGCCCTTATCGGTGAACATGGCTACCTTTTTTGCGCCGCGCGCCTTGATGATGGCGGTGATATTGTCCATAGCGTTCTCGCCGCCGTAAACTGCGTGCGGCATTTTAAGATTGTACTGGGTCAGCATACTGATCAACCTCCTGAATGATGTTCTGATCTATAAAAAGGATGAAACTCTCGAAAAGCTTTTTCAGCGGCTCTGGGCTGCGGTGGGGTTATACAGACCCACGGTCTCCCGCTTTGCGCCCAGCACGTCCTGCTCCGAGAAGCGGACGTACTTGATGCCCTGCCGGGTGCGGGCAGCGTAGGCCAGATGCAGCATACCGTCCCGTCCCTGCATCAGGTAGGGGTACTCGTACTGCTTGTTGTTGGTCTTGTTCTCATCGCCCATGTAGCCCTCGCCGCGCTCCATCCAGCGGATGATGGGGAAGGTCAGGCCGCCGTCCTCCGAAAGCGCCACCGCCACCGGGCAGCGCAGGCCGGGCCATGCAGCCTTGCCGGGCACGGGGTTCGGGGTGCAGGTGGGGTTATAGGCAATGGCGATGCGGCCGCTCTGCAGCTTGACCGCGCTGATGCTGGAGTTGTTGTTGGGCAGCGGGGTGGGTGCGGGCACCGTCCAAGTCTCGCCCCAGTCAAAGGACTCGCTGCGGTGGATGCGGTAGGCCTCGCGGTTGCGCATAAAGGCCACCAGATGCCCCGGTTCCAGCTCGATGACATTGGCGTGGACGTGGCCGTTGCTGCCGGGCATCATGACCATGCGCCAAGTTTTACCCTCGTCGTCCGAGATACGGAAGGCGGTGGGGTCGCCGGACAGACCCTCGGCAGAGTCGGTGCACAGCCAGTTGGCAAAGATCCAGCGGCCGTTGGACAGCACCTGAATGGGCTGGCGGCAGAAGGTGCCTTCCTCCGGGAACACGGTGGTGTAGTCGCCCCATGTTTTGCCGCCGTCGGTGCTCTTCTGGCAGCGCACCACAGCGGTGAACTGCATATTGTCCTTACCCTCTACACGGTCCAACTGGGCGGTGTACATCGCCCACACGGCGTTGTCCGGGCCGTAGAACAGCGAGGGGTTCTGCTCGCTGCGGGTGGGGTCGCCGGAGATATCCACCGGCTCCAGCCACTTGGTACCGTCATGCGGCAGCATCGAGCAGATGATGTGCACATCTGCGCTGCCCTCATAAGTACCGGCGAACCAGCAGCAGAGCAGGTCACCGTTGGGCAGCTCCACCATGGCAGGTGCGTGGGCGGTGGGCCAGCCGCCGGTGGGCAGCAGGGCTTCCAGCGTGCCCATCTCCTCGTTCTCGTACACGGTGCCGTCCCAGGTCAGGCCGGGCAGTTTTGCATAGGTCATGGTCGTTCTCCTTCTGTTACATTTATCTTCTGTTCCAGCCGCAAAGGGCTGTCTGCTTCCATTCTCAATGCTTTGCAATGCGGTCTGCCAGCTCCACCAGCAGATCCTCCTGCCCAAAGCCGCCGGACTTGGTAATGACGTAGCGGGTGCGCCCCTGATAGGTGAACCGCGCCAGCACGATGCCGCTTTCCAGTTCGCACACCGGTTCCAGCTCCCGTGCGCCCACGCTGTTCATGCATTGCAGCAGGGTGTCGCCGCCGGTGAGCAGCAGCGTACCCAGATGTTCGCTGCCGAACAGCGCCCCGAACATCTGCCCGACGCTGCCGGAAATGCCCACCCGCAGGCCGTCCAAGTCAATGCCCCGGGCGGCGGCGTAATCGGCGGTAAGCTGGTTGCCCCCGGCGTCATTCGTCTCAATGATGCAGCGGGGGTTTGCAGCCAGCATCTGTTCAATTTCTGCCAGCGCAGCCTTGCCGTCGGCGCTTGCCCAGTAGCCGGGCTCCAGCTTCTGCCGGGGGGTCAGCCGCAGACGGGTAAAGCCTGCCTTTTCGGCGGTATCCATCTGCCGCAGGGTGATGGGGTTCACGCTGCCGCAGAGCACCAGCAGCCGGGGGTCCAGCTGCGGGGTCTCGACCACGCTGCCGTCCGAAAGCCCCAGCAGCTCCGGCAGAAAGGCGGCAAAGCCTGCGCAGCCTGCCAGCACCGGGGGCGTTCCATTCTGGAACAGCTGCCGCCCGGCGGTTTCCAGATCTGCGGCGGTGGCAGCGTCATATACCAGAATGCCGGTCTTGTCCGCTGCCGTCTCACCGGGGCGCAGGTTCTGTGCGGGGATCTCAGTCTGCAAATGGATCAGCTTTGTCACCTCGGCGCAGCGCACCGGTTCGAAGGGGTCGATGCCGAAGGGGCTTTCGTTCACCGGCACACCGTCGATGTAGTGGACGCCCTTTTTTGTGGTGCGTCCGATCTGCGGGAAGGCCGGCAGAAAGGGTAAATTGCGTGCGCCGCTTGCTTTGAGCAGGGCGGCAAGCTCTGCGCCGATGTTGCCGCGCAGGGCGGAATCTGTCTTTTTATAGATGCAGCCCACGCCGTTTTCCACCGCGCTGCGGGTCAGCTCTTCAACGGCCTTTGCAGCCTTTGCGGCGGGCAGATGCCGCGTTTCGGTATCCACCACCAGCACGGTGCTGCTGCAGGCGGAAAGGTCTGCCTGACCCACCACGACCTGCGTGGGGATGCCGTGTGCCGCAAGCTGTACGCCGGTATCCAGCGCACCGGTAAAATCATCTGCAATCATCAGCAGGCGAAGCATTGTTCGTGCCCCCTCACTTGTTTTTGTGCTTTCATTATGCCGTATCCGCCGCGGGAATGCACTCGGCGCAAGTGGGAAAAGCGTTTCATTTTAGCACGTTTTCAATTTTCTTTTTGTTTTGTTAGCAAAAACGTTCTATTTTGAAACCACATTCTGTTTTCTTTTTGAACCAGACCGTTTATAATAGTTTCAAAGAGAAACACGGAGGGACGTTTTATGGTCGAGACTCACACCCGCATTCTGGGCATTGCCCCCTACGACGGAATGCGCACCGCCATGGAGCAGGCGGCGCAGGCCTACCCCAACGTTGAGCTGGAGGTGTACACCGGCGATCTGGAAGAGGGACAGGCCATCGTGCAGCGCATGGCCCCCAACAGCTACGACTGCATCATCTCCCGCGGCGGCACCGCCACCCTGATCCGGCAGGTGACCGACCTGCCGGTGGTGGATATCCATATCTCGGTGTATGATGTGCTGCGCACCATGAAACTGGCGGAGAACTACACCAGCCTGTACGCCATCGTGGGCTTTCCCAGCATCACCGAGCCCGCCCACACCCTTTGCAGCCTGCTGAACTTTGATCTGGACATCCTCACCGTCCGCAGTGCCGAGGAGGTGCGCCACACCTTGGAGCGGCTCAAGCAGGGCGGCTACCGGATGGTGGTCTGTGATATGGTCACCCACACCATTGCCCGGGAGATGGGCTTTGACGCCTTCCTGATCACCTCCGGCATCGAGAGCCTGCACAGCGCCATCGATCAGGCGGTGAACATCAGCACATGGTTCGGCCAGCTGCGGCAGGAGAACCTGTTTCTGCGCAGCATCACGCAGGAGCAGGGCGGCCGGGTGGTGGTGATGGAGCCGGACGGCAGCCTGTTCTATCATAATATGAAGGACATCTCCCCGGAGCTGCACCGCTGTTTGCAGACCCATCTGCGGGAGATCCCTGCCACGGGCAGCTTAAAGTTCTACTACACCGAGCGCAGCCAGCTGTACAGCATCACAGCACAGGTGCTGCTGATGAACAACGTGCAGCGGTATCTGTTCTACTGCGTGCCCTCCCGCATCCCGCTGCATTCCAGCCGCCCGGGGCTGCGGTCGCTGAATCAGGGCGAGTGCGAGTATCTTTTCTCCAACAGCTTTTACAGCCTGAGCGGTGCCATGGGCACGCAGGACGCCGAGATCAACGCCCTTGCCGCCGTGCGCCAGCCCCTGTTCATCTGCGGCGAGCCGGGCACCGGCAAAGAGCAGATCGCCCGCTACCTCTATCTGCACAGCGCACTGGTAAACCGCCCCCTCGTGGTGGCGAACTGCGCTTTGATGAACGATAAATCATGGGATTTTCTGCTCAACCACTATAACTCGCCCCTGAACGCCAACGGCAACACGGTCTACTTCCAGAACTTTGAGGCTATCCCGGAACAGTGGAGCGCCGAACTGCTGGCCGCCATCGAGGAGACCGGTCTTGCCCGCCGGGTGCGGCTGCTGTTCTCCCGCTCGGTGCGCCCGGAAGAGCCGGTCTCCCCGGTCACCCGCCGCTTTATCGAGCGGCTGGGCGCACTGACGCTGGAGCTTCCCCCGCTGCGCAGCCGCTCGGACGAGATCCCGTCCCTTTCCAGTTTGTACCTGAACAGCCTGAATCTGGAGCTGGGCAAGCAGATCTCCGGCTTTGAGCCCCGCGCCATCGAGATGCTGCGGCAGTACCCGTGGCCGAACAACTACACCCAGTTCAAAAACCTGCTGCGCTCCCTTGCCACCCTGACGAACGGCCCCTACATCCGCAGCAGCAGCGTGGCCGACCTGCTCTCCAAGGAGCGCAGCCTGCGCAGCGCCCCGGCAGCGCACCCGGCGGCGGTGGTCAGCACCGACACCTCCCGCACGCTGGAAAGCATCATCGGCGAGGTGGTGCAGCAGACGGTAGCCGCCCACGGCGGCAACCGCGCCGCCGCCGCCCGGCAGCTGGGCATCAGCCGCACGACCCTGTGGCGGTACCTTGGAAAAATCGAAGCCGGGGAGCCTGCTGACCCTACCTGACGCTTTCGACTTACAGACCACGCCGCCAGTTTTCAACTTGAAGCTGGCGGTTATTTTCTGCGCAGACTCACACAGAAAAAGAGCATTGATTTCGTCAAAGCATCACCACTCCATACAGCATGGCTCCGGCAAAAAGGTCAAGGGCCTTGCTGCTGAAAAATTAGTCTCCGTAAACATCCCCACTTTTTCTTGACAACGCTCTGCAGGCGTGCTATTTTAAATTTCGTCAATTAGCCAATCCTAACCATCTGAGGGGCTTTGCCCCGCAGGTTTTTCTTTGCGCGCAATGTTAGGTAATGCTAACTACATGATCCCTATCCCCTGCCAGTGTGATGAAAGGAGCATTTTTTCATGAGAACCAAGAAATTTCTTTCCCTGCTGCTCTCGGCGGCTATGGCGTTCAGCCTGCTGACCGCCACTGCCTTTGCAGCAGCCCCCGCCGAGGAGGAAAACGGCTTTTTCGATTTTCTGCTGGGCAAAAAATATACCTACCTCTACGCTGCCCTGACCTGGGACGAGTACTGGGCAAACGAGAAGGTCTATGCTGCCGGGAGCACCGCCTCCTCTGCACAGCTGGACAGCCACGAGGAGCTGGACCTTGGCGCGTTTGACGCGGTCTCCCGCGCAACCGTCAACCACGGTCTGCACCGTGGCAGCTTCCAGAGCACTGCTGTCATCTACGCCAAGGACGGCAGCAGCTACACCGTTTCCCACTGGTCGGACGATGGCAAGACCATCTATCTGGCCGATGGCACCACCGTGGGCTGGAACCGCGGCACTATTACCAAGGCCGACGGCTCCACCGTGCAGATGGACCACTACGAGGTGCTGGGCACCAAGTATGTGCCGGTGCGCGTGGCTACCAGCGACCTTGCAGATTTCTGCTCCAAGTACACCGTGGTGGAAAACGGCGGTCAGCTGGTGGGCGGCTACTCTGAAAAGAACCTGACCGCCTACACCCTGACGGCTGCGGTGGACAAGAACACCAACGGCCTGAAGTACGCAGCCAAGAGCGGCGACGGCTACACCTTCTCCGCCGCGCACAACGGCACCGGCTCCGGCGTGGCAGAAGCCGCCCAGAAGGCTGCCGAGGGCCTTACCGTGAAGCTGCGCAGCGGCAGCGACGTGGGCAGCTTTGGCGAGTTCATCCGTGTGGACCTGAACGGCAACTACGGCGAGCTGGGCTCCCGGATGCAGTCTGTGGTGTGGACCTACTACGGCAACGACAGCACCTACACCCACGCCAAGGCCTCCTACGGCACCAAGTTTGCAGCCGACAACTGGATGCACAAGTCCATGGGCATCCAGCTGGGTCTGAGCGATTCCGCCCGCTGCCAGCTGCCGGAGGGCACTGACGGCACCGGCTACTGGACCATCACCATCCGCGCACTGGGCTACGCCGACACGGTGGTCAAGTTCCAGACCACTGCCGAGAACCTTGCCAAGCACGAGCTGGCAAGCGATGCCGACCGCGCCGCCCTGCAGGCTGTGGTCGCCGAAGCACAGAGCAAGGCAAAGGCCGCTTACACCGCCGACAGCTATGCCAATCTGGAGACCGAGCTGGCCGAGAGCGTGGAGCTTTTGAGCCGCGAGACCCTGTATAAGGCCGCTGCACTGGAGCAGGTGACCCACCTGACCGATGCCGTGCAGAACCTGAAAGCTGCCTGATCCGGCAAAAAACAGAACACCCAAAAAGCAAGGTCGCTTTATGCAGGCGGCCTTGCTTTTCCGTGTCAGGAGGAGTTGGAATGAACAAAAAACGATGCAACACACTGCTGCCGCTGGTGCAGCTGCTCCCGGCGGTGGCGGCAGCGGCAGCGGTGCTTTTTGCCCTGCCGCGCACCGTGCCGGTGCTGGCTGCCGTACCGGAAAGGCTGGCAGTGGTGATGGAGCAGCCGGTGGAAGCCGCTTGCCCCGAAGCGGTGGAAGAAGCCCTGCCCAAGCTGCCCTATGCCGACGGCGTTTACGTCGGCTCTTCCCGGGGCTACGGCGGTGCCGTCCGAGTACAGGTCACCATGGAAAACGGCAGCATCACGGAGGTGGAGATCTTGGACGCATCCCACGAGACCAAGCAGTTTCTGCGGCGTGCCAAGCGGCTTTTGACCACCGTGGTGGAGACTCAGAGCTGGGAGGTGGATGCCGTTTCCGAGGCCACCTACACCAGCCGGGGCATTCTGGGCGCGGTGCAGAACGCCCTGACCGGCGAAGTGGTGAATAATCCCCTGCCGCCGCAGCCAAAGCCCGCCGCACCGCTGGTGGTGGAGGAATTTACAACGCCCTCCACCTACCTTGACGGCATCTACACTGCCGAAGCCATAGGCTTTGAGGGCAAAATTACGGTACAGGTCACGGTGGCAGAGGATAAGATCACCGATATCACGGTTCTGAGCGCCGAGGACGAGGAGGAATATCTCTCCCGGGCAAAGCGGGTCATCCCCGCCATTCTGGAGGGGCAAAGCCCCAATGTGGATGCCGTTTCCGGTGCGACCTACTCCTCCACCGGCATCCTGAACGCCGTCAAGCTGGCGCTGGCAAAGGCAGCGGTTGCCCCGGCGGAGGAAGCCGACCCGGTGCAGGCAGCCCCGGAAGAAGTGGTAGAAGAAGCCGCGCCGTCCGAAGCGGCAGAACCCGAGGAAACGCCGGTCACTGCGCCCACCGTGGAGGTGGTGCAGCCGGAGGAAAAGAGCGCCGTTCCCGTGTGGCTCAAGGAAGCATGGCAGCAGCTTTTCCCGGCAGATGCACCGGCATCCTCTGAACCGGAACCGGCATCTTCTGAGGAAGTGCTGCCGGCATCCGAGGCGGCGCTGCCGCCGGAAGAAACAGAGACCGAACCTGAAACGGAAGGAGCAGCGGAATGAAATACAAAAATTTTCTCCTCCGGGCGGTGAACCTGCTGCTGATTCTGGGGGTCCTATGGCAATACCAGCAGGTGGCGCTGGT
>ERZ1031449.313-NODE-313-length-12406-cov-4.535017_pt1 | contig 12406 bp, 9 predicted proteins | sample MGYA00516705_ERZ1031449 | MGnify/ENA primary metagenome ERZ1031449 (study PRJEB33719, sample SAMN04261152) | wastewater metagenome | biome: rural village; feature: human; material: feces | host: Homo sapiens | place: El Salvador | collected 2013-01-14 ... | reverse complement strand
GCCGTGTCGCAGTAAGTCAGCACACGTTCATATAGTGTGTTTATGGCTACAATTCCTGATATGAATGCAGATTCCACGTTCGCCCCACTCCCTCCGGTTTTCGCCCAGCTTGGCCTCGCCTATGACGATGTGCTGCTGCTGCCGAACGAGACGGACGTCATTCCGTCCGAAGTGGACACCACCACCCATCTCACACGCAACATCACGATGAAGGTCCCGGCGATCTCCGCCGCGATGGACACCGTCACCGAATCCGACATGGCCATCGCCATGGCCCGTAACGGCGGCATCGGCGTGCTGCATCGCAACCTTTCCATCGACGACCAGGCCGAATCCGGTATGATCAGCGATCCGCTCACCGTGAGCCCGGACGTGACCCTGGCCGACCTCGACAAGCTGTGCGGCCGTTTCCATATCTCCGGTCTGCCGGTCGTGGACAAGGACAACAAGCTCGTCGGCATCATCACCAACCGCGACATGCGCTTCATCGCATCCGAGGATTACGACCGTTTGAAGGTCTCCGAAGTGATGACCCGCGAGAACCTCATCACCGGTCCGTCCAACATCTCCAAGGAGGACGCGCACGACCTGCTGGCCAAGCACAAGGTCGAAAAGCTGCCGCTGGTCGACGCCGAAGGCCACCTGACCGGTTTGATCACCGTCAAGGACTTCGTCAAGACCGAGCAGTACCCGGACGCCACCAAGGATGAGCAGGGCCGTCTGCGCGTCGCCGCCGGCATCGGCTTCCTGGGCGACGCCTACAACCGTGCTTCCGCTCTGATGGAAGCCGGCGTGGACGTGCTCGTGGTCGACACCGCCAACGGTGAGGCCAAGCTGGCTCTCGACATGATTCGCCGCCTGAAGTCCGATTCCGCGTTCAATGGCGTGGACATCATCGGCGGCAACGTCGCCACCCGCCAGGGCGCGCAGGCCATGATCGACGCCGGCGTCGACGCCGTCAAGGTCGGCGTCGGTCCGGGCTCCATCTGCACCACCCGCGTGGTCGCCGGTGTCGGCGTCCCGCAGCTCACCGCCGTGTACGAGGCCGCCCAGGCCTGCCGCGCCGCTGGCGTGCCGTGCATCGCCGACGGTGGCATCCACTACTCCGGCGACATCGCCAAGGCCCTCGTGGCCGGCGCATCCTCCGTGATGCTCGGCGGCACCCTCGCGGGCTGCGAGGAAGCTCCGGGCGAGAAGGTGCTCCTGCACGGCAAGCAGTACAAGCTGTACCGTGGCATGGGCTCTCTGGGCGCCATGGCTCCGCGTGGCAAGAAGTCCTACTCCAAGGACCGTTACTTCCAGGCCGACGTCACCTCCAACGACAAGGTCGTTCCGGAAGGCGTCGAAGGCGAAGTGCCGTACCGCGGACCGCTCAACGCCGTGCTGTACCAGATGATCGGCGGCCTGCACCAGTCCATGTTCTACATTGGCGCGCACAACATCTCCGAAATGCCGGAACGTGGCCGCTTCATCCGCATCACCGACGCTGGCCTGCGCGAATCCCATCCGCACGACATCGTCATGACCGCCGAGGCGCCGAACTACTCCGGCCGTCAGTGATTGGCGAATACCGCGCGAAACGCATACGACGCGACTAAACGCTAGATAATACGAAACCCGTCCGGTGGCAGGAATGCCGCTGGACGGGTTTCGTGCGTTTTCGGCAGCTATTGGTCTAGTGACGTTTAGTTAATTGAGCCATGTCGATGGCACTGTATGAACGTCAACTTACGCGTTCCGTGGTGCCACGCAGCACCAGCGACGTCGGCATGACGGTGAACGGCTCGTCAAGCGTCTCGCCATTGAGCAGCGCAAGCGTCTTACGTGCAGCGATACGGCCGATTTCCGCCGGATCCTGATGCATGGTGGTCAGATCCAATGCGGTGGCGGTGTCGTCATCATCGAATCCGACCAGCGACACGTCCTGGGGCACGCGCCATCCCATGCGCCGCAGCTCCTTCAGCAGGGGAGCGGCCACGGCGTCGACGGAGACGCAGATGGCGGTCGGCTGCTTTGGAGCGCTGAGCAGCTGCGCGACGATGCCGGAATAGATGTCCTGCTCGCTGCGAGCATCGATATGGGATAGTGACGGCATGACGATGATGTCTTCATCCGCGTAACCGCAAGCTTGTGAGGCTTCGCTGAATCCCTTCTTGCGCAGCCTGTCGGAGCAGACGAACGGCGTGGTGTTGATGGGCTGTTCGATGTAGGCGAGCGTCTTATGCCCTAACGATTTGAGGAACCGTACAATCGTCGCCATGGAAGCCTCGTCGTCGATGGCGACGCCGGCGTCGAGACCGTGCGTGCTCGGCGCGTTCATGCCGACCACCGGAATGGTCAGATCGCCAAGCACCTGCTTCTTCGCCTCGTCGAAGTCAAATGACGCCTCGATGACCGCGTCGACGTTGCGGTTGCCCGGAAGATTTTGGAAAAACGCATCCAAATCGTCCTGCGTCCACACGATGTAAGGAACGATGTCGTATCCGGCCTTCGACATCACCTCGTAAATGCCTTCGAAGGCGTGGGCGTTGAACCAGCTGCTGATTTCGTTCGGCAGCAGCACGGCGACTCGCATGGTTTTGCCGGACGCCAGGGACGACGCGCTTTTCGAAAAGGAGAAATGCAGGCGCTTCGCCTCCTGCTCGATGCGTTCCCTGGTTTCGGGACTGACCCTGTCGAGCCCGCGAAGCGCGCGGGACACGGTGGAGACGGACACTCCGGCTGCCTGGGCTACGTCTGCGATGGTGGTTCGTGGCATGGTCGGATGGCTCCTTAGGGTGGACTATGCGGGCGGTCGGTTGCCCGCGACTGCTTCACTCTATCACGACACGCTGCTTTTGTAAAAACGCTTGCATGGCTTCAGGTGTTGTTATTGCTTGCTTTTTGAAGTGCTGCCACCTTGTTCTGCCTCCTGTGGTTTGCGCTTTTTTGCACAAGCGTTATTATTGATTATGTCAAGCAATGCGATAACAGCAACGAAGCTACACAACACAACATAACCATCGTAGGAAAATCAACGAAAATCGTTCTACGTACGGAGTTGTGATACGTGCGCACGGTGCACAAGCGTTTGTATGAAAGGGGACAACATGACCGAAGTCAACGATCCGTCGCTGTGGTGGAAGCAGGCCGTGGTCTACCAGGTGTATCCACGTTCCTTCAAGGATTCCCGCGGCGAGGGCCTCGGCCAGATCGCCGGCGTCACCGAGAAAATCGGATATCTGAAGGAACTGGGCGTCGACGCCATCTGGCTGAGCCCGTTCTACCCGTCCCAGCTGGCCGACGGCGGCTATGACGTGGACGACTACCGCAACGTCGATCCGAAACTCGGCACCATGGACGATTTCGACGCGCTCGCCAAAGCCGCGCATGCCGACGGCATCAAAATCGTCGTGGACATCGTGCCGAACCACAGCTCCAACCTGCACGAATGGTTCAAGGCCGCGTTGGCCGCGAAACCCGGCTCGCCGGAACGCGACCGCTACATCTTCCGCGACGGCAAGGGACCGAACGGCGACGAGCCGCCGACCAACTGGCAGAACCACTTCGGCGGCCCTGCATGGACGCGCGTGCCCGACGGCCAATGGTATCTGCACATGTTCACCAAGGAACAGCCGGACTGGAACTGGAAAAACGAGGACGTGCGCGCCGATTTCATCAAAACCCTGCGTTTCTGGCTTGACCACGGTGCCGACGGCTTCCGCGTGGACGTAGCGCACGGCCTGGCCAAGGATCTCGACCGCGATGATCTGGACGATTATGTGGTCTGGTGCACCAACGATCAGCCCGAAGACGGCTCCCATCCGGTGATCGACCGCGACGAAGTGCACGACATCTACCACGAGTGGCGCAAGGTGTTCAACGAGTACGATCCGCCGGCGTTCGCCGTGGCTGAGGCGTGGGTCCGACCAAGCCGCCAGCATCTGTACGCCTCCCCGGACGATCTCGGCCAGATCTTCAACTTCGAGTTCGCCAAGAAGGATTGGATCCGCGACGACATGCACCTCGCCATCGAGGAAGGTCTGGAAAGCGCCGAACGGTCCGGTTCCACCGCCACTTGGGTGATGAGCAACCATGACGTGGTCCGCCATGCCACCCGCTACGCGCTGCCCCAGGTGCCGACCGGCGAATACCACCGACTGCCGCTCGACTGGCTGCTGCGCGACGGCACCACATACCGGGAGGACCGCGCGCTCGGCACCAAGCGCGCCCGCGCCGCGATCATGATGGAGATGGCGCTGCCCGGCTCCGCCTACGTGTATCAAGGCGAGGAACTCGGCCTGTTCGAAGTGGCCGACATTCCGTGGGATGAGCTGGAGGATCCGTCCGCATGGCGCACCTCCCGTTCCGCCAGCACCAAAGGCCGTGACGGCTGCCGTGTGCCGCTGCCGTGGGTTGCGGCCGACGCTCCGCAGCTGGACGATCCGAACGATGAGTTCGGCCATGGCGGCTCCTTCGGCTTCTCGCCGGCAGACGCGAAGGCCGAGCCGCATCTGCCGCAACCCAAGTGGTACAAGGATTTCGCGGTCGATGTCGAATCGGCCGACCCGGATTCCATGCTGAACCTGTACCGCCGCGTGCTGGCATTGCGACATGAGTTGCAGACCACCGACCTGAGTCTCGAATGGCTTCCGGAAGACCAGCCCGGCAAGGCGCATGACGGCGCCAACGGTTTCCCGGGTGGCACCATCGCGTACCGCCGTGCCAACGGCTGGGCCTCGATCACCAACTTCGGCGAAGAACCGATCACGTTGCCGCAAGGCGAAGTGCTGCTGACATCAGGACCGCTTACCGACGACGGCAAGCTGCCGCAAGATACCAGCGCTTGGCTCAAACTGGCCGATTGACCGCACGCAGGATGCCCCGATCTGAGGGTGTCCGTGCCGGATACCGCACTCGTGCGCTGAACCATCGAACCGGCAGCGCGCTCCAGCCGTCCGCGTCCCTCCATTTGGGCGCGGACGGCTTTCCTGTTTCCAACGACCGTTTTCCAACGATGACGGTCCGACGTACCTACCCTGCGGTATCTTCATATGTTCGGCCTGCGCAGAGGGCGCGACCGCGGACCAATCGAAAGAGGCAACGATGGTAGATGCACACGATGGCGAAACATACACGTCCGAAGGCTCACGTCTGATCTGGATCGACTGCGAGATGACCGGCCTGGATATCTTCGGCGGCGACGAGCTCGTCGAGGTTTCCGTGGTGCCGACCGACTTCGACCTGAACGTGCTCGACGAAGGTGTCGACTATGTGATCAAGCCCAGTCAGAAGGCTGTCGACCACATGAATGACTTCGTGCGCGCCATGCACACCCGTTCCGGCCTGATCAACGAATGGGAACACGGTCTGAGCCTCGACGAAGCGCAAGCCAAGGTCATCGAATACGTCAGGAAATTCACTCCGGCCGGCGTCAAGCCGCTGCTCGCCGGCAACACCATCGGCTCCGACAAGAAGTTCCTTGACCACTACATGCCGGAACTCATGGAGAACCTGCACTACCGCACCATCGACGTGAGCACTTTCAAGGAACTCGCCCGCCGCTGGTATCCGGCCGTCTACCTCAACCGTCCGCCGAAGAACGGCGGCCACCGCGCGCTCGCCGACATCATCGAATCGCTCGACGAACTGCGTTACTACCGCAAGGCGTTCATGGCCCCGGTGCCCGGTCCGAGCGAAGCGGAGGCGAAGGCCATCGCCTCTGAAATCCAGGAAACCAGCCTGCTCAACAAGGACTGACAGCACGACTCCAGCGAGAGGAACCGCATGACCGCAGCTGATTGGACCACCATCGGCCAACCGCAGGATATCCGCCTTGTGGTCGCCGACATGGACGGCACGTTACTTGACGAACGAAGCCGAATCCCCGACGGATTCTGGCCCATGCTCGCCCGGCTCAAACGCCGTGGCGTCGAATTCGTGCCCGCGTCCGGACGCCAATACGCCACGCTGCGCAACATGTTCGCCGACAAAGCCGCGGAGATTCTCGACGGGGGAGAACTGTCCTATATCGCGGAAAACGGCAATGTGGTGGCGCTCGACGGCAAAGTCGTGGAAGTGCATGGCGTCGATTTGGACGTCACGCGTCACGTCATCGACCTGGTCGCCGACGCCGCTGCCTCCGGCGAGCATAACGTGGGACTGGTGGTGTGTGGCCTCAAATCGGCATACGTGCAGCGTTCCGACAAGCCGTTCCTCGATGAAGTCGGCAAATACTACGCGGCGCTGAGCATCGTGGACGATCTGCACGAAGTGCTCGACTTCGCGCAGGAACCGTCCGCCTACACCCCTGACGGCGACGCCGAAATCGTTCTGAAACTCGCGATCCTCGACCTTGACGGCTCCGAACGATTCACCAACGAAAAGCTCACACATCTGCGCGCGGACTACCAGGTGGTCGTCTCCGGCAAACTGTGGGTGGACATCATGAACATCGAAACCGATAAAAAGCAGGGCGTCGAGGCGTTGCAGCGCGTGCTCGGCGTCACACCCGCGCAGACGGCGGTGTTCGGCGACTACCTCAACGATCTGCTCATGCTTGAGGCGGGCGACTGGTCGTTCGCCATGGGCAACGCACACCCCGATTTGAAGGCCGCCGCGCGCTGCATCGCACCGTCGAACGTCGAGCACGGTGTGCTCAAGGTTGTGGACAGGCTGGTTGCCTGACGATTTCGTTGCATGGGGCGCGGTGACGTAAAGAAGGTGGCGTAATGAGGCAATCCGAGGCGCTTGCGATTCTGGGTTCCGGCGCAAGCGTGTTCCTGACGGGCGCGCCCGGTGCCGGCAAAACCTACGTGCTCAACGAATTCATACGGCAGGCGCGTGCCGACGGCGCATCCGTGGCCGTCACCGCATCCACGGGCATCGCTGCCACGCATATCAACGGCACCACCATCCATTCCTGGAGCGGCATCGGCTTGGCCACGGCATTGACCGACAATCTGGTCAAAACCGTTCGCACACGCCGCAAACGCAAGCTGCAGGAAGCCGACATCCTCATCATCGACGAGGTCTCCATGCTGCACGCGTGGCTGTTCGACATGGTTGACCGGATCTGCCGCATCATCCGCCGCGACGAACGTCCGTTCGGCGGGCTGCAGGTGGTGTTGTCCGGCGATTTTTTCCAGCTGCCGCCGGTTTCGGTATCGGGACGCAACAACGACCTGATTGCGCCGTCCGCCGAATATCTGGCCAGTCGCGAGCGGTACATGCGCGCCGGACTCAATCCCGAAGGTTTCGTCACCGAATCGTTGGTGTGGCGTGAATTGAACCCCGTTGTCTGCTATCTGACCGAACAGCATCGTCAGGATGACGGCCAGCTGTTGAACGTGCTGACCGACATTCGCGAAGGCGCGGTGGACGATGGCGACCGCAATGTGCTGCTGACCCGGTTGGGGGCCATTCCGGAACCCGGGCAGCAGGCGGTGAACCTGTTCCCCGTCAACAGGCAGGCCGACGCGCTTAATGATCTGCGCCTGTTCGAAATCAAGGAGGAGCCGCACGAATACCTCGCCGAATCCGAGGGTGCGGCGAATCTGGTGGAACGGCTCAAAAAGAACATGCTGGCCCCCGAACGGTTGTGTCTCAAGACGGGCGCGGCCGTGATGGCGGTGCGCAACGACACCGACCACCAGTACGTCAACGGGTCGCTCGGCACCGTGCGTGGATTCACCACGCAATCGCAGGGCGGCTGGCCGATCGTCGAATTCGAAAACGGCAACATCGTCACCATGAAGCCGAATTCCTGGCAGATGCAGGACGGCGATACCGTGCTCGCCACGGTCAAACAGGTGCCGTTGCGCTGCGCGTGGGCCATCACCATCCACAAATCGCAAGGCATGACACTCGATCGTGCCGTCATGGATTTGCGACGCACATTCGCGCCGGGCATGGGATACGTGGCGCTGTCGCGAGTGGAAGGGCTCGACGGCCTGTATCTGCAAGGCGTCAACGAGCGCATGTTCCTGGTCTCACCGGACGCGGTCCGTCTTGATGGACAATTGCGATTGGAGTCGGCTCAGGCCGCCGATACGCTTGCCTCCGACGGTGTCGGAGCATTCCGCGCCCGCATGCCGCAACCGGCCGGTGAGGATGACGAATTCGCGCAGGACGTGCTGTTCTGACCCGCTGCTAAATATCAGCCCATCGCCTGCAGGGAACGCGCAAGATCCGGGTCGAGCTCAACTTCGTCCTCGACGCTTTCCGGATCGGGGTCCCAACAGCTGGCGATCACGCAGGCCAGTCCGACGAGCAACCAAAGCGGGTTGCGCTGCAGGAACTCAAGACCTGGAATCGCCCGCGTGACGATGATCCATATCACCATGCCGGCCAGCGCAATCGCATTGAACGGCTTCTTCCATGGCAGGGAAATCAACGTGACGCACAATACGGCCAGGCACAGGCCGATCCATTGGTTGCCTTCGGCCAGCACTTCCGGCGCTGCCGCCGCGAAGACGAAATAGCAGATGATGCCGATCCAGCCGAGTTTGCTCCAAATCGAAATGTGCGCGGTGACGTGACGCATGCTGCGTCCTTTCCTTATGAAGCGATATGGTGCTGATTCCAGTATCATAGAAACGGCTTTAGACTTATTTATAACTCTATAAATAACGTTTTTCGCGTATTGGTGTGCGATTCGAGGACGTGTGGCGCATCCAAGTCGGCTTACCTGAGTAATTTGGAACGTATGACCAAAGCACTTCGTATGTCTACCATGTTCCTGCGCACCCTGCGCGAGGACCCCGCCGATGCCGACGTCGTGTCGGACAAGCTGCTGCAGCGCGCCTGCTACCTGCGCAAGGCCGCTCCGGGCATCTGGACCTGGCTGCCGCTGGGGTTGAACGTGCTGAACAAGATCGAGAACATCATCCGCGAGGAGATGGCGTCCATCGACGCCCAGGAAGTCCACTTCTCCGGACTGCTGCCGCGCGAGCCGTATGAGGCCACCCACCGCTGGGAGGAATACGGCGACAACATCTTCCGTCTGAAGGACCGCCACGAGGCCGACTACCTGCTGGCCCCGACCCATGAGGAAATGTTCACCCTGCTGGTCAAGGACCTGTACTCCTCCTACAAGGACCTGCCGGTGACCCTCTACCAGATCCAGACCAAGTACCGCGACGAGTTCCGTCCGCGCGCCGGCCTGATCCGCGGCCGCGAGTTCATCATGAAGGACGCCTACTCCTTCACCCTCGACAAGGAAGGCCTCGTCAAGGCATACATGGACGAGCGCGGCGCATACGAGCGCATCTTCAACCGTCTCGACCTGAAGTACGTGCCGGTGCACGCCATGGCCGGCCCGATGGGCGGCTTCGAATCCGAGGAGTTCCTGGCTCCGATGGAGATCGGCGAGGACACCTTCGCCCAGTCGCCGTCCGGCAAGGCCTGGAACGTCGAGGCGCTGACCACTCCGGAACCGGAAGCCATCGACTTTACCGCAACGCCGGCAGCCGAAAAGCGCCCGACCCCGGACGCGGCCACCATCGACAAGATGGTCGAATTCGCCAACGCCAACCATCCTCGTTCCGACGGCCGCGATTGGCAGGCCTCCGACATTCTGAAGAACGTCGTCATCGCCGTCATGCATCCGCAGGACGAAGACCACGACGAGCCGTGGCGCGAGCTCGTGGTCGTAGGCGTTCCGGGCGACCGTACCGTCGACATGAAGCGTCTTGAGGCGCAGTTCACCCCGGCCGAGATCGAGGAAGCCACCGACGAGGATCTGAAGAAGCATCCGGAACTCGTCAAGGGCTACATCGGACCGATGGCGCTTGGCCCGCAGGCGCGCGACGGAAAGAAGGCCGAGAACGCGTCCGAGACCGGTGACGCGCTGCGCTACCTGATCGACGCGCACGTGGCACGCGGTTCCGCATGGTTCACCGGCGCCGACGAGCAGGACGTGGATTACTACGATTTGGTGTACGGCCGCGATTTCGAGGCCGACGGCACCGTCGAAGCCGTGCAGGTACGTCATGGCGACATGAGCCCGGACGGTTCCGGCCCGCTGAGCTTCGAGCGCGGCGTGGAAATCGGCCAGGTGTTCCAGCTGGGCCTCAAGTATTCCAACGCGCTCGGCCTGAAGGTGCTCGACCAGAACGGCAAGACCGTTCCGGTGTGGATGGGCTCCTACGGCATCGGCGTCTCCCGTGTGATGGCCTGCATCGCCGAAACCCATCACGACGAGAAGGGTCTGGCGTGGCCGGCAGTCATCGCGCCGGCACAGGTGCACGTCGTGGCCACCGGCAAGGATGCGGCCGCGTTCGAAGCCGCAGAACAGCTGATCGGTGAGCTTGAGGCCAAGGGCATCGAAGTCATCTTCGACGACCGCAAGAAGGTGTCTCCGGGCGTCAAGTTCAAGGACGCCGAACTCATCGGCGTGCCGATCATCGCCGTCGCCGGCCGCGACACCGTCAACAACGGCACCATCGAAGTGCGCGACCGCAACGGTGAGAACGCCGAAGCGGTGCCGGTCGCGGACGCCGCGCAGGCGATCGCGGACCGCGTCGCTGCACTGCTCAAGTGACATACGGCAATCCGTAGCGCGTCGGTTTGATCCGACGAACGACATACGGCAACGGAAGACCATCAAGCAGGTGGTCTTCCGTTTTTTGTTTTTCATGGGGAATACCGTGCGCATCTCACGCACATGAGGATTGTGGATGTCGGTGGATAAGTCGAAATTATCCACCGACAATCCACGACTCGCCCGACGATCTCAAGTTATCCACATTCTCCGGTTGGGCTTGCAGACGGATGGAACGTTCGGCGATAGTGGTCTTACCGCGGAAACGTGAAGATGCGGGAAGGGCATGCAGTTTACCCTCTCTCACCATAAATCCACCTCACTGCCTGTCGCTTCCGTGCCGTCAACGGCGCTTTCCGCGGTCCATCATTCGTCAAACAGAAAGGGCCGAACATGGCGCAGCAGCAGGGTCTCCTCACCATCACGGGATATGTGGGCGGCCAGCCCACGCAATTCAATCGGGAAGGCATGCCGCATGCCAGCTCATTCCGGCTGGCCAGCACCAGACATTATTTCGATGGCCGAACGCAACAGTGGAAGGACCTGCCCACCACATGGATCACGGTGAAGGCATATCGAGGCCTTTCCGAAAGCATCTGCCAATCGTTCAAAAAAGGCGAACCGGTCATCGTGACCGGCGTGCTGGCGGCGGAAAGCTGGGTGGACCAGAACGGCAAGCAACAGTCGAAACTCGTCATGGAAGCGAATGCGGCGGGGCATGATTTGAGCTACGGTGTCTCCACCTTCCGCAAACTCGCCAAGAAAAACGATTCCGGCCAGCAAGACGCGCAGCCTGGACAGGCTTTAGGACGTGATCCATATGTGCAAGCCGCCCAACAGCGGTGCGAAACTTCAGTCAATGCGATGGACGGGCAGAGTTCCGGCGTTGACGAGCAAGGCGGCTCGCAGGCCGGTACGGATAGCAACGCCGCCGAACCCCTACGTGAGGAATTCGGCGGCGATGGCTTCTGACGATTGCCTGACGCTTATGCGATCGCTGGCATGGCCTGTTACCAGATGCGCACGCGTTGCTCCGGTGCGAGCCACATGCCGTCGCCGGGCTGCACGCCAAACGCCTTGTGGAACAGGTCCACGTTACGGGCGATGCCGTTCGTACGGCATTCGGCGGGGGAGTGCGGGTCGATCTGCAGATACTGCTCCGCCAACTCGTCGCGATTCTTAGTGCGCCAAATCGAAGCGTAGCTCAGGAAGAAACGCTGCAGGCCGGTGAAGCCGTCGATTTCAGGAGCATCGGCAAGCGCGGCTTCGATGGCTTCCGTGGAACCATCCTTGCCGCGGCCGGCCGCTTCATCGAGAGCGAACGCATAGGCCTTGAGAGCGATGTTCACACCGCTCAAATCGCCGATGTTCTCGCCGATGGTCAACGCGCCGTTCACATGAGGGGCCTTCGACGGGTCATCCGAATACTTTTCGGCGAGCTGCGTCGGCACGAACTCGTTGTACTGGTCGATGAGCTTCTGGGTGAGCGCCTTGAAATTGGCCTTGTCCTCTTCGGTCCACCAGTCGTTGAGTTTGCCGTCGCCGTCGTATTGCGAGCCCTGGTCGTCGAAACCGTGGCCGATCTCATGGCCGATCACCGCGCCGATGCCGCCGTAGTTCGCGGCATCCTCGGCATCCGGGTTGAAGAACGGCGGCTGCAAAATGGCGGCCGGGAACACGATCACGTTCATGGACGGCTCATAGTAGGCGTTCACCGTCTGCGGATTCATCAGCCATTCGTCCTTGTCGACGGCCTTGCCCACCTTGGCCAGCTGGTAGCCGGTCTCATACAGGTTCGCGGCACGCATGTTCTGGGCGAAGCCGGCGTCCTCGCGCACATCCAGCGCGGAATAGTCACGCCAATGGTTCGTGTAGCCGATCTTC
>ERZ1031449.312-NODE-312-length-12422-cov-7.291906_pt1 | contig 12422 bp, 8 predicted proteins | sample MGYA00516705_ERZ1031449 | MGnify/ENA primary metagenome ERZ1031449 (study PRJEB33719, sample SAMN04261152) | wastewater metagenome | biome: rural village; feature: human; material: feces | host: Homo sapiens | place: El Salvador | collected 2013-01-14 ... | reverse complement strand
ATTTAAGGGAAAAGTGAAAAACGAAAAGTGAAAAATCGTTTTAAATGTAAAAAGGTAAAAAGTAAAAAAATAAAAAAGAAAACAAAGATAATAGATATGAGAAAACTTTTTTTGTTCGCAACGATGCTCCTCTCGCTGCCCTTGTGGGCGCAGAACGGCAAAGACCACAACTTTGATGTGGCAAAAAGCATGGACGTGTTCAACGCCATATACAAGAATCTCGATTTCATGTATGTGGACACGCTCAACGCCACCGATGTGGTGGGCACAGCCATCAATGCCATGCTCGACAGTCTGGACCCTTACACCACCTACTATCCTGAAGACAAGCAGGCAGAGTATAAGGAGATGATGACGGGCAAGTATGCCGGCGTGGGAGCGGTCATAAGCTACAACTTCAAGCTGAAGCGCGTGGTGATAAACGAACCCTATGAGGGCATGCCGGCTGCCGAGGCTGGACTGCGCAAGGGCGACATCATCCTCAGCATCGACGGCGAGGACATGACAAAGCAGACGAACCAGTATGTCAGCGACCACCTGCGCGGCGATGCCGGCACAACGCTCGAACTGAAGGTGCTGCGGCCCACAACAGGCAAGAAGCTCACGATGAAGATCACGCGTAAGGCCATTCAGATGCCGTACCTGCCCTATTATGGCTTGCAGCCGGGCAACATTGGCTACATCAACTACACCCAGTTTATCGACGGCTCGTCGAAAGATTTCCGCCGTGCCTTCCTCGACCTCAAGCAGAAAGGTGCAAAGAAACTCATCATCGACCTCAGAAGCAACGGTGGCGGCAACGTGCAAGATGCCATCTCTATCTTGAACATGTTCCTGCCCAAGGGCAAGACGCTGCTCACGATGAAGGGTAAGATAAAGAGTGCCAACCAGACGTTCGCAACAACGGTGGAGCCGATAGACACGGTCATGCCCATCGTGGTGATGGTGAACGGACAGACGGCCAGCGCAAGCGAGATCACGAGTGGAGCGCTGCAAGACTTTGACCGCGCTGTGGTGCTCGGAACACGAACCTACGGAAAGGGTCTGGTGCAGGTGCCTAACGTGCCGCTGCCTTATAACGGAAAGCTGAAGCTCACAACAGCAAAATATTACATTCCGAGCGGACGATGCATACAGGCCATCAACTATAAGCACTCGAAGGGTGGATACACAGAGCATGTGCCCGACTCGCTCACACACATCTTCCACACAGCGGCAGGACGTGAGGTGCGCGACGGCGGTGGCATTAAGCCCGACGTGGTGGTGGAGGCCGACTCGCTGCCTAACATAGCGCTCTACCTGGAGCGTGTGGACACGACAAGCGTGCTGCTCAACTATGAGGTGGAATATCTGAAGAACCACCCAACGGTGGCGAAGCCGTCAGAGTTTGAGTTTACCGACGCCGACTATGCCTTGCTTAAGAAGCACATCATCGAGAGCGGCTTCACCTATGACCGCGTGAGCGACAAATATCTGAAAGACCTGGAGCGCATGGCGCGTTTCGAAGGCTATTATGATGACGCGAAAGCCGAGTTTGAGGCGCTGGAAAAGAAGCTCACCCACAACCTCGACAAGGAGCTCGACTGGCCATACAACAAAGAGCACATCAAGCAGATGGTTGCTCTCGACCTCATGTCGGTCTATTATTATCAGAAAGGTGCCATTGAGCACAGCTTGCGCTACGACCCGCAATATAAGGAGGCGGTAAGGCTGCTCAACGCGCAAGACGAGTATGAGGCTATATTGAAGGGAACGAAGCTCGCGGAAAAAGACAACAACAAGAAGGAAAAGAAATAACCACAGCTTGCATTTCTAAACTCTGGTTATATAAAAGCGGGAGAAGAAAAAATGGGGAAAAGCATTCATCGTTAAATGCTTTTCCCCATTATTGTTCCTGCCTGAACAGCGAGCAGGCCGATGAACAGACTGGCTGAGGCGTAGAGGGCGGCGAGCACGAAATGGTCGCCACGCATGAGAGCAAGACCCTCGTTGCAGAAGGTTGAGAAGGTGGTGAAGCCTCCGCAGAAGCCAACGGTGAGGAAGAGCTTCATGCCATCGCCCAAACCTTCATGGCGGGCTGCAAAACCGTAGACAAGACCTATAAGCAAGCCCCCGACAATGTTTACCGCCATTGTTGGCAGAGGAAAGGGCGTGCTGACGTGTTCCTGAACCAGACGCGACACGACAAAACGTGCGGCGGAGCCTAAGGCCCCGCCGAGCGCTACATAAAGAACCGATTGGATCATTATTTTTCTTTCTTATTTTTTTATTCTTTAAATCTTATTGGAACACGCTTCCTGTTGTGAACACACCTTCGGGCTTTTTCTGGGGGGTCAAAGATATTCGCCAAAGTCGCACAGGCGCATGTCGCCCTTGTTGAGGAAGGTGTCGTGGAAGGCGAGGGCAGCACGCATCGACTGTGGTTCATGGCCTTGTGGAGCTATGCGCAGATACTCGCGCAGCAGAGGCTTGTAGTCGGGGTGGGCACAGTGTTCAATGACCTCTTGTGCGCGACGCATAGGTCCTTTGCCGCGCAGGTCGGCCACGCCTTGCTCTGTGACGATGATGTCGACATCGTGCTCCGTTGAGTCGACATGGCAGCACATAGGCACGATGGCGCTGATCTTGCCGCCCTTGGCTGTGGACGGGGTGTAGAATATGCTTATTGAGCCGTTGCGCTCATAGTCGCATGAGCCTCCGATGCCGTTCATCAGACTTGAGCCGCAGATGTGGCTTGAGTTCTCGTTGCCATAGAGGTCACACTCCAAGGCGGTGTTCATGGCGATGACACCGAAGCGGCGAATGAGCTCGGGCGCGTTTGACAGTTCACTGGGGCGCAGGGTGAGATGACGGCTGAAGAAGTCGATGTTGTCGTAGACGTGCTGTATGCACTCGTTGGTGCAGGTCATGGCAGCTGCCGATGCCTGTGAGATCTTGCCGTTCTCGATCAGCTCGATCACCGCATCTTGCACGACCTCGCTAAACACCTCCATGGGCGGCAAGCCCTCGCAGCGGCCAATGGCTTTGAGCACGGCGTTGCCCGTGGTGCCCACGCCGCTCTGAATGGGGAACATTGTTGAGGGTATGTGGCCCGCTTTCATGTCGCGCAGGAAGAAGTCGACAACGTTCTGTCCTATGCGTGTCGTCTCCTCGTTGGGGTCAACGAAGGCGCGTGCCTCTTCAGGTATGTTGCAGTCTACGACGCCCACAATCTTCTTGGGGTCAATCTCAACGTAGTTGGTGCCTATGCGCTGTCCCACCGAGAGCAGAGGGATGGGCTGGCGGTTTGGATATTCGTCACACTCGTAGACGTCGTGCAGGAACTTTGAGTCGGGGCTGTGGAAATGGTTCACCTCTATCAGTATGTGCTTGGCCAGGCGCACGATGGTGGGCACGATGCCGCCTGCCGTGGTGAGGTATGCCTTGCACATGGTGTCGCCCTCCTCAAGGCTGCTCACCTCTATGATGGCCCATTGCAGCTCGCCGTAGAAGCCACGGCGCAGACGCTCAGCCACATGTCCGAGGTGCATGTCCTCATAGTCGATCTCGCCGAGGTTGGTGTGTATGCGGAAGTCCTTGTTTGTAGAGAACGGTCCGCGAAACTTTATCGCATGGATGTTGGCCATGTCGCCTTCCAGACTCTGGCAGCCCGACGCACCCGTCACTATTCCCACCTGAAAGGGTTGTCCGTCGGCATGTAGTGCCTCCGCCTTCTTGGCCACCTCTCTGATGATGGCCTTGGGAATGCCGTTGGGTGTGAATCCACTGAATCCGATGTTGTCGTCATTCTTGATTAGCGCTGCCGCTTCGGCAGCCGTCAAACGTGTGTATGCCATACTCGTTAGATTGTTTTTGTTATTTTTTAGTAGTGATGGTAAATTGTCTGCTGCAAAGGTAATGGAAAAAGGAGATAACGCAAAGGGAAAATGGAGAAAAAAGAAGCACCGACACAAAGCTCTCGCTCTTGCCACATTAAGGGGCATTTAAAGAAGCCATAAACACCTCATCGTTCTCAAAGGTGCCGGTTTTTTTACCATTTTGCCCTTTTACTTTTTTACCTTTAAAAAAGGCTATTGAATTCTTCACTCTTCACTCTTCACTCTTCACTTTCAAGGCGTCAGCCTTTTTTACCTTTAAAATTACTTTTCACTAAAAATAACCTGCACCATGACCTGTCCCACACCCATCAGCGTATTGCGGTCGATGTGTTGCATGTCGTCGATGACGGTGTGCCATGTTGGACCGAAGCTGCTCTGCTGACAGTCGGGATAGTAAGGAATGATGTCGATGGTGGGTATGTTGGCCTTCTGGTTCAAGGGCACATGGTCATCGGTGATCATGCCTCCCTCGCTCTTTGGGAACATGCTCTCATAGCCAGCCTGCCGGGCTGCACGCCACACCTTCTTCACAATCTCGGGGGCATATTGCTTGCTCACACCCTCCTGGTAGAAACGCGCACCCTGACCGCCAACCATGTCGAGGAGTATGCCGTAGCGCACGTCATAGTTCTTCGGCAGGTTCTCAGCAAAATATTGAGCGCCGAGCGCCCATGTGTCGCCGTTGTCTGCCACGTCAGCCCACTGAGGCGTGCCCCAGTCTTCGGCATCGAAGCACACGAAGTCGACACCAACATTCACCGTGCTGTCGTTCTGCATCAGTCGGGCAAGCTCCAGCATCACAGCCACGCCGCTCGCGCCGTCGTTGGCAGCCATCACGGGCTTGCGCCAGTTGGTAGAGTCGGGGTCGTTGTCTGCCCATGGGCGACTGTCATAGTGGGCGCACACCAGCAGGCGTGTTGTCACCTCAGGTTTGGTGCGGGCTATGATGTTCTGGCTCTTCAGCAAGGTGCCGTCCCAACCCTTCAGGTCGGCGTTTTGTGTGGTCACCTCGCAGCCAAACTGCTTAAACTTGTTGACGATCCATTGTGCACACTTGTCGTGGGCCTCGCTGTTCATCGTTCGCGGACCAAACAGACACTGCTGCTCACAGTAGGCGTAGGCAGAGTCGGCGTTGAACGTCGGTCCCACAAGGACCACCGCCTCGTCGCCCGCTGTGCTGTCTTTCTTGGCGCTCTTGCAAGAGCTTATGGTTGCTGCCATGACGATGGCTGCACAAAAATACAGAAAACTTTTTTTCATTGTTGTTGATGTTGTTGTGGAAAACCTTGTGGGGAGCTTTCTTCTTGCTGAGGCCTGCTTTCTTCTGAGGCCCGCTTTTCGTAAAGCCATGCTCCCTGTTAAGGTCTTGAGCTTTTTGAGGCTTTAACCCTCGTAAGGGTCTTTCTCCTCTCGTCGGGTTTATCTTACGTCTTGCACCTCACGCATGACGCGCAGCCAGTTGCCGCCCCATATCTTCTTTATGTTCTCTTCAGAGAACTCGTTTATGAGGAGCTCGCGTGTGAAGTTGAGCATGTCGCTGCTGTCGGCAAGGCCAGGTATGCCGCCGTCGCCATCGAAGTCGGTGCCCAGACCCACATGGTCTATGCCCATCACCTCTACGGCATGGCGCAGATGCTCCATGAAATCTTGAATCGTCGCCTCGCTTGTTTCTGAGAGGAAGCCATGATAGGCTGTTACCTGCATGACGCCACCTTTCTGTGCGAGACATCTCATCTGGTCGTCGGTGAGGTTGCGCGGATGGTCGCAGAGGGCGCGGCAGCTGGAGTGGGAGCACACTATAGGCTTGTCACTCAGCTCCAGCGCATCGTAGAACGAGCTCTCGGCGGCATGACTGAGGTCTACCATGATGCCGAGCTTGTTCATGCGTGCAATCACCTCACGGCCGAAGGGGCTCACGCCGCCCCATGTCTGTGTGCCGCGTGCCGAGTCGCAGATGTCGTTGTCGCCGTTGTGGCACAGTGTGGTGTAGACAATGCCTCGCTTGGCAAAATGGTCAATGTTGTTGAGCGAGTGGTCAAAGGCCTGTCCGTTCTCTATGCCCAGCATTATGGTGTGCTTGCCCGCCTTCTTGTTGGCGAGCAATTCGTCGGGTGTGCGTGCCAGTGCCAGATCGGCGGAGTGGGCATCGACAATGTCTTGAATCTTGTCGAAAATGAGGTCGGCATACTCTTTCGGACCCTCCACGGGGAAGGGCGCGATCTCCTTGAACGTCTTGCCGTCCTTGGGCTGCTCAAGATACGAGACCATCGTAACAGCCGTCTGCCGTCCCTCGTGCATCTTGTGCAGGTCAACGAGAATGCGTTCGTCGCGCGTTCCGAAGTCGACACCTTGCGGGAAGAACATCGGCGTGTCGCAATGAGAGTCGAGGGTTATGATGTCGCGGTGTATCTCCTTCGCCTTGGCGTGCAGCTGGGCTTCAGCCACGAGCCAGCGGAAGAGGGGCAGACCGTCCTCACCCATCCATTCGGGATGCCACTGCACGGCAAACACCGGCTTCTGCTCCTTCATGCTCTCCACGGCCTCAATGATGCCGTCGGGTGCCACCGCCGACACCTGCAGGTGCGGTCCGGGGTTGTCGATGGCTTGGTGGTGGAACGAGTTGACGTAGAGCGAACAGTCTTCCATGTAAGTCTCTATCATGCTGCCCATCTCCAGCTCCACCTTGTGTGTGGGCTCCGAGCGGTCAGCGTCTTGCGAGTGTTTCAGCACCCCTTCAAGCGAGTTGATGTCCTGGCACACATGTCCGCCAAGGGCTGTGACCAGCGTCTGCATGCCGCGGCAGATGCCGAAGATAGGCACGCAGCGGTTATAGGCGAGACGTGTGATGAGCAGCTCTGCCTCGTCGCGATAGCTGTTGATGTTGTGCAGCTGTGGCGAGGGCTGCTCGTTCTGCCACAAGGGGTTGATGTCGGCACCACCGCTAAGGATGAGTCCGTCGATGGCGTTGAGCGTGTTTATAATGACGTTAACGTCGTTGATGGGCGGAATGAGCATAGGCACGCCGCCAGCCTTCACCACCTGTTCATAATATTTCTCTCGCAGCGTGGCGTCCATGCCCTCGTGGTTGGTCGTTATGCCAATGACGGGAGCTTTCTCTGCTTCGGGAAACTTGCTGTATATCTCTTTAAGTCGATTCTTAAGATTGAATTTACACATCGCAAAACCAGTTGTTTGTTACACGTTATAAAACAAAAATCCCCGTCCCGTGCCGCGTTGCACACATATATATGGCTTTCTTCTGAAGACAAGCTTCAAACAGCGTTTCCTTTCTTTAAAGCTGTTTAACAACGCTTCCCTCTTGAAGAAAAGCTTCTTACAACGCTTTCAGACGAAAAGCTGTTACATATATAAAAGTGCAACGTTCCTACAGGTAAGGGGATTATGTCATGCGGCTCCTGTCTTGAGCCTCAAACCGTTGTCTTGGGTTTAGAACCTTAAAACCTTGAGCCATGGCTCGTTGATTTTATTATCTTATTCTTCTGTGTGAACAGGAATCTCTCTCTTTATGCTCTGCTCAAGCGAGATGAGTGTCTCGGTAGAAACCACGCCGGGTATGCCCTGCATCTTGTTGTTGAGCAGGTCCATGAGCTGTTCGTTGTCCTGGGCATAGAGCTTCACGAGCATGGTGTAAGGGCCAGTGGTGAAATGACATTCCACAATCTCGGGAATGGTGAGCAGACGCTTAACGACATCCTTGTACATGCTGCCGCGCTCAAGGTTAAGACCCACATAGGTGCAGGTCGAATAGCCCAAGCTCTTGGGGTTTACGTCAAATCCGCTGCCTGTGATGATGCCGTCTTCCATAAGACGCTGCACACGCTGGTGTATGGCAGCACGCGACACTCCACACTCGGCGGCTACATCTTTAAAAGGTATACGCGCGTTTTTGGAGAGGATGCTGAGAATCTTCTTGTCCAAATTATCAATTTTGTCCATTAATCAACAGTTTAAGTTTTTTCTATTTACGGTTACAAATTGTTAGCAAAATTAGCGATTATAAATGACACAGCCAACATTTTGTCAAAAAATTTTGCTGATAATTTTCTTTTTGACTAATTTTAGCATTGAAACGATGAAAAACATGAGGCTAACGGCATCGTTATGGTGACGTTTGGGGTGCTTTGAATGGTAAAAAAACGGTTAATGATAAAAGAACATTTGCTTGGAAGAAGGTTTATTCGGAAAAAAATGAGTAAGTTTGCATAAACAAAATAAAAACAAACGTGATGACAGACGATTTCGATATAAGACAAGAGGGCACGACCTCAAAGGAGAAAGACTTTGAGAACGCTCTGCGACCATTGCGCTTTGGCGACTTCAGCGGACAGCCGAAGGTGGTGGAAAACCTGGAGGTGTTTGTGGAGGCGGCAAAATATCGTGGAGAGCCGCTCGACCACACGCTCTTGCATGGACCTCCGGGTCTGGGCAAGACAACGCTCAGCAACATCATTGCAAACGAGCTGGGCGTGGGCTTCAAGATAACGAGCGGACCGGTGCTCGACAAGCCTGGCGACCTGGCGGGCATTCTGACCTCGCTGGAACCGCGCGACGTGCTCTTCATTGACGAGATTCACCGCCTGTCGCCTGTGGTGGAGGAGTATCTCTACTCGGCGATGGAAGACTACCGCATAGACATCATGATCGACAAGGGTCCGTCGGCACGGTCAATACAGATCGACCTTAACCCGTTCACGCTTGTGGGAGCAACCACGCGCAGCGGACTGCTCACGGCTCCCTTGCGTGCTCGTTTCGGCATAAACCTGCACCTCGAATATTATGACCCTGCCACGCTCACGCGCATCATCAAACGCTCGGCAGCAATCCTGAACGTGCCCATTGACGACGATGCGGCACTGGAGATCTCGCGCCGTTCACGCGGCACGCCTCGTATCGCCAACGCTCTGCTGCGTCGCGTGCGCGACTTTGCCCAGGTCAAGGGCAGCGGACGCATAAACACCGAGATAGCCAACATAGCGCTCAGTTCGCTCAACATCGACCAGTATGGTCTCGACGAGATCGACAACAAGATCTTGCTTACCATCATCGACAAGTTTCGCGGCGGTCCTGTGGGCGTCTCTACCATCGCCACCGCCATCGGCGAGGATGCAGGCACCGTGGAGGAGGTGTATGAGCCTTACCTCATCATGGAGGGCTTCATAAAGCGCACGCCGCGCGGACGTGTCGTCACCCCGCTTGCCTACAAACATCTGGGCCGCAACATGTATGACAGCGATGTGGCGACCCCAGGGTTGTTCGATTGAGATTTCAAGACATATAAAAAGAGCCCCCTACGGCAATCTGCCGTAGGGGGCTTTCCTTATTATAAAGGTTTTCCTTATTATAAAGTTTTCTCCTTTTTTTACATTACTTGTTCACGCTGATCTTCATGCTCTGGCTCTTGCCGTTCTTGGTGGCCTTCACAACATAAACGCCGCTCTTGAGGTTGGCGGTGCTGATGGTGCCTTCGGCAGAGAAGAAGCCTGAGCCTACTTTGACGCCATCAACGGTGAAGAGGTCATAGGCAGCGCCCGACATGTCGGCGACGGGCTGGTTGATGCCTGTTGCGTCTGTTTTGAGGTAGAGCATAATAGACGGAGCACGACCAACCTCTTCATTGTCAACATAGCCAGTCTTTGACCAGTCGAAGGCGGTGATGTCAAGACCCTGCGAGTACCAGATGTAAGCACCCTTGTTGGCGCCTCTGTTGTATGACGCATACCAGAAGAAATTGTAGTAGTTCTCAAGCGACTCAGAAACGGTGAGCACCGCGAGGTTCTTGCCGGCCTGATAGTGGAACGGCTTCTTGAGGGCTATGGTGAGCTCGTCGCTCTTCTTTGCAGGCACGTTCAGCGGACCTTCATAAACCAGGGTGTAGTCGGTCTCGGGAATCCATTTTGTGTTCTCCTCAAGGTCGGTGTTGGCCATGTAGACCTTCACGTTCACGCCTTTCACGTCGACAGAAGGACCCTCGTTCTCGTACATCCATGCTATGCGGTCAATGCGTGCGTCGGTGTTGCCGACCTCCTTGGCGCTGTAGACGGTCTGTGCGGCGCCATACTCGGTGTTGAGGCAGAAGGGAGCGTACCATCCGCTTGTTGTAGGACTTGTGGGGATGGGCACGAGCGAGCCGTCATAGTCGGCGCGTGGCTGTATGGTCAACGCATCGCTGATGTTGTTGTCGAGGTTGTCGTCGCCCTGGAATGGGGTGATCTTTCCGTAGATCTTCATCTCGGCAGTGGGCTTCCATTCCAGATCCACGATGGCGCGATCGCCGAATTCCAACGACTTGGCGACGCTCTTCTTAACAAGCTCATTGCCCTCAGCGTCCACGAGTATGGCGTTGAAGGCATATTCTTTCGTCTGACCTTGGTTCTCCACTATCAGCTGATAGATGGTGGGCTTGCCGACGAAGGGACGTGCCGGACCGTTGAGAGAAACGACAGCGAGGTCGTGGTTGTTGGCCTCCTTGATGCTCAGACCATAGAGGTCGAGCAGGTGAGAGTTTTGCTCAGATGTGGCGTGGAGAGCAATGCTGAACACGCCTGTCTCCTTGGCTGTGAACACGAAGGTGTGGCTCTTGACCTGCTGTGTGGCAGCCAGGTCCATCTTGTTGAGTTCCTGAACAGGAGCGTTGTAGTTGAGATCCTTGAGCAGGTAGAAGTCGATGTGGTTAGGACCGAAGCTCTGAGAGTTGACGGTCACAGCATATTTCTTTCCAGCCTCGAAGGGCAGGTAATAAGAGATGAGCCAGTCGTCAGACTGCTTAAGGTTGCTGCCTTGATGGCTTATTGTGCGCACCTTGTCCTCCTCGTTCTCGTTATATTCCTTCGTTGACCAGAGCCATCCGAACTTGTCGCCGTCGGCGTCGACCATGGTCCACGACTGAGCGCAGGTGTTGAAGTCATAGTTGGCAGGAATGTTGTCTGTAGGACCGAGCACCACGTCCTCTGTCTTTGTTGCTTCGCTCTCAGCATCGGCGTTTACAGCCTTTACCGAGTAGCTGTAGATGAGCGCCTTTGTTATGTCGTCATCGGTGACCTGTGTAGCCTTAGTCTTCTCGGCGATGACCTTGTTGTCGGGCATACGTGTCACGGTGTATGTGAGCGAAGAGTGGTCCACAAAGCCCTCGTGTGTGCCGAGCTCGTCGATGTCCCAGCTCAGGGTCACCTTCTGGTTTGTTTCCTTGGTGAGCTTAAGGCTCTTGGGAGCCTTGGGTGTGTCGTGGCCCACAAAGGTGGTAGCCTTAGCCTCTGCACCCCTGCCGTCGCGGTTGTTGGTGGTGTAGGCATATACGGCGTATGTGTATCTGCGGCTTTCTGTCATGGTTCCGTCCACCCATGTCATGGCCTGTCCGGGCTTCACGTCGGTGAATGTCTTCACCGGCTTCTTGCTGTGGTTACGGTAGATCTCCACCTTAGAGATGTTGGCGAGGTCCTCGCCGCCATAAGTCTTTGACGGGTTTGTCCAAGCCACGGTAGCCTTCAATGCGCCCTTGGCATCAGCCAGCACGTTAAGGTTCTGCACGGCAGCGGGTGCTGCGGGCTTTGCGGCAGAGAAGGGTATGTAGAGACCTGCCACCTGAGGCGCTGAGCCGAGTTTGCCGACGAGGTCGAGACGCTTGTTCTCGAGATCCACCTTTGTTATGAAGTCGGTCTGGTAAGTGGTTCCGTTGATCTCGGTCATGCCGTTGCCGATCCAGTAGAGAGTGCCATTGTCGTGGTCAAACTCCATGGTCTGGAAATACTGTGGAACCATGCCTGTTCCGAACAGCTGCTCTGCTGTGGCATCCTCCTTGTTTATCTTGCACACGTTGCCGTAGCGGTCCACGCCGTAGAGCTGTCCGTCGTAGGTGCAGGCGAGGGTGTAATAGGCCTCATCCAGAGTCCCCACCTTGATGGCGCGGCCCGTCTTGTGCTGTGTGTCGAAGACAAGCAGCTCCGACTTGTTGATGCTTTTGTCGTAAGAGATGGCATAGAGCGTGCCTGTGCTGTAGTCGTAGGTCATGTCGTAGATGATAGAGGCAGAGTTGATGATATCACCCCACACCTCATACTCATCGTTGTCGACATCGTAGCGCAGCAGGTCGGTGGGTACCGCCAGTTTGCTGCCGTCTGTCGGCGACTGGATGTTGGCGGCACGAGCCACGAAATAATAACCGTCGGCGTAGGCACCTGCTGTAACGAGGTTTGTGGCATCGCCGAAGAAGCGCTTAAACTCGAATGTTCCCTTGTCTTGCAAGGGGAAACTCACGAACGAGTTAGGTATGCGCACCTGTTTCTCGTCATAGCATAACATGCCATAGGCTGTCTTTGCCTGTGCCTGTGCGTGTAGCGCTGTGGCCACGAAGGCAACAAGCAGCGTTAGTGTACGAAGACACTTTGTGAAGTAGTTGTTTGTCATTATTTTTTTTCTTTAGTGTAATTCCAAATAGAAAGCATCATTGTCTATATTTTACGGTTTGTGACCATTTTTTTAGCTTCCAAACGTTTTTTCTTCCAATGTCAGATCTTCTAAATATCTTAT